>Ga0209777_10002073_pt1 | contig 27214 bp, 29 predicted proteins | sample FrelakmetHBP12HB_FD_187147 | JGI IMG/M metagenome (GOLD analysis project Ga0209777, IMG submission 187147) | Freshwater lake sediment microbial communities from the University of Notre Dame, USA, for methane emissions studies -HBP12 HB (SPAdes)... | ecosystem: Environmental > Aquatic >...
ATATTCTATTGCATATCTGGTGCTAGAGAAATCAGAAACAGCCGGAATCAAGTCACCACATCCGGGCAGATTTCTAATTTTCAACATAGATTCATACTGAGACCTGAACTTATCTAATTGATATTGTGTCGAGTTTTTGGAAATTGATTTATATATAGTTTTATTTTTTATGTTAAATTCTGCACTTGAGTGTCCGATGTTTATGCCTTTGATACCCAAATCTCTTATTACTTCAAACGATTTTGCCATCTCAACATTCGAATACGGCTTTTTGTCATTGATCAAGTAGCGAGGGCCTGGGGGGAGTCCCATAACAAGATATTCATATCTTATCCCCACTTCTCTCAACATAGTTTCCATTTCAGGACGGAATTGTTCATCTCTGCTTGTAGTCAATACGATAAACGCGTGATTGTTTCTCCATTCTTCTATTTTTTCTTTTGCTCCATTAAGTAATTCTATTCTTGAATAATCTGGGATGTTTTCATGCTTTATAATAGTGCCGTCTAAATCACAAAATATCGAACATGCTTTTTTATTGATGTACAGATTCTCTAATCTTTGCGGATCACCAAAAAATTCAGCCTCTTTGATTTCTACTAATTTTATTTTTTTATGCTGTATCATTGAATTGATCACCTCTGACAAATACTTAAAATCTTTGTTTGGTTTATCTATTTGTTTAAAGTAATAGCATCCGATTACTCCAAAATATTTTTCAAATTTTTTCGGATATTCTTTTTCTTTAATGCTTTTAACTGTGTTATCATTGTCCACAGAAGCGATACTCCAGATTTTACTTTCATCAGGCAAAATAGGCCATCCAGGAATTATACAATCATATTTATTTTCATCAATTGTTTCAAAAATAGCATCAACATTCAGCGAATGATCGCAATCGCAGAAAATCACATCTTTCAAGCTGCCGAATTCAAATAAAGTGCTGATCGTCTCGATAACGTTGTTTGTCGGCTCTATTTCGCTTATGAAAAAAAGTATAGGAATATCAAATTTCAGAAATTTGTTCGACACATTGAACTGTTTGCTGTGATCTTTTCTTACAATGAATATGAATTTTTCTATTTTATCTTTATGCTTGATAAACGGCTCTATCGCCAATTCAATAAAACATTTATCGAATATTTTCAGGAATGGCTTAAATTTATTTCCAAATCTTTGCCCTTCACCCGCCATCGGAAAAACAATAGTGACTTTTCTCATAGCGTAAAGTTCTTCGAATCTCTAGCAAACATTTGGACAGTTTCAACACAATATTCAGACAAAGTTTTTTTAGTAAATGATAGTTTATCTAAAACAGAAGTCGGAATAGTTATTATGTCACAATATTTTTGAGCACTATAAATGTCTAATACTTGTCTCGTTCCTCCCCACAAAATTTTGCCTTTGCTGTATTTTGGCAAAGCATGCACAAATTTATGTACTGATTTTAATATGCTTTGTGGGTCTCTTCCAGTGTCAGCAATTCTACCAGAAAACACTGAGATTATGTAATCATTATTGAATGGCAACGGAATTTTATTAAACAGATTTTCTATTTGATCAAGTTCAAACACTGCAGTTATATTGAGCTTGATATTATTTTTAAATAAAAGTTTAATAACTGGATAACTAGACTCGTTGAATTCATTTATGATTGGAACTTTGACATATACATTTTTTCCCCAAGATGAAATTATTTTAGCTTCATTTATCATTTCATCTAAATTGCTAGACAGCACTTGTATAGACACAGGAAACTCTCTCGAATTGTCTATTGTAAATTTGCAGTAGGTATAATAGTCCATTGGCAAATAATTTTTGATCAATGTAGGGTTACACGTGAAGCCCGAGATGCCGTATTCATCCATTACTTTATTAAAATAATTAATGTCAGGCGCAATGCCATCAGCATACAAGTTTATCTTTTTTTCTTTCATTTTTTCTTAATCACTAATAATTTTGAACTCCCTATAATTGGAGAATTGTTTCTATTTAATCTATCGTACATGAATATATCTTCAGTATTATTTGTTATATAATCTGTCTGTTCTTTAGTTATATATGGGCTTTCCAAATTTCCTGTCTTGATGAAATTAGTGAAAACATAATCTGTTGAATCAGATCCATCATTTTTTCTTTGTCCCCAATAATTAACACTATCAAGCGTTAAATAATCTACTACATCTTCAATAATATAATAGCCTTTAGCTTTAACATTGGGAAACAATATTCCTGCACTTTTTTGTTGATGTTCTTGAAAATGCTGGCCATCATCTAGAATAACATCAAAATTATCACACTCAAAATAATCCAATGCTTTTTGTAATTGTTTTTTTGATCTCTGATCTGCAGTAAAACATTTTACTCTATCATTTTGAAGTCTACTATAATCTAAATTTTCGACTATTGCTTCTGGTTGTAGCATTTTGACATCATCAGTGCTTAATATGTTGATTTTTGTACCATCCATTCCACCCACTAATATCTTGGATCCCGGAATCATTCTTCCATTGTCTACACCGTACACCTTTCCGTTAGGAAAAAATTCTGCCCACATTTTAATAGATGCTCCAAAATATATTCCTATTTCAAAAATATTCGCAGATTCATTTCTGAAGTCTTTCATCAATTCATAATAGACTTTAGTGTATCCGTTGCCGGGCTTGTCAGTTTTATATTTTTTGCCTAATAAGCATAAAGAAGTTTCAAATAAATCAGTATTCAATTCTTTTAACTTCATATCATATAGTTTTTAAAAATTCTTGTAAATAAATTTCATATGCATCATTGATAACATATTTATCTAAGTTTTTAGTTTGTGGCAATCCATTGTTAGGATTCGGATTGTTTATAAAATATTCTCTCCATTTTTTTGCCACTTCTTCTTTAGTTTTGCATTCATGAAGATGCTTAACATCATCATTCCAGCCAGGTGGCGGCACAACTTTATTATTTAAATATCCGTCTTCATAAAATTGTTTTATTTTATCAATATTCGGAGTTTCACCTTCATCATTCTTTATCAAGATGATATTATTGTAATTCAAGCTGTCTATAGAATAGTTAAACATTTTCATAACATCCTCCAAACAAGCTATAGAATATCCATAAAGATGACACCATCCCCACTCAAAATCAGGATCATATTTTATTGAAAATTTCACAGGATAGGGAAGCTTTTCATTTATTTCCGTGATTATAATTTTAGGTGAATATTGTTTAAGTAATGCAATCAGCGTAAAGAGATCATAACCATCAGTGTCTAAATTAAGACATAAAAATTCTTTTGGCACATTATATTCTTTCAAAACATTGCACACATTAAATGGAGTTATTTTTTTAATCAATTTTGTATACAGGTTGGTGTTGGGGATGCCCAGAATTTTTTTTATATCGTAATCTATCAACAACCCTAAAAACGGATAGTTTAAAAACCAAGAATTAAATGAGCATCCGATATCAACAATGAATGTATTTTTATGTTTCTTGTATTTAGTCAAGCATCTTGATATTGCATCTTGACATGATCTTTCATATGGTTCTAATTCTGCCATAGTTATTTTTGAAATATTTTAATGGGGTTTATGTTATATTTTTCTTCTATTATTTGATCTAAATGTTGATTTAATCTTCCCGCAAATGAATTCTTGAGTTCAGGCTCATCCCACCTGTTATGCCAATGATATGCAAAACATCCTTTAAAAAAATTATTGAGATTTATGTCTTTATCAGTTTCTTTAAAAAATTTGTCAAAATTATTGAGTGTCAAACATTCAAAATCACTGTCCATGTTAGGCCAAACAATGTCAAAAAATGTGTTAGGCAAAGAAGTTATATTCAAATTTGTATATTTAAAATTAAATGCTTCCGGCATATAATTTTGTATCATTAAAAAACATTGTGGAATATTTGGATTATTTAAGTACATTTGCTCATAAACATCTGATCCTTTTTCTAGTTTAATAATACAACCCTCAAGATATGGCGCTTGGCACCATTTTGAGCACCAATTTTTCAGTTTTATGTCTCTTACATCTCTTAATAAAAAAGTATCTGCATCAGTATAGACACCGCCATAAATGTTTAAAATTATCCATCTGAACATGTCCGTTTTATATCTTCTGTCTGGGTGTGTCATGTTATAATACATCCAAATTCTATCTTTGTTTTTTTGATTTCCTGTAGCTTGGTCAAATATAGATTTGTCAAAAACTTTTATTTCTACATGTTTATGAAATTGATTTAATTTTGGATATCCTTGAGACATAAAAGTAGTCATGTGATTTTCAATCCAAAAATATATTTTGTCAATTTCTTGAGTTGCCAGAGTAGACTTAATCTGCAATATCACCTTGTCATTGTCTATGGGCCCTCTCCAATGGACATGAAAAATTCCATTGTATTCAGTTTCTTCATCACCTATAGTTTTATAAGAATTCAGATATTCATAACAATGCTGTGTGTTGCTGTATTGTTCAATCGGTATGTCTGTTAATGTTTTCATATTTCTATTTAAATCCAGTAGTTTCCCAATTTTTCCAAAAACTTATTTGCCAATCTGAAGAAGAATCTGCTGCTAGCCATGCTTTATATATAGGAACATTGTTCATTTTCAAGTGTGTTCCGAGAGTTGCTTCTCCTATTGCATCTGGACGCACTTTGGCAATTTCATATAAATTATTGACAAGATCACAATATATGTCCATGTTTTTCTTGTTTCCTATGGCAAACATATCTCCCACAGCCCAATCATTAGTTGGAAATGTTTCATCTTCAATAAATGGTCTAGAGGCGAATGTGGGCACATTGAGTTTCGATAAATCTAGGTCTTTGATAATTATGGGTTTGTTTCTTATACAAGTGTCGAATCTCATATTGATCACAGCATCATACTCAAAGCCATGCTCTTTTTCGTATTCGTTTTTTAATTGATTAGCTTTATATATTGAAAAATTTAATGCATATATATTCAATATATTTGATTTTGATTTAGAATCATAACTATCATTGTTGCTATAATTTTTTGTAATGAATTCATGATAATCAACGTCATTTTCCATCATTAATTTTTTTGGCTTATATAGAGACATAATGTCCTTCAGATACTCCAAATAGAAAAAATACTGTGGCCTATTGACTCCAGCGTATCCAGCACCGGCTTCCCATTCGGGTCTCCACCATGTATGCACAAAAATATCTGTGATATTATTTGGTTCTATTAAATTTTTAAAAATAGATAAATTATAATTATCTCTTACATATCTTGGTTGTCTTGAAAAACAAAGTGCAATTTTCATATTTTTAATTTATTTTTCATTTTAGTTAAATTCATTGTTACATCATGCGGTCTATGATAATTATCGTCATCATCATCAAAAGAAGATCTAACATCCGACCTTGTTTGCATGGCCAGTTGATAGAATGATTTTATTTCGGTCCCGACATTGTAGATTCCGCTTGCATCACATTCTATTAATTTGATTATATAATGTGATATTATATCTATATAATCTGCATTCGTGGCTATATCATACCAAGCTTCTGGCCAAGGATAAGGTTTAAGCTTGAATGATGTTCGGATCATCAGATAATTACCAGCCATTGCTTGTACATACCCATCTGCCAAAAGTTTTGTGTAACAGTACCAATTGTTAACATGAACTGGGACATCTTCTTCTGATGCATTTGAATTTGAGCCAGAATAAAGATAATCTGTACTCATATGAACCAATTTTTTATTGTAAATGTTGCATATGTCAACTAGGCTGATCACACCTAAATAATTCACATACCAATTAGCATTTTTAGTGTTGTCTTGCGTATTTGTATTAGCGATGCAATTTATTATCACGTCATATTCTAAGATATGTTTGTCATAAGTACTTGGAATAGTAAAATCTATCCCATCTTTCTTACGACTGATGTAATCCCATCCAGTTTGCTTGTGCAATTCAGTTGCTAGTTTGCCATCTCCAAGAATCAAATATTTCATATCAATTATTTTTTTTCTTTCCACCAACAATCCATATTTGGATCGCTAAATACGCTAGTGAACAAAAAGAAACCATCCACAGCCATTTTGACTCTGCCATCCACCCATAAATAATCATGCCCTGATATAATCCCACCTTTTTTAACTTTAGGGTACCACAATTGAAGATCTTTTCTAACTGCTGCATAAGAATGATCGCCATCCATGAACAAGAAATCCACGCTTTCATCTTCAAATTGATTATACACATCATGGCTGCTTCCTTTAATAGTGGTGATATATTCTTTTAAGGGCTCTATATTTTTTAGATATATCTCATACACTTTGTCACTCACAACATCAGGGTGTTCGGCATGCTCCACATTCCCTTTGAACGTGTCAATGCCATACAGTTTTATGTTCTTTTTTAACTCTTTTATTTTTTCAGCCATGAACATTATAGATTGTCCTTCCCAAGTACCAATTTCTACAAATGTAGCATTATTAAATTTACGAGCCATGGCTTCATAAAAATATCTGAAACTGAATGCACCATCAATCTTTTCCCAATACATAGTTTATAATTTTTTTAGTTCTTCCGTTATTCGTTTTTTCCAATATTCCATAGTTAATTTTTCCATATTGTATTCTTTGTCTAGATATGAATAAAGCAAATCATATGTCACATCTGAATAATCTTTGACTTGAATGATTGGCAAATCATCTTTATAATCATTGAACACATTGCTCTTTATCACTATAGGCATGCATCCCATATACAAAGCATCCCATACTCTATGAGTGTCTTCTCCATTTCCGGGCGGTGATACAATAAATTTATATGTAGACATTCTTTCACAATAATCATACCAGGTTATCAGCTCATTAAATTTTCGATATGTAGCACCTTCTTCTCTTACTAATCTAAGTTGTTCTTGTAATAATTCATCTATATTGCTTGGAAAATCAGGATATTCCCAAACATATTCAAGATTGTTGCTTTTTAGTTTGTCGATTACATTTGATCTTCTAGCAGGATTGTTTTTAGTGCTCCATCTGCAGTACAGTGTTTTTGTGTTCTTCGGATTGGATCTCAGCCGGTCTATGTTGTCACAAAACCAATCCAAGTCTATTCCAGTTTTATCTGGGTCTTTATGTGGGGTCAACCCAACGGGTATAGTTATTAAATCGGGATGTGAATATATTGCATTTTCGGCATACCATTTTTTGATGCAACTTGGCCTAGACTTAAATTTTACTTCATCTATAGGATAATCAGATGCATGTGTAATCAGAACATACTTTCTGTTGGAAAAAGCCAAATTGGTGAACAAGTATTGAATATAATCTGTTTTGCAATATATGATAGCATTTTGCTTTAGTATGTTTGAAACAAAATTCTTGCCAGCATAAGGCATTATAACAAAATCTGCAAAATCTCTAAACGTATTTGTATTTACAAAATCTAGCATTTTTTATTTAAATTTAAAATTTATTGAGTTAAAGTAATCTTCATTTGTTTTTGACAATATCGTGTGCTCCAGTCCTAAAAATTTGGCGCCTTGATATTCTCCTAAATCATAATCATATTTTTCATCTGGCAATAATCTTTCCAAAGCTAAATCTTTCCATTTTTTATGAAAAAATTCATATGCTTTTGACTGGTCCCATGTCGTGGGTATTATGATCAGTGGAGTTTCAATAGAATCATACCAGCCTACATTGTTTTCTATGAGTCTTCTTATTAAATCACTATCCTCACATCCTCCGCCTATAAATCTTTCATCAAAAAACCCAACTTTCCTTATCAAATCTTTCTTAAATCCATAGAAATAAAAATTACGCATGCAAACCAATCCATAGCCTTTGTTTATTAAATGCAGCATTTTGTAGATATCAAAAGCCGTAGCTCGTATTTTATGATTCATTATAATTACAATTTCCTCTTCAGCATTCATTATGCAATTATTGATTAATTTAGCGTATGAAGGATATCCTGCTCCGTTAAAAATGGTCACAGGAAATCCAGGCAGGCAATTTTTTGCTTGTTGTGATAATGTTGGATTATGAGAAGGTATGATTATAGAATATTTCATCTTCCTCGAGCCCCATATATTTTTGAAAAGAACGGATATGCATTAGGATCACTTGATTTTTCTGGAATATACAGTCCTAAGCCATTTATTTCTATATTATGCCTATCCATTATGATAGCAACTCCTCTTTCAGATCCAGCTGCGTCTAATTTATTTTGTGGAATAAACAGATCTTTTTTAACTTTTTGCACAACTTCATCTAACGCGAATATGCTGCTTGCATATACTCCTTTAGAATATTTAGTAGTGCCATAATGAATTAGCATAAATGTTCGATCATCGGCATTATCATATGTATTACAAGGAAATGTTAAAAATGTATACATGTTATTCACTGTCAATTTAGGAATAATTTCTGAAAAAATATCTTGTTTTATTCTGATACTGTCTTGCATGCCAAACCATACGTTGTCTTTTAACACATTAGTTGCATATATAAATGCGCCCAATTCATAAGTAGGACGAGAATTGTGCAAAACATTGTAATCCTCTTTTTTGAGATTTTCTAAGTATTCAAGATGAGGCTTATCGGTAGACAAATTATCAACTATGCATACTTGATTGTTGGGTATATTGAAGCCTTTTATGTCACTCAATAAATCCTTCAAGTATTTTTCACCATTGTGTGTCGCTATTACTATCATGTTTTAATCCTTTATTGATTATATCTTCAATAGTCCACTTAGTTTTTCAAACATTAAATTTCCTTCATTATTGTCTTGCTCTGCTATTTTTATTTCAGGCCAATATGATTTGGGCAATTTGACATAAAGAACGAATGTTTTTTCAAGCCCCGCTATCTCGTCTTTGGACAAGGATGGCATAGTCAATACACTGCGATTATACCAACTGAGTGGCAGATCTTCATCACCTTTGATGTAGCCTTTATCTAAACATAATTGTCTTAATTTTGTGCCTGAAAAAGGCATAAAGGTGAAAACGTTCAAAGTCATTTTTCCCTTTAAGATTTCTAATATCAATCTGTTCATTTCAATAGTCTCAAAGATGTTTTCCCGTGTCTCATCAGGAAGGCCTATCATATTATTAATACCTGGAACAATATCATATTTAGACAATTCTTTGAATCCGTCTATAACTTGTTTATTTGTTAAACGTTTATTCAATAACTCTTGCCTGATTTTTTCAGATCCGTGCTCTAAGCCAACAGAAGCTGATTTACATCCCATTTCTGCCAAAAGCCTTGTTTTTTCTTCAGTGAATGTATCTATTCTAATTTGACATGTAAAGGGTATGTTTATTTCAGATTTATATTTTTCTGCAAAATATTTTAATTTCTTTATTGGCATGCTCAAAAAACTTTCGGCACCCATGAATATAAATGAAATATCATGTATTTTAACTAATTCTCTTGTTTCTTCAATTATTTTATCTGCATCTTTAACTCTAAAATAACTGCCACATTCATTTTCTTTAGATATTTGTCTTAAAAGTGGAGCTGCACAATAAGTGCATACCATTGGGCAGCCGCGATCAGTATCTATACGGAGTGTGCGCACTATATTACCAAAAAATGGCTTATAAAAACGTTTGTATTCATAAATTGAAAAATCTGGTACAGGCAATGTATTGACATCTACTAATCTTCTTAAAGGATTTTTGATAATATTGCCGTCTTTATTTTTTGTATAGATATTTTTTATATTTGTGCAGTCTTCATCATTATATAACTTATTGCATAATTCAACTAAAGCTTCTTCGCCTTCTCCAATACAAGCATAATCAACCAAATTAGTACTTAAGATTTTTTCATATGAAAATGTTGAAGCTACACCACCTACAATAATAGGAATCTTCATGTCTTTTATTTTTTCCATGAATGACAGAGAAGAAGTGACAGTGCTGTCTACCAAAGAAAATCCTATCAAGTTAGGCCTGTATTCTTCTATTAATTTAATAAAATCATCATATATATAAGCAGCATCTTTTGATATGAAATAATCATCCATGTTCGATTTTTTAACTTGCCCTAGTTTAGTGCGCACATCATCGTCTGTTTCAGCGTCGCGTGGTTTATAAACAGTGCAATCGAACAGTCTGACATCAAACCCATCCTGCTTTAAGCATGCTGATAAGATAGCCAAGTTACTGGGAGTTGCGCCAAGTTGTGATATGTTAGGATAAAACAATAATACTCTAAAGTCTTTTTTCATATTTTAATGTCAGACAACCCTTTGTTTCTTTCTATTTCTATTGCTTTTGCAGTTGTCATATCATCTCCGATTTTTTTATCATTGATAATTATTCTTTCTCCTCTATTTATGCCCATTACCAATTGATCATAAAAAATATAGGCTCGGTTCAGTTGTTCTTCGGTCAATTTCCTCATAGACTCTTTTCTGCCTGTGACTAAAATTATCTTATGTCCATTTGCTTCCCACTCATTCAGTTTTTCTCTTACTCCTTCGAGTAATTCTGGCTGGTCATACATTTGCATAGATAAATTTCCTCGATGCTTAAATATACATCCATCTATATCTAAAAATATAGTCTTTTTCATTTCGCTCATCGTATTTTCAGTATTTTGATTGCTTGTCTGAATGGCTCTATCGTATTCAGCAATTCATATTTAACGCCAAATTTCCTTACCCATTCCTTGAATGCTTTTTGATTATGTTGCCCTTCATTTTTTATATCTTTTCTCCATACGGCTAAATATTTCCAATCATCGAAGATTATGTATGTTCCAGGTTTAATATATTTATGTATATCACTATACAGAATATCTATAGTTGAAGAATACAAATCACAATCAATATGAAGAAGAGCTATATTCTCAGCTTCTTTCAGATACATTGGAATTGTGTCTGCAAACAGCCCCACAAATATTTTTACGTTTTGCAGATTTTTTACTTTGTCAGGGATAATTCCATTAAGGCTAAAACTTCCTTTTTTATAGTCTGTTTCCAACCAATCTTCTGGCAAACCCAGAAAAGAATCAAATCCATAAATTTTATATTTAGTTGGAACAGTATTATAAATTAACTCTAATGTGTCTCCTTTCCATACTCCAAATTCTAAGACATGTGTGTATTCTGGAGCAAATAATGGATTGTGAAAAATTCCACACGCATTTTCTAAAGTCTTACTCATAAAATTGTATATTTTTATTTATATTAAGTAATTGCCTTTTGATTTCTTCTTTATATTCTCCGGCTTTTAAAATTACTACACTATTTTCTAAATCAACATCATTAGGAGATTTTATAAATAAAGATGTGCCATATAATCTTTTTGCGTTTTTTAATTCTGAATTATCTAAAATGCATTTTATTATAGTTGTGTTTAATCCTAATATAATTAAATATTGAGATACAAATGCAGCACCAAATAAATATACACTTTTATCTGTTTTTTCTAATTTTTTATTTAAATCATCTACAATTTGTTTATAATAATTGATACAAGATAAATACATTTTTTTATATTCTTTATACTTATTAGGCATTTTTTTATGTTTAACTTTTTGTTTTTGCGTAACATAAAAAATACTGTGTTTTTTATAATATATTTTTTTAATTATTTTAAATTCATTCAAAGATAACAAATAATCTATAATTTTTTCTGTTAAAAATAATGTATGTTCAAATGTAATCGTATTAAGCATTTTGTTTTTTAGCCATGTATAAAGAGCAGGCACAGAAAAAATATGATAATCATTATAATTAAGTGATAATGATATCTCATGTAAAAATAATACGGGATCAACTATATGCTCTAAAACATGTGAATGAACTATCATATCATGCTTGCTATCTATTATGTTAGGTTTAAAAAAATCTTTTATGTATGCAAGTTTTTCATGTGCTATTTCATATTTTAAAACAGGATCTATTATAGTCCATCTTGTGATTTTATTATTTGATTTTAATATTCTTAAAGCCAATTGCGAATCTGACCCCCCTATTTCCAAGACTTTTTTATCGTCTGCGTATGCAGAAATCAATTCGGCCAATGTATCATGGTGTTTTTGCCAAGTTTCGCCTATTGCTTCTGAATGAAATTTTGAATAAACAATACCAGGATCCAATAAATTTCTTAATTGAATAATTCCAGATTCTTTACAGATATCAAGAGTAAAGTCAGAAAATATATCTGTAGACATATCATCATCTGTTGCACCTATATATGCCGGAAATTTTTTGATAGAAGACAATTCTTCTACTTCTCTATTGGTTAATATGCTTTGACTTCTTGTCATTTTTTTATTAATTTTATTAATGAATTAAACATTTCATTTCCAACTTCGTTATCTCTTTCTGCAATTTCTATTTGAGGATAATAAACGTGCGGCAATAAGATATACAACGCTAATGTTTTTTCTAACCCCTTTATTTCTTTCTTGGACATAGAAGGCATATCTAACATGCTTTCATTAAAAAAAGAAGGTGGCAGGTCTTCATCTTCTTTTATGTATCCCTTTTCTATACATACTTGTCTGAGTTTAGTTCCGGAAAAGGGGATAAACGTGAACACATTAAGATTATGTTTTCCATTTAATATTTTTGATAATTCTCTATTTAATTTAATAGTTTCAAAAACATTTTTTCGTGTTTCATCAGGCAAACCTATCATATTATTGAATGTAGGAAAAATATTATATTTTGCCATCAACTTTACTGCATCTATAACAACTTTATTTGATATATGCTTGTTCAAAATTTCTTTCCTTATTTTTTCCGATCCGTGCTCTAAACCGATAGAAACATTCTTGCATCCCATTTCAGCCAACAATTTTGTTTTTTCTTCTGTGAATGTGTCAAGCCTACTTTGGCACCACATCGGAAGATTGATTTCTTTTTTGTATCTTTTTGCAAATTCTTTGAATTTCTCTAAAGATAAGTCTAAAAGAGTCTCAGAACTTATCCATACGAAATCTAGTTGATATTTTTCAATAAGGCATTTCATTTCCGAAAAAATCTTGTCATTGCTCTTCACTCTATAATATTTTCCACAATTTTCTTTAATAAATACTTTTCTTAAACCTGGGGCTGCACAATATGTGCATCCGTGTTGACAGCCTCTATCAAAATCTAATTGAAGCATTCTTTTTACTTCACCCATGAATGGCCTGTAAAATCTCCAATCTTCATAAATAGAAAAATCTGGCATAGGAAGATCTTCTATATTAACAAGTTTTCTTAACGGATTTTTGATAATGTTTCCGTTAGGACTAATGTAAGCAAGATTATTTATGTTGCTCCATGATTTTATGTCATCACAATTATACATTCTATTGCACAGTTGAACAATAGTTTCTTCACCTTCACCAATACAAACAAAATCAACTATGCCACTTCTGAGTATTTTTTCATAATTGAATGTTGCTCCTACACCACCAAATATTATGCGTGGATGTTTATGATTTAAAGTAAACCCGGGCAATTTTTCTACAAAACTTAATGAAAATTTAATTGTGCTGTCTACTATTGTAAATGCAATAAGATTCGGCTTGTATTCGTCCACAGTTTTAATGAAATCTTCATAAATGTTTGTTTCTTTTAAATGAATATAATTATCAATATCTGTTTTTTTAACTAATCCTAATTTTGTTCTTACATCTTCTTGTGTCTCTCCGGCGATTGAACGATAAGTTGTGCAATCGAATAGCTTAACATCGAATCCTGCTTCTTTTAAACAAGCCGACAATATAGCCAGATTGCTCGGGACAATTCCAACCATGGGTTCATTGGGATAAAAAAATAAAACTCTAAAATCTTTCATATTATTTTCTTGTCGTGTTTTTTCTCAGCCCAGTCATATTTTTTCCAACGCAAATCTATTAATTTACTATATAATTCTTTATTGTTAACATAATCATATTCACATTTTTCAATATCTTTGTAATATTTCTTGGGCAAAGCCGCGTATAGCATGAATGTTCTCCACAAATCTTTTATTTCTTTAGCTGACAGATAAGGCTTTGGCATATTTAACAATGAATCTGAAGTCAATAGTCCTGCATGGTCGCTTTCTTTGATAAATCCATTTTCTATGCATTTAGCTGTAAGCTCTACTCCCGGATAAGTCTGAAAAATAGAAATAGAAGCGACAGAAGGCTTTATTTTTTTGCAAAGCTCTATGGTTTTCCATGTGTCTTCACGTTTTTCAAAAGGGAATCCCACTATGAAAAAAGCGCTACTTCTTATTTTATGCTTATTTATTATTTTAAATGCTTGTACTACTTTATCGTTTGTGCAACTTCTCTCACATACATTTCGCAGGATTTCATCAGATCCTGATTCTACGCCTATGCTTATTTGAAAATTTATGTCATATGATAGTAACAATTCTATTTTTTCGTCAGTTACATTTTCAGCTCTAGACATAAATATGTAAGGAAGATTTATTTCAGCTTTATATGCATCCATATATTCTTTTATCCATTTTGTAGGATGACACAAAAAGCATTCGTCTGCAAAATAAAAAAAGTTTATGCCAAATTGTTTTATTAGATCTTTCATCTGCTTAACTGAAGATTCTATAGGCCTAGTCTTTACATATCTTCCCAATCCTTTGTTAAAATCTTTTAGTGCGCTGTTCGCACAATATGTGCAATGATATGGGCATCCTCTAGATATTTCTATTTCAGTTTTCCTGATTTTTTTCCCATCAAAAGGCCTTAAGAAATAATCATCATTATGATTGCTGTAAAATGAAAAATCTCTTTCTATATCCCAAAGTTTTTCCATTGACAACAAAGGGCGTTTTTGATTTTTTACAACGCTATCATTTTTTTTGTCATAAAAATAGGTTCCTTGTATATCGACAATATTTTCTTTGTTTTCATATCTTTTAAGTATTTCATTAAAAGTTTCTTCTCCTTCACCAATAACTATAATATCAAATAATTTTGATGATGCAGTTTTGTCTGGCAAGAGTGTAGCTTGTATTCCACCTATGATTACTTTAGTTTTATCAGGCATAGATATTTGTGGAAAAAAAGTAAGGAGAAAATCATATTCTGGTGACAATGCTGTGATTGCAATTATATCTGGACAAAAATCATTAATTTTGTTTTGCAAGTCTATCGCTATTTGTTCAAATTCTTTAATTTCATGTTCAACTTCAAATCCAGGCTTAAAGCCGCCAGATTCGTCTTTTTTGTACTTGGTGTCTACATATTTTTTATAATTATATGTTTCAAAATATTCAATTTCCCAATTTCTATTTTTAGCTATTCCGCCAAGTATAGGAACTGCGGTGCTTACAGTAGCATAATCGGTTGCATTGGGAAATAAAATTAAAATTTTCATAATTAGTCTAGATAATTTTTATAATATGTTTCAATATACTCTTTAAGAGATGTTTGCCAATCTCTCATCAAATTTAAATTTCTTATGCGAAGCTTACGATTATCTAGTCTTTCACAATCTGGACGTTCAGCAAAATATGTGTCTTTAAAATATTCAGTATTAACTAATGTAACTTTAATTTTATCTTCTAAATTAAGAAGTCTTAAAAGTTCTTGTGTAACTTCTAAACGACTACTTTGTCCCGTACATACCATATTATATAAGCCCCAATATTCTTTTTCTATCAAAAGCTTTACGTTTTTTGCAAAATCGTGAGTGTATGTCGGTGTTCCTTCTTTTTGAATAATGAATAATTCTTTTTGGCCATTTTTTAATTGATCCAATATCAGCTTAATGAATTTTTTATCTTTTTTAGGTCCGCCACCCATCATCCATCCTGCTCTACAAACAAGATATCTTTTTGCATGCTCAACCACATATCTTTCGCCCATATATTTAGCACGTGCGTAGACTGCAAGTGGATTAGGAATATCCCAATCATCATAGAGTTTTTTCTTTCCATCAAATATTCCAGCCGTGCTTATGTACAACAGTGGAATATCTAATTCATTTGCGATAAACACTGCATTTTCTACAGCAAGCGTATTATTTTCATAAGTTCCATCTGGAAAATTTTCGCAAAATTCTAAATCAGTAAATGCTCCTAAATGAAAAAGATAATCAGGATCAAAATCTTTTACATCTTGTTTATATTTTTCAAATTCGCGAAAATCAAGAAATGATAGCCAATCATCATTGACATCTTTATCCGTGCATTTAAGCTCATATTCATCTTTAAATTGAGTGTAAAAAGCTTCTCCAAGCATTCCTCCAGAACCTGCAATATAAATTTTCTTTTTCATAAAATATCTATGTAATTGTATAATTTTTCTTTTAGTTTTTTCTTAATTATTTCATTATCCATGTTTACTATGTCTTTTATTTCTTTGTTATGATAATGGCCGCAAATTTCTATTAAATGAATTTTTTGTCGAGAAGGTTCAAATCGCGCCAAATTCACCCATTTTTTCCATTTTTCTCCATTCAGACAAATGTCATAAATTTTTTCGAAATCTCTATTATTTTTTATATTATCAATTAATACTTTAGTTTCTATCACTCCAAATTCAGGTGCTATGTTGATGGCGTTCAATCCTTTATCAAAACGAAATTTAATTTCAGCATCTGTTAAGTAGTCTCCATTATGCTCTTTCGACAAAACATTAAAATCTTTGCAAGCTTCTATCATATGCCTTAGTCTTTCCTCATCAAATTTTCCAATGTTTTTTGTGCCTTCAAGCTTTGTGCCAGATTGTATGACTGCGTATTTTACATTTGTTTCAAAAATACTACCCAATTCATATTTTAACTTTTTTAAAAATGCATAAAGCTCATAATCTGTATATGGATAAATTGCTTCTTCAGTGCCCACTTCAAAGTTAATATATGCATTATGAGAATACACATAAAGTATATTATTGATTGTTTCTCTAAGTGCTTCTTCACAGCCATTCATTTTTTTCCAAGGATCGATATGAATAATATCCAATCTTGCAGTAGCATCAGCATAAAAAGAATTGATGTCTTTGTGTGCTGGAAAATCTTGGCTTCCTTGTCCTATGCCTCCATGATCTCTACAAATCAATACATTATCTGTTTTGTTCCTTACATAAGTCACAAATTCCCATGTATCATATCCTACATAACCTGTATAATTGTCTATTTGACGCCTGGTTGTGCAAAAACCGAACTTGACCTTTTTCTCGTTAGCCACTTCTATTACTGAATCAATAACATTTTGTGTCATTGGCCCAATGTAAAATTTAATATCATTAATATCTTTCATCTAATATATTGTTAAGGCTATATTTCCCAAAATAAAACAAAAATTTTGAATAAGGATATTGATGCAAAGTAGCGATATTTAAATATACTAATGCAGTTAATATCTTAACTTTTTGAATGTCATATCCTTCTTTTTTGAGGAACTTAAAAAACATTCTTTCTATTTCTACATGTGTTTGATTTCTATGTATGTTTATTTTTATGTTCCCATCATTGTCTTCTACAAAATAATAATTGTTATTGACCATGTCATGAGAAACAATTATACCGTGCAATATTTTTGCTAAATCATAATACAAATCTCCATATTCAATTATGCCTGCAAAATTTTGCCGCCAGTCTAATAATAGAAAATTATCTGCATCTGTCAATACGATATTCTCAAAATGAAGATCTCCATGATAAGTTGATGGGATTCCCCTGGAAATATTATTCCAGTCTATTTTGTTCAAAAGATCTTTTATTTTGGGGACCTTGACACCATTTATTATTTCTTCCGCATCCTCATAATTGTATTTGATAAAATAATTATCTATTCGTTTATATGTTTTTTGTTGATAAAAATCTAAACATTTTTGCTTAAATTCATCTATTTGTTCTAATGTTAATAGCTGCTTTCTTTTCCAAAAAGATTTCAGTTCTTCGAGCAATCTATTAAATATGTTAATGTTGATGCACTTGGACAAAATAGTCCCGGGCACAAATTCATAAGCATACATGTTATCTTTATATCCTGTAATTTTTGGGATCAAACCATCCAGACTTTTGTTTCTTTCTACTCTTTCTTTGATGAAATCCTTGTCGTATGAGTATTTTATAACTTTATTCTCAATAAACCATATACTTTCATTTGGTTTTTTCAGTATGTTATATTCCTTTGTATCAAAATAATCTATTGTTTTTTGTATAGCGTCCAGATTTCCTGTGTCAAACCAAGTGAACTTGACAGCTTTTATTCCCAGTGGAATCATTTCACGCAAAGCATATGTTTCTCCCTTAGTGATGCTGCCATGAATTTTCCCATCATTCATTTGCTTCCAAAAATCAGAATAATCATACACGCCATTTATTCCCATAGAAGCTGGACACTCTATTTTGTAATTTTTTTCATTTAAGGCAATTATTTGATTATTTTCTATTTTTAATGATCTATACGTAGCATTATCAAAAACTTCGGCATATCCCATCCAATTATGATCAGGCAGCGGGATGTCTTCTACGACTATAGTATCATTACAATAAAAAATAAAAGGACATTGCACATATTGCTCGCACTTCAACAGTGTATATCCTAATCCAGAACCCGGGCCATCATAAATATCTACATCTACAAATTTTATATTTCTGTCAGGATAAGCTAATGCAACAAAATCTTTTATCAATTGAGCACTATAGCCTACTGCAATAACAATCTCTATGTTTTTCGGAAACTTCTCAATGATATATGACAATACGGGCTTTGTGTAAATTGTCATAAGAGATTTGTTCAGATTTTTACTTAAATCACCCAATCTTGAACCTAATCCCGCCGAGGGTATTAAAACTTTGTATTCCATTTTTTAATTTCTTATTTTCATCAATTTCTCAAACATTTCTTCGCCTTCTTCATTGTCTTGTTCAGCTATTTTTATGTCAGGCCAATATGTTTTAGGCAATGAAACATATAGCACAAATGTTTTTTCTAGTCCATAAATTTCTTCTTTGCTCATAGATGGCATATTCAACAGGCTGTACTTGAAAAAAGAGAGTGGAATGTCTTCGTCTCCAGAAATATATCCTTTTTTTATGCACATATCTCTTAATTTTGTTCCGGAAAACGGAATGAATGTGAAGATGTTCAATGTATATTTTCCTTTTAAGATTTCTGAAACTTGCCTGTTTAATTCTATTGTTTCAAAAACATTTTCTCGTGTTTCGTCTGGGAGTCCAATCATATTATTGATGCCTGGAACAATGTCGTATTTTGCTAGTTCTTTAAACCCATTTATTATTTGTGTATTTGTTAAGCGCTTGTTCAATAATTCTTGCCTGATTTTTTCAGATCCATGCTCTAAACCCACGGCAATAGACTTGCATCCCATTTCCGCTAAAAGCCTTGTTTTTTCTTCAGTGAATGTGTCTAATCTAGTTTGACATGTGAATGGGAGTCTTATTTCTTTTTTATATCTTTCAGCAAATTCTCTGAATTTAGCCAACGGCATGCTTAAGAAGCTTTCTGCACTTATAGACAAAAAATCTGCACCATAATTCTTTATCACATCATTTATTTCTTCAAAAATTTTGTCAGCATTTTTAATCCTATAATAATGCCCGCAATCATTGTCTTTTGATATTTGCTTCAAGCCTGGTGCAGCGCAATAAGTGCAAACGAACGGACATCCCCGATCAATGTCTATGCGTAGCATTTTTGTTACAGTCCCAAAAAAAGGTCTGTAGAAACGATAAGGCTCGTAGATTGAAAAATCAGGTATAGGCAAGGTATTAACATCTATCAATCTTCTTAAGGAATTCTTAATTATGTTTCCGTCTTCGCCTTTGACATAGATATTTTGAATATGTGTGCAATCTTCATGATTGTAAAGCTTGTTGCATAATTCCACAAGAGCTTCTTCACCTTCTCCAATGCACACAAAATCTACAAGATTCGTCTTTAAAATTCTATCATAAAAGAATGTAGAACCGACGCCTCCAAAAATCACCGGAATTTTTTTGTCTTTTATCTTCTCAATAAAAGTCAATGAGAATGTTATTGTGCTGTCAATCACTGAAAAGCCTATTAAATTAGGTTTATAATCTTCAACGATCTTTACAAAATCTTCATATATGTCTATTTCCTTTGCTGTAAAAAACTCATCTATGTTGGATTTTTTGACATGTCCTAGCTTGGCACGTAGTTCGTCATTTGTCTCAACATTCTTTGGCTTGTAGACAGTGCAATCAAACAGCCTGACATCAAAGCCATCGTGTTTCAAATATGCTGCTAATATCGCTAGATTGCTTGGAGCAATTCCAAGCAATGGCTCATTGGGATAAAATAACAATATTCTAAAGTCCTTGTTCATTTATAGCTTGTCTATATAATTCAAATTGATATGATGCTTGAATTTCAGATAATTCTTTCCCTGTTTCAGAAGTTATCAAACAATCAATAAATGTATTAGATTCATGAACTTTAATATCTGAAACAGGCGTGCAATTATATATAACAGAATTTTTTATATCAATAATTTCTTTCCAGTTTTTTCTAGTTATCACATTGAAAAAAGTATTGTTAGTTATGGCTGCATGTCTAACTGCAGCAGCATAGCCGCCATTGCCTAGAATAACTAATGGCATATTGTAATATCTCTGTAACATAATTCTTGCCGCTATATAATCAGTGTTGTATGCCTTCAGTGTTCCATTTGTGTTTATTACGGTGTTAATAGCTCCGATGTCTTCAACTTTTTCATCTAATTCATCCACATATTTCAAAGCCTCTATTTTGAACGGCATAGTTATTGCGAACCCTCTAAAGTTCAAAGTTCTTGCAGCTTTTATAGCGTCTTCTATATTGTATACAGAAAAAGATTTGTAGATAGCATTCAAATTATATTTTGCAAATGCATTATTAAAAAATATACAACCAGTATTGCCTGCTTCTTTTGCAAATGAACAAAAAATAAGTGTGTCTTTATTTATCATATTCAAGTATTTTTTCTATTTTATTTTTGATTTTGCTTACGCTTAATCCATATTTTTCATAAAGATCTTCAGTTTTTCCTGATTCGGGAAAAACATCATTGACGCCTATTCTTGTTAATTTACATGAAGATCTAATTTCTGCTAAAACTTCAGCTACTGCACTTCCTAATCCACCTATTATGCTGTGATCTTCTATAGTAATTATGTCATTATAAAAATTAGCCAATGTAACTATAAATGTTGCATCAATAGGTTTTATTGTAGGCATATTAATAAGCATTACATCTAAATCATTAACAGCATTTTTAACATCTGGCAATATGCATCCTGAAGCTATTACTGCTATTTTATTTCCTTCTTTGATTATCTGTCCTTTTCCTAATTCAAATTTATAATTATTATCAAACAGTTCTTCGATTGGCTGTCTTCCTATTCTTAGATAATGCGGAGTATCAAGTTTTGTATTGCATAGATATTCAGTGATTTTCATAGCTTCAATATATGTAGCAGGATTTAAAACAACCATTCCGGGCAAAGATCTCATCAAGCTTATGTCTTCAAGCCCCATTTGAGTTACTCCATCTCTGCCAATAGCTAATCCTCCATGAGATCCAACTAATATGCAGGGTACTCTAGAATAGGCAATCGAACATCTAATTGTGTCATATTTTCCAGTTAAAAATGCGGCAAATGAAGCAAGAAAAACTTTATACCCGTGCTCTGACAAGCCCGATGCTATCCCGATCATGTTGTTTTCGGCGATGCCAATCTCGAAAAATCTGTCGGGAAATTCCTTTGCAAATTTATCAAGTTTAGTAGCTTTTCCTAAATCTGCACTTAAAGTTAGAATGTCTTTGTTATCTCTGGCAGATATAATTAACTGATCACCAAATCCATCTCTTGTAGATTTCATATCTTATCGTTTAATTCTTTTAATGCTAATTTGTATTGTTCTTCAGATAAAATCATAGAATGACAATTTGTATTTTCTAAAAATGAGATTCCTGCTCCTTTTCTAGTGTGAGCTATAATACAGTACGGTTTACTATACCAATTATCTTTTATCTCATTATTATAACATATTAAAGATTTATTTATTTGATCAAGATCATTGCCATCTATTTCACATGTTATCCAATTAAACGCTCGTATTTTTACTGCTAATCTTTCTAATAAGTTTTCCGTGGGTCCTTCACTTTGAAATTTATTATAATCTATGATACATATTAAATTATCTAATTTTAATTTTGGCGCTAACATAAAAGCTTCCCATATTTGGCCTTCTTGCATTTCACCATCACCAACAATACAAAATATCTTGTTATCTAATTTTTTTAATTTGCATGCTAATGCATGCCCAATTGCAATGCTTAAGCCTTGACCTAAAGAACCTGTGGTTGCGTGAATGTATTTCAATTTATTTTTGTCTGGATGCCCTTGCAGTGGAGAGTTTATTTCCCTGAACAAATCAAAGTTTTCAATATATCCTAATTCATGCAATGCAGCATATATAGCCGGAACCCCATGGCCCTTTGACAATATCAATTTGTCTTTATTGATAAGATCATAATTGGAATACAAATAAGCAACGATTTCACATATAGAAAAACTGCCTCCTATGTGACCTGATTGCTTGTCATACACCATATCCAATATGTGTTTTCTGAGAATGTTCGGGTCAATTTTCATTTTGAACATATTGTTTTAATAGACCTACTATAATATGAGAAACTTTTGATATGCAATCTTCATAATGAAAATTGTTGTTGTTGCCCCCGACATTTCCAGGGAAAACTGAAGTGCCTGATATTCTTAAAACCAGATCTGCAAATTCTTCAGCTTTCGTAATCTGATTTCTGGTCATCAAGACAGTCTTCATCTCCAGATTTCTCGCTACTTTAAGTGCTTCGATGATGTTCTTTGAATTTCCACTTCCAGACATTGCGAACAAGATATCGTTTTTGTTCCCTTGATACACTAATTGAGATCCAAAAATATTCTCAAATCCAATGTCATTTGTCATGCCAGTGATCACTGCTGAGTTATCACACAAGCTCACAGCATGAAATTTGTTTCTTTTAGTCGCTGCTTTTGTTTTGTCGTCTGAGACAAAAGGATGCATGTTCAGGTCCAGAACTAGATTCTGAACTGATGCCACATTCCCACCATTTCCACATGCAAAAATCTTATTCTCTGATCTATACGCAGATAAAACCATCTCATAGAATTTTTCTATGAAAAGCGTGGGTATTGAATAAAATGCAGCTGTTGACTCTTGTTTGTAGATTTCAATCAAGTTTTGTATTGAGTCCATCTTTATTTTTTATATGCACAATAAAGCTATTAGTTTTTGTTGTTTAATAGCTTCGCTAAAAGACATTTGCCATATAAAAATAAAAATTTCCCATAGTTTCCATTATGAAAATCATTATACAAACTACATATTGACAGATAATGTAATATCCCCAATAATTCTATATTTTCCCAAGAGTAATTGTTTGTTTTACAGAATGATTTTAATTCATCTAGCAAAAACAAGAGATTGCTTCTGCTGTGATTGAAGACATATGCTTTATTTTCATTAATTTCCACATGATATAATTTATTATTGACATCAGAGCCATTAATCAATAGTGCATGATATAATTTGCTCAAATCATAATATGCGTCTCCTATTTCTAGACTATCTCCAAATGATTCTCGCCAATCGATCAATGTGAATTTATTGGTGTTGATGTTGTAAATTATATTTTCGGGCTGAAAATCTCCATGAAAATTGGATGGGATCGCACTGTCATAGATAGAGTCCCAATCAATTTTTTGCAACATGTCATAAATAGTGCCTACTTTAACACCATTGATGTATTCGATGCTGTCGATGTCTTGATTAGCATAATATTTACATCTATTATATGTTTTATTATAATAAATTTCTTTGCAATTTTTCAGGAATTCTTCATTTTTTTCAAACTTGTTTTTACGCAAATTTTCAAGCCAGAAAACAAACAGTTGCTTTAAAATATTGGTGTCATGAATTTTTGATAGAGTTTCCCCCTTTAAAAAATCATAACAATACATGTTATCATTGATTTTGGTGACATTCGGACATGTGTTATTTAAATAATTTATTCGCTCAATTCGTTGTTTAACTTTATTAACATCTGAAAAGAATTTAATAACTTTGTTTTTTTCGATGTATATCGCCTCATTGATTTTAGAGGCTACAATTTCTCGTGAAAATCTAGTTTTTGTTATGGCGTATGATTCCATATTTCCAGTGTCATACCATTTAAAATATTTTAACTCTACATTTTCTAGATTATTAAAGCCGTTAATTACTTGATGTTCTTTATGTATCAGTTCTTTGTTTGACAGGCTTTCCCAAAATTCCTTATAATCATAAATTCCACCTATCCCGACGAACAGTTTTTCGCCTGTCCCATAGTAGAATTTGTTCAAATGGGTTTCGCCATCTATCAGACAATATATCGATGAATATTTTTCATCTACATATCCTGTTGCAACCCAGTTGTTTTTTATTTCATGATAGTTGAAGTTTTCTTCTGTAAGTGTGTCTGCTGGCATCCAAATGAATGGGCACTGCAATTTCGGAGCGCAACATAGCAAACTATATCCTGGTCCTGAACCCGTTCCATCAAAGTTATCTATATCAACAAACGTTATGTTTTTGTCTGGATAGACTTCTTTTATATAAGATTTGATTTGCTGAGATTTGTAGCCTACTGCAATGACAACTTCTACTTCTTCAGGAATTCTGTCAAACAGATGGGACAACACAGTTCTATTTTCTAGGGGCAACAATGCTTTATGCAATCCCTCAATCGATTTATTTCTTGTTCCTTTGCCTGCAGCAAGAATGCAAACTTTATAATTATACTGCATGCTCTTTTTTTATTTTTCCTGATTCTCTATTATTATCATCTTCATATCTTATGACATCGTTCAAGTGCGTTGTGGACACCTCCAGAGATTTGTATGTTGTTTTAGCAATCACTCGATGTTTTTTTCCGATAGGAGTTGACCAACCAGTGCCTGCAACAAATATTTTTGACTCTAAGACTCCATTTTCATTTTCTAACAGCACTTCGGCTTCCCCTTCGATGACAAAATTTGTCTCATATTTATATTTATGAGATTGCAAGCTGCATCTAGTGCCTTTAGTCATGCATATCAATTTATACGTGTAGTATTCGTTTATTTCAAGCCATATCTCATAGCCCCACGGCTTTTCGACTCTATAATTGCTAACAGATAAGCCATTAATTTTTCCAGCGTCAATTAAATGTTTGTATTCTTCTAAGGATTCTTTGATTAAATAATCACTTTTCTTTTTATTAATGTCTTGCATATTTTTTAAATTTTAAATGGCCAATGATTCATGTTTAGTTCTGAATATGTAGTGTTGCTATGAAAATCTATACCTTCCAGTGGCAAGCTATCTGCATTGAATCCATTTATTTCACAATCTTTTTTTCTAATGAATGTTAATTCTAAAAATGAAGGATAATTATGCCCGTCAACATATGTATGTTTTCCAGCATTATTTTCATGTACATGAACTAAATAATGTGTTTTATTAAGAATTCGTAAACTTTGTAATGCATCTATTTCAAATATGTAATGTCCTTCAAATACAAATTGTTTTACTTTTGTAAACAATCTGTCAAACTTTTTGATCCAATTCCACTCTGAACCTTCTATGTCCATTTTTATAAAAATGTCATTATAATTCTCGACATACTCTCTCAGGTTGGTGTTTTTTTCCTTCTCATCCCATCCCACATGGGTTTCGATGAACTTTATTCCTTTCGGCAAATTTTCTGCGTTTGTGTCAACTGAATCGAATGCCAAACCATTTACATGCGGATATTTTTTTGCAAAATCCAACTCGAACGATATGTCATGTCCTATTCCACAAGTTATCAGATAATCATATTCATAGCCGTCTATTATCACATATCCGCTATCTTCTTGTCTGCCCAGTCTTATCTTTTTGTTGACAGGATTGTACAACACTAGCTCTTTCAGTATTTCTACATTAGTGTTCAATATGTTGAAATCTTTTAATAAATCAAAATTTATATTCATTTATTGCATATGTTAATCAGCCATGACTCGAAGTTTTCCATATTCTCGATATGCCTTTGTTTTTGTTCTTCTGTGAATGCAGGCTCATTGAAATATGCTTTGAACAATTCATCATCATTGTCAATCTTTTTTATCAACCCTATCGCGTCTTTTTCCTTCATGACATTTATAAAAGCTTTAGCGTTGAATTCTTTTTCTATAGTAGGTGATCCCCAATATATGGGAATGCTTTGTCCTAAGAATCCATCCATTAGCTTTTCAGTCACATATCCTGGATATGAGCTGTGCTCGAAAGTTATGGTGAATTTGTGTGAATAATCAGTGAAGAACTTGTATTTTGTAATTCTCCAATAGTTTCCTTGTGATGCTCGTTGTAGGCCAAAATCGTTGGTCAGAGATCTTCCGTAAGAGTGAACTCTCTTATATGCATTCAGTTGATCGTAAAACCCGTTCCTGTAGAAGTTGTTTGGATTTGATACAGTGAATGAGCAGAATCTCTCAAAGGTTTCGCGATTGGGATCATTTTTGTTAAATAGATGATCTTGTAATTCTGGCATCAAAATGAGATAGAATTGCCATAGTGGGAGATAATAGTTTGTATCTGAATGTGGATCAAAAGAAATAGAATAATCAGAGCCATAATTCTTAGCTCTATAATTTTCTCCAATGAATAAAAGTTTCTTGCACTTAAATTTTTGGGCTTCGGCAGTTCCCCCGAACACTGAATGGATCACCAGATCGGGCTCAGATTCATTGATTTCTACTTCAAAATGCTTTTGCAAAATAGGCAAGAATATATTCTCATCTTTAAATTCGGGCCAAACGTTGCAGAACCAGACACGCAGCTTATTCATCATTACGCGAGGTATGGAAAATCTCTTCCTCTCTTGAATTTGTTTGGATATGCTCCATTGCCGCGACGCCCAATGCTGTGACCTTCCGGATGCAGTTCATGGCTTTGTCATAAGAGACTTCTTGTGATTCTCTTGAAAGATAGTGTTTGGCTTCAGCCAAATAGTCTTCCATGTAGATGATCCACTCTTCGGGCGTATAGTGATGGCCACCACTCTTTGTAACGGCGGTGCCTCCCCATTTCAAATCCTGATACCATCTTTCGCTGTCTATCAGCTTGTAAACTTCATTTCTTTCCATTTTATGATTTTTTAATTATATGAATAAAAAATATAAAGTTTTAT
>Ga0209777_10002074_pt1 | contig 27212 bp, 17 predicted proteins | sample FrelakmetHBP12HB_FD_187147 | JGI IMG/M metagenome (GOLD analysis project Ga0209777, IMG submission 187147) | Freshwater lake sediment microbial communities from the University of Notre Dame, USA, for methane emissions studies -HBP12 HB (SPAdes)... | ecosystem: Environmental > Aquatic >...
TTCAGATGGTGGCATTAAACCGCCATCTGTCTTACAGGACTTTACCCCCCCCCCCCAACAAGATTTGGGGGCTTTCTCTAACGGGGTAAAACAACTATGGGTAAAATTCTATCAATCAACATCAGTGAAAAAAAAGGCGAAAAAAAACATAATGTCGGTGAGAGCCGCGCATTGATTGATATGGGGCTCGCCGATGATGCGCATAGCGGAATGGAATTACGCCAAATAAGTCTATTGGCGGCAGAAAGCATTGAAAAAATCCGGAAAAGGGATTAAATGTCAACTACGGTGATTTTGCCGAGAATCTCACAACAGAAGGCGTCGAGCTCTACACCCTGCCGCTCGGCACAAAAATGAAAGTTGGTAAGGATGTGCTGCTGGAAGTCACACAAATCGGTAAAACCTGCGTCCAACCTTGCGCTATTTTTTATGTTGTGGGCGATTGCGTCATGCCGAAAGAAGGCATCTTTGCCCGCGTGCTCACTCCCGGGAATATCAAGATCGGCGATGACATAACAATCTGTCCTGATATTTAGACTATGCAGACATTCCTACCTTATCCTGATTTTAAGAAGTCATTGCAGACACTGGACTACCGCCGCCTGGGCAAACAAAGAGTGGAGGCGTATCAAATTATCCGCATACTAAAAGCCGCATCGCAGTCAAAAGTATACCGCGACGGCAAGAAAAAGGCGACACAGACGTATGGTGCCATACGTCGAGGAGCCGATGACGAAGCCAACAAAGGTAGACGAATGAATGCGAAGTGGCACAAGTTCGGCGGAAGCTATAGCAACCATCCGGCTGTCCGAATGTGGCGCGGACACATCAACGCCTTAAAACTTTATTACAATTTGTCTCTCGACGAATGGATCAGTCGCGGCTATAAAAACCGAATGCAAAAAATGACTATAAGAGGTAAAATTATTTATCCTGCGTGGTTTGGCCGGAATAAATTTCATGCCGCGCATCGATCCAATTTATTGCGCAAGTACCCTGCCTACTATGGAAATTATAGCTGGTGGGAAAAACATGATTTGCCTTATTTATGGGGATAAAATTTAATTTTTTAAAAGGAGTTCATTATGAAAGCCTTTATCGACCCGCCAAAACATATTCCATTTTACCTGAAAATCGGCATCTGGATTTCCAAAATAATTACCGGTCGCGATCTTTTACCAGCAAAACTTTTGGCATGGTACCCCAAAGTAGCCATCAGTTCAGGAATCATGGAAGCCCTTGTTGCGCACAAAGATGCCAATCTGGACAAACGGATTCTCAAACTTGTCCGGCTGCGGACTTCTTTTGCCGTTGCCTGTCCTTTCTGTATTGATATGAATTCGTGTGGTTATGACCAATATGGGATAACTGCCGATGAGATTTCAGCCCTACAAAACCGAATTGAAATTGACGAGGTAAAAACATTTTCGCAAAGGGAAAAGATCGCCATGGAATACGCTCAATTAATTTCCCGTTCGCCCCTTTCTTTTCCCCAATCATTTATTGAAACATTAAACGCAAACTTTACGGAAAGGGAAATCGTTATTTTGGCGAGCACCGCCGCTCAGGTTAACTACTGGGCGCGGCTTCTTCAGGCCCTGGGTGTACCGCCTGCCGGTTTTTCCGACCATCGTGAATTTTAATCAATCGGGTTATAGCAATAGACATACAAAGCCATTAAATTATTCTAGAATATTTCTTCCAAATTACGCTTTAACAATATATAATAAATCAAGTAATGGCATAATCTTTGATTATGCCGAGTGGATCTGTTTTCTATCATAAAGTTCAGAGGAGGTTAACAAACTATGCCTGTTAAATCCAAAGCGGCCTCTAAACCCAGTCCGGTTGTTAAAAAAACCCCAGCAATCAAATCAAACAAAAAATTAAATTCCAAACAAGAAGATTTTGCTAATCTTTCCGAAGATATAATAGCTAATGTTAGTGTCGGGATTTATATCATTAAAAACGGCAATTTTGTTTACGCGAGCCCACTTTTTCAGAGGCTCAGCGGCTATTCACATAGTGATTTATTAGGCACAAATCCCCTTGATCATGTTCATCCCGAGGATAGAGAAACGGTCAGGCAAAACGCCATAAAAAGCCTGAAGGGGAAAGGCGGCAGCTATGAATACAGGTTCAGGAGGAAGAATGGCGAATCAATATGGGTTTTGGAGAGGGTCGCTTCCATCACCTATAAAGGAAAGCGGGCCGTGCTCGGCAGCTTTATGGATATTACCGAACACAAGCGTATGGAAGAAACCCTACTCCAGAGTGAAGAAAAATACCGGAATATTCTGGAAAATATCGAAGATGGCTACGCAGAGCTTGACCTGCGCGGTAACTTTATCTTTTTTAATGAAGCGCTGTGCAGGATTCAGGGATATACCAGAGATGAATTAATGAAACTGAACTACCGCGATTTAATGGATGAAGAAAATGCCAAAAAAATATACCAAAAATATAACAAGGTCTATACAACCGGTAAATCCGAAAAAGAAGTTCCTTATGAAATTATGACAAAAAGCGGGATGAGAAGATATTTAGAAACTTCCATAACCCCCATGAAAGATGCTTCCGGCCGGATATTTGCGTTTCGGGGCATTGTGCGGGACAGAACCGAACGCAGGAAAGTGGAAGAATCATTACACCAATCAGAAGAAAAATACCGCAACATTTTGGAGAACATGCAGGAAGCCTATTATGAGATTGACCTTAACGGTAAATTTACCTTCGTCAATGATACGGTCTGCAGACATCTCGGCTATACCCGGGAAGAATTGCTCGGAATGAACAATCGGCAGGTCCAAGATGAAAAGACCGCTAAAAGAATATATCAGATGTTCATCGAGATTTACAAAACAGGGGAACCGGTTAAGGCAATAGAGGCTGAATATGTCAGAAAAGACGGGACTAAGGGGACTTACGAACTCTCGGTATCTCTTATCAGGGATGCATCAGGCAAACCGAGCGGATTCCGGGGCATATCGCGCGATATCACTGAACGCAAGCAACATGACGCGGAACTGGCACTGTTTCGCTCCGCCATGGACGTATCACAAGATATGATTTTTCTCGTTGATCGGACCACGATGCGCTTCCTCTATGCTAATGATACAGCCTTACGGCTGACTGGCTATACCCGGGAAGAGTATATGAAACTGTCACCTCAGGACATGTTGCTGGTTGATCGTAAAACCCTTGAGCACGCTTATGATGAAGCCATTGCCGCCGCTCCCTCCGGTATCACCGTCGAAATGAGAAGCCGCACTAAAGACGGAACACGGACGATCATCGAGCTGCACCGGCGCGCACTGAATATCGGCAACCGCTGGATTATCGTGACCATTACCCACGATATCAGCCAGCGCTGGCTCGCTGAACAATCTGTACTCTTGCTCGGGAGGATGTTCGCAGCTTTAAGTGCAACCAATGAAACGATCTTACACGCCAAATCACCTGAAGAATTGTATCAGCGGGTATGTGACGCAGCCGTCGACGGTGGCAAATTCATCACCACAGGAATTCTTCTTTTTGATCCGGGAACAACATGGGTAAGAGTGGCAGCAGCCAGTGGCGCCGGTATGGCCAGCCTGCGTAAAGCCCGCATCTCCCTCGATGAGTCAATCCCCGAGGGAAAGGGGCTCGTCGGCACCGCCTTCCGTACAGGAAAACCTTGCGTCTCCAACGACTATCTCAAAGACGCAGTCTCATTGGCCTGGCGTGAAAATGCGGAAAAAGTGGGCAGTGCCGCCGTCGTGCCGCTTCTTAGGAACGGTCAGTCAATTGGTGCCTTGATTTTCTATGCTGCCGAGAAGCGAGCTTTTGACGGCGAAATCGTCAAGCTTCTCGAAAGTATGGCAGAGAACGTCTTGTTTGCACTGGACAACTTCGAACGCGGGGCCGAACGCAAGCTATTGGAAGAAAAAATCAGACAGTCCGAAGAGAGATACCGGACCATTATCGAAGAAATGGAGGAATGGTATTTCGAAACAGACCTAACCGGTAACATAACTTTTTTTAACGATATCTTCTCCAATGTTCTGGGATATTCGCAAAAAGAGCTAACCGGCCTGAATTTTCGAGACTTCATCAAAAAGGAAGATTTAGATTCAGTTTACAGGTTATTCAATCAGGTTTTTAAAACAGGCAAATCGACTAAGAATTTCCCCTATGAATTTATCCGCACAGACGGCACTGTCACCTCCGCCGAGTTTTCCATTTTTCCCAAATGGGACAAAGAGGCCAAGATAGTCGGTTTTCGTGGTGTTGGACATGACATCACTGAGCGCAAACGCGCCGAAGAACGGATTCAATATCTGGCTACACACGACGCCCTGACGGGATTGCCCAACCGCTTGATGTTCAGCCAACTGCTGAACCACGCCATCCAGTCTGCGCAGCGGCATCAGCGGCAGTTGGCAGTTTTCTTCATCGATCTGGACCGTTTCAAGATTATCAACGACACTCTGGGTCACGAGGCAGGCGATCAACTGCTGCAAGAGATTGCCCTGCGGTTTAAACAATCGCTGCGGGCAGTCGATATTGTCGCCCGCTTGGGAGGAGACGAGTTTGTAATATTGATCGAAGAAATAAACGATATGGAGCAGGTCGCCACCGTAGCCCACAAGATACTTACCGCCGCCATCAAACCGGTAATTCTTCTGCGTGAAGAATGCCGCGTAACAGCCAGCATCGGCATCAGCATGTACCCGAAGGATGCTGAAGATGATCAATCCCTGATGAAAAATGCCGATATAGCCATGTATCTGGCCAAAGAAGAAGGCAAGAACAATTACCAATTCTACTCCAAAGATATTCAGTCAAAATCAATCGAACGGCTCTCCATCGAATCAAATCTGCGCTTTGCCCTGGAGAAAAATGAACTGTCTTTGCACTACCAGGCCAAAGTGGATTTTAAAACGAACACAATCACCGGTGTGGAGGCGCTACTGCGCTGGCAGAATCCATCCCTTGGTTCCGTAACCCCCACGCAATTCATTCCGGTAGCTGAAGAATCCGGGCTGATCATACCCATCGGCAGGTGGGTAATGAGAACCGCCTGCGCGCAAAATGTCGCCTGGCAGCGCGAAGGCCTGCCCCCTGTCTGTATGGCGGTAAATTTGTCGTTGCGGCAACTTACGGATGAATTCTTAATAGAAGATATCAAAAAAGCCCTGAATGATTCCGGCATGGCGCCAAACATGCTGGAGTTGGAAATTACCGAAAGCATGGTGATGCATAACCCCACACGCATGATCGCCGTGCTGACCAAAATCAAGAACCTGGGTGTACGGCTGGCTATTGACGATTTCGGCACCGGTTACTCATCTCTTGCCCAGATTAAGCATTTCCCTGTTGATACGCTCAAGGTGGACCGATCCTTCATTCGTAACATCCCGCAAGATGCCGAGGATAAAGCGATCACCGAGGCGATTATTGCTATGGGCAAAACTCTCAGTCTTACCGTAGTGGCCGAAGGCGTGGAAACGCTGGAACAAATGGATTTCTTAAAAGACCACTCCTGTGACGAAATGCAGGGTTACTACTTCAGTAAACCCATTGTGCCCGAACAGTTTGCCGATTTGCTGCGCAAGCATGTCCCCACTCCACAAAAGTGAATCTGAACAGTACAGCCGATACATTTTTCATTGATAAGGGGAATCAATTTTAGCCGCTGAAGCGAAAGCCGTTATGGTTGCCGGCATAAAAATACATTATTTAAAGCTTTTTTTTACCGCTTGGGCTTTAAATTTTTTCTCGCCGAAAATCAAATCTTGTTTTTCGATAAATACTTCCGTATCCGGCGGCACAGAATGAGTAATCCAGACGTTGCCTCCGATAACCGCGCGATCACCGATAACCGTCTCCCCGCCGAGAATGGTAGCGTTGGCATAAATAATGACATCATCCCCAATTGACGGGTGACGCTTATGATTTCTTAAACGCTGGCAATCTTCTTTGGAGAGAGACAAGGCTCCCAGCGTAACTCCCTGATAGATGCGCACCCGGTTGCCTATCGAAGATGTTTCGCCGATAACTACGCCTGTTCCGTGATCGATGAAAAAGCTCTCCTCAATTTCGGCTCCCGGATGGATATCTATGCCGGTGCGGCTGTGAGCATATTCGGTCATGATGCGCGGGATCAAAGGCACTTTGCTGCGCTGAAGTTTATGGGCGATACGGTAAACCGTGATAGCCCAAGGACCCGGATAACTGAAGATGACTTCATCATAGCCTTTTGCCGCCGGGTCCCCGTCATAGGCCGCGCGGATATCTTTAGCCAAAAGTTCCCTTAATCCGGGCAGGCCATTCAAAAAGTCAATCGTTATCTGATGCCCCAGACCTTCACAATTTACGCAAGGTTTGTTCTGACGAATGCAGTCATGCCGTATAGCCAGAATGATTTGTTCCGATAGCATTTCATAAAGAGAGGTAATTTGCTGACCGAGGTAATATTCCAGGTTGTTTTGATCCAGTCTGGCCTTGACAAAATAGCCGGGATAAAGAACAAGCGCCAGGCGGCGCAAAATATCGATCGCCGCTTCCCGATACGGTATCGGTTCCGCACTCACATGATCGAAACAACCTTCTTTATTGCAGGACGATACGAGTTTACTGACTATATCCGGGATTTTCGTCCTGAAATATTTTACAGAATCAATTTCTTGTTTGCATTTTTTGTCTTGCCGGGGGCGCTTCATTAAATTTATGCTCCTTTATTGGTTTGTGCAGGCTTGTTGTGCTTGCGTCCAGTAAGGCGACATACCGCGCAGCCGCTCAATGATTGCCGGCATTTTATCAATAACAAAATCAATTTCTTTTTCCGTATTATAAATGCTCAGGCTGAACCGGATGGAACCGTGCGCCATAGTGAAGGGAACGCCCATGGCGCGCAGGACGTGCGAAGGCTGCAAAGATCCCGAAGTACAAGCCGATCCGGAAGAAGCGCAGATTCCATGTTCATTCATCAAAAGCAGGATCGCCTCACCTTCAACATACTCAAAACTGATATTAGTTGTATTGGGTAAGCGATTGGCGGTGTCTCCATTAACGCGGCTTTGAGGAATCTTTGCCAGAAGCTGTTTTTCCAGTTTATCCCGCAGGCGCCGGACGTAAGTATTTTCTTTTTCCATGTTCTTGGCGGCAAGTTCACAAGCTTTCCCCAAACCGATGATACTCGGCGTGTTTTCCGTACCGCCACGGCGCTCCCTTTCCTGGTGACCGCCGATGAGAAAAGGGGAAAACTTTGTTCCGCGGCGAATGTAGAGAATACCGATGCCTTTGGGGGCATGCAGTTTATGCCCGGAGATGGAAAGCATATCGATGACATTTTTTTTCATATTGATCGGAATTTTTCCAGTAGCTTGGACGGCATCGGTATGAAACAGAATTCCCCGTTCCTGCGCCATATGAGCCGCTTCGTGCACCGGAAATATTACCCCTGTTTCGTTGTTTCCCCACATCAGGCTGACTATGGCCGTATCGGGAGTCAGGCTTTTTTCCAAATTTTCCAGATCCAGCAGGCCGTTTTTATTGACGGATAGCTCCGTCACCCGATAGCCTTGCGTAGCCAGGTGCGCGCATAAAGCGCGAATAGCCGGATGTTCGACACGGCTGGTTACAATATGCTTCTTATCCGGACGTGTCATGAGCGCCGACCGGATGGCGGCATTATCGCTTTCCGTGCCGCAACTTGTAAAAATAACTTCATCCGGTAACGCACCGATTAGCGCCGCAACCTGTTCTCTAGCCTCCCTAATTTTATGAGCCACCTGCCCGCCGAAAGAATGCATACTGGAAGGATTGCCGTACAAATCGCTAAAATACGGAAGCATGGCTTCCAGCACTTCCGGAGCAACTTCGGTAGTGGCATTATTATCCAGATAAATCACGCTCATGAGGGCACCTCCTCGATCACCAAATCGGGCGATACGAGTTCTCTCAAGCGGTGCTCAACAAAATTTTTCAAAGTTATATCCGAAGCCTTACAGGTGGCGCAGGTCCCCCTTGTCGCCACAATGACGCGGTTGCCGATGACATCGATAAGTTCTATATCTCCGCCGTCATGTTTCAGCGATGGCCGGATTTCTCGCTCCAGAGTTTCCTCGATCATGCGAATTTTCTGGATATTGGTAAGTTTCTGCTTTCCCTCCGCTTTCGGTTCACTCCTCACCCGATCGATTATTTTCTGAATTTCATCATGACAGCCGCCGCAACCGCCTCCCGCCTTGGTATAATTGGTCACTTCTTCGACGCTACTCAGGTTGTTCTCCCTGATTGCCTGTTCGATTTCTTTGTCGGTAACACCGAAACATTCGCAAATAATTTTTGCTCCGGTCTCGGTTGCCGGAACTCCCTTATAATTTTCAATTGCTTTTTCCAGCGCCTGCTTTCCCATTACGGAACAGTGCATTTTCTCATCCGGAAGACCGCCGAGATATCTGGCAATGTCCTGATTAGTTATCTTCAGCGCTTCTTCCAGAGTCAGCCCTTTGATTATTTCGGTCAGCGCCGAAGAAGAAGCAATAGCGCTGGCACAACCGAATGTTTTGAACTTCGCCTCTTTGATTTTCTTATTCTCATCCAGCTTGAAGGTCAGTTTCAGGGCGTCGCCACAGGCGAGCGACCCCACTTCGGCCACTCCGTCGGGATTTTCGATTTCACCGACATTGCGTGGATTGAGGAAATGTTCCTTAACTTTATCCGTGTATTCCCACATAATTTGCTCCTTGAGGAACTGTAAACAATTTTTATAACCACCAGCGGCGGCGGGAGTCGAACTCCCGGCTTCCGTCGTAACTATTCAATGTAATTACATATATTTAACCACTGCTGCCGTTTGGCAACCACTACAGCCAAAAGTTATAGGTAAAATATAACCTTATTGCCAATATTGTCAATGTAAAAAGGCACAAACATGGACAACCTTGACAAAATGCAGAACTTCCATTGGTAATATTCACCTCCGGCGGTGATATTTATTTGCTGCCCTTGGCCCATAAAATATCGGTGATTATTTACTTGACTAGGGAGTTCAGGTTTTATAAAAGATGACATCTCTTATTATTGGAAAAATCCAGAAAACAGAACGTTACTGGGAACACCGTTAGAGCTAGAGTAGAGCAAACGCGTTTTGCCTGAAAAAGCCAACCCGTTTCCAAAATGGACGGAAAGCCACGGGTCTAAGTTTTATCGGAGATCGCCGAGCCGCCAGGCATGAAACCATGTAGTGATTTATGCAAAGCGGCTTTTTAGTTTAATGCCGTTTTCTGAGGTCCCGGAGATGGATCCTGGGGTAAATCCTGAAACCGGGTGCTGTAAATCCAAACAAAGGGAGCATGGGGATAATGGTGCGTCTATAACATTGATAGAAAATGTTTTGGAAAGCCTGACAACAAATGTTTCATCAACAAAAGAAAAAAGGAGGAAAGACCATGAAAAAGAGGATCTGGCTATTAGGTGCCATCACCTTGTTGTCACTGATGGTAAGCATGAATGCCTGGGCTTTTGTGAACAACACTGTATGGCAAGGTTCACAACCAATTACTGCTACAGTTACCGCGATGACATGGGACAAGCACGACAATCTAATTTTCAATACATCTACTACACGCGGTTACGTCACTATAACAGTTTACACAGAAATTGGTTTTGGCCCAACACCGAATGGCGACGGTTGCTATTTAACGATTACCGATCCGAATACAACTATCTGCATTAATGATATTGACTTCATCGTGACCGATAAGAATGCCCCCGGAAAAAAACATTCCGAGAGCGTTATGTTTATTGGTTCCGGGAGTTTTCCAAGTACTCATGACGAATGGATTCAAGGGGTACCCTGGAAGGGTATGTGTTACGTTGATTTAAAAGCCACCCTGGTCGAGGATGTCAACGATTACGTCACTTCCATAAAGGTGACGGGAAAGCTTTCTGCCGGAGCGAGCGAGCAATATGACCAGAACGGAAATCTGAGTTATCCAGGTTTAATTATTAAAGGCAACATTAGCGTTACTTTAGTTCCTATTCAATAGAGGATATTGCCCTCGGCTCAGCAAAGGCCGGGGGCACTTTACCCATCGATCTCTTTATACACTCCGACGGGATCATTAGTATGCTATCCGGCATCAGGTGAAACACAGATTCTCTCTTCCTGTTTACCCCGCCGTCCTATGGTATTTTATACCATATGATAAATTATGAGAACACAAGGTGAAGTCAACAAGCATTTCTTCCTGTACTCAGCAAATCGTCAGTCTCAGCAAAAATGCAAGACTTCAACCAGTAACCAATACAATTAATCTCCGGCGGTGATATTTATTTGCTGCCCTTGGCCCATAAAATATCGGTGATTATTTACTTGACTAGGGAGTTCAGATTTTATAAAAGATGACATCTCTTATTATTGGAAAAATCCAGAAAACAGAACGTTACTGGGAACACCGTTAGAGCTAGAGTAGAGCAAACGCGTTTTGCCTGAAAAAGCCAACCCGTTTCCAAAAGGGACGGAAAGCCACGGGTCTAAGAATCAGCAGAGATTGCCGAGCCGCCAGGCATGAATCCATAGCGTGATTTATGCAAGGCGGTTTTTTAGTTTAATGTCACCTTCTGAAATCACGGAAATAAATATTGGGACAAGCCCGGAAACCGGGCGCTGTACATTCAGGCCATGCGAAAGGAGGGACAAATAACGGAGCAAGGCGTGTTGTAATGGAAATTTATATATTATTTACAACAGGGAGGTTAAGAAAATGAAAAAGAAAAGTATAATGCTTATTGGTATCATGTTTGTTCTGCTGTTTTGCGCGTCGGCGGCCTTCGCCACGAATGCCTGGGTTTCCGACCAGCAAAAGAAGAATGTCCCGGGAGAGGTCATTATCGGTTTCTATCCTAAAGTTAAACTAAGCAAGATCAACTCCGTAGTTTCCGCCATCGGTGGAAAGATCCTGGCCAATCACGCCACGGCCAAGGTAAAGTCAACGAGAATCAAGCTCGCCTCCACCGACCCGGCCGGGACGGAAGCAATCATAACCCGGCTCCAATCAGATCCCACCCTGAAAGGTGTAATCCGTTATGTAGAGCCCAACGGCTACATGAGAGCTTTTGCCACGCCCGTCGGGGCCCAGAGCGGAGACCCGCTGCTGCCGATGCAATGGGGCTATTACGACATTGACGCCAACTGGATCAACGCCCCGTCCACTACGGCGGGAGTGATGGTCGCGGTCATCGATTCGGGCGTCGACTACAACCACCCCGACCTGAAGGGAAAGGTCACCAAAGGATATGACTTCGTCAATGCGGATAGCGACCCGATGGACGATTACGGGCACGGCACCCATGTGGCGGGGATCATCGCGGCCGTGGCGAACAACAACTACGGCATGGCGGGGGTATCGTGGAATGCCAAGATCCTGGCCATCAAGGTACTGGACGCCGAGGGCAACGGAAGCTGGTTCGATGTTGCCCTGGGGATCTATCAGGCGGCCAACAATTCCTCCGTGAAGGTCATTAATATGAGCCTGGGGGGGTCGTATTCATCAACCGTTGATGATGCGGTGGATTACGCCGTGAACACCAAAGGAAAGCTGCTGGTTGCCGCCGCGGGAAACAACAACACCAGCTCCACGACCGACAGCTATCCGGCGGCGCTTTCCCTGTTCTATCCCGGCAAGGTCCTGGCCGTCGCCGCCCACGGGTCGGATCACTGCAAGGCCGATTTTTCCAATTACGGCACCTGGGTCAACATAACCGCTCCCGGAGTCGATATCGTCTCCACCCTCCCGGCCTCCGGCACCTGCACAATATGTATGGAAGAGAGTGATTATGCCGGTTTTGCAATTCTCTCCGGCACATCCATGGCGGCCCCCCATGTGGCGGGCGCGGCGGCCCTGGCCTGGCAGAGAAACCCCACCTACACAAATACCCAGATCGCCAACCTGCTGACCGTGCTGACCGCAAACCAAGGTTTTCTTGGCATCCTTGACAGAGACGGCAGCTGCTGGCCCAATGACCTCTCCACCTTCCAGCGGCTGGATGTCCTGCATTTCCTGGAACAGCAGTTTTTCGAGTCTTGCAACAATAACAATAAAGGGGCAATCTTAGGCTATGCCTTGGACGCCGAAACCGGGCTGCCGCTAGCCGGCGCGAAAGTGACCGCCAAACAGAACTCGGTTGCGGCCATAGACTATGTGCCCGTTTGGGGAGAAGCAGCAACGTTTCCCAGCGGAAATCCTATTTTCGCTGAAGGCTATGGACTCTTTAACGTGTTGACAAATGCGGGGAACAACACCCTGTCCATAAAACAGACCGGCTTTATGCCGTTCGCGCCCGTGGATCAGGCTGGAAAAGCGACTCTTATTCCGGTTCCGGTATGTAACTGGATCTACGCGGGCAACATTCCGGTTCCCCCGAAAGAGCCGTTATATTGGATTGCGATCACCTGGGAGTATTATGCTAATTATCAGTATGAGCTGTATGTCGACATATATCAAAACGGCACTTATCAAGAATCCATCAGTTTTGAAAATCCCGGCGATCTCAATGCCCCGCCTTACGCCAAGCTTTTCTGGGACGATTATTACTACTGGCTTACTAGCGTAGAGGATCTCCGAGGTTCCGCGGAAACGATCAATATCAGGAAACTTCTCCCCGGCGCAACATATTTGTTGTACGTCTGGGATGAAGAATACGGCAGTGGAAGCACCAGTTGGGAATCTTCGGGCATTAAAGCGTATCTCTTCAAGGGGAATAAGCTCATCAAGACCTACACTCCTCCGGCCAGCGCCGGGGAATACTGGGTGATCAACGAAATTTCCGGGAGCAAAATAACCGACTCAAATATTGTATCCGACTCTGTCACTGCCCCGTCCCCCGCGGGCATGGCGCGACCGGATTTGAAGCTCCAGCGTCATAATTGAGAGGGGCAATGAGTAGAATAATCTGAGGTCTCTATCTCATTCATCTGAAAAAAAGGGGCGGGCTCTCTTGGCCGAAGGGACAGCCTGCCCCCTTTTTTTTTCGGGACTGGGTAAAATTGTACAATTATAATAATGTACCCCCGGTTTTGCGGTCAATATTTCATTGACACCAAAGATTATTCTTTATTGTCGGCAATTACGGGGCAACATTTCTCCTGCCCGGCAGTAATAAACACGTTTGGGCAGGGGGTAACTCTTATCCTCTAGAATTATTTGTAATTATTGTTGACAACTCCACGATAATATGTATCTATTTTAAATTAGCTTTTTTGGAGTTAAACTCTGGGCGATTTTTGCCCCAGATGATATAAATTAGCCTCCGGAGGAGAACGGAATAAAGCGAACCTCTCGTTGCAGCTTGAGCAAAAGCCAGTTATATGGCGGCATTATCTATCGGCTAAGTAAGACTTAAAAGATAGCAGATTGCGGCCGGAAATTAATAAAAAAAAGGAGGAGGAAAGGCAATGAAAAAGATATTGGTTATAGCTATTGCCGTTCTGTTGGCCCTCGTCGGTTTTAAGCAGGCCAGTGCCCAAAACTCGAAAAGCTCACCTGCTGGGGTTCCCGCAAGTTTCTCCAACTATGCCGGCCCAATTACCCATCTCCATCTCAGTGTTATTTATCAAGAGGGTATTCCCGAAACCGCGACTCATTCCGACGGCCGCAAGCTGGTCAGAGTAGCGCCCAGGATTGTTAAATATGATCCTGTTCTCTACTTTTTTATGGACCTCACAGGACCACTAGTAAGGGTGGACATTTCCTGGTTGAATCCCACGGTCACATTTCATAACGGCCCTGACGGTAGTTCCACTCAGAGAATATGGACTATGAGCTGTACCGGAGGAAACCTGTTTGCTCCCACCCCGGACTTGGGGCCGGGTGGCGCCTCCGATCCAGAGGATGGGACGGTCAGTTCCAAGCCACCGCTGTCGCGTAAAAAGTTCCCGGCCACGGCAACCAATTCAGCTGCCGGTGTGTTTAGTTGCTGGTTTTGTCCTGACGGTTTCCAGTTTAACGGCAGCGGAGCTAAGACCGGTGTATGTAATAGTGGTGCATCGTATGTAAGCGGCACTATGAACTTTCAAGGCACAGCAGTGGAGAATATAACGGGAACTCCCAGTTCACCAGTAAGAACAGTCGCTTCCTTTGCGATTAAAGGCACGGTGGCCGGTGCCGGTTTCGACTATATCGGGGAAGAGTGGAAAGCAGCAGATTGTCATTTCCCGCCCTGCAAAGCCCTTTTCGATGGGTCTTTTGGTGCTACGCTGACGCCCTGTTCAGCAGGCGATCCCGATTGTCTGACTGTGCAATGAGTTTTACCGGCGAGTTACGGGAGGGGTTTAAAAATCCCGTCCCTATATATAAATACAAACAAAAAGGAGGAAGAAGATGAAAAAGCTATTGGTTATAATTTCTATTTTATTGTTTTTGGCAATACCTATTACTTATGCTTATGCGGCGCAAATAGATGAGGCCAAGGCGGCGATTGCCAAAAGCGGGGCTTCCGGGGTGGCCGGGGAAAATGAAATCTCTGCTCTTCCGCCACTGGACAGAGGAATGGGGCACTTGCCGTTTAAAGGGCTGCCGCCTGGTAAACTGACTCCGGCCGAGATTCCGGAAAATATGAAGATACGGCCTCCGGCGGGAACGGCGGCTGGTTTTATGCCTACTTACTGGGATTGGCGAAAGAGCTGCTATGATTATTCCGCAACGTATCCTCACTTGAAGGGTTGTTGTATAGAGGGCCTGGGCGCGGATGTACCGCCGGTTTGCGGGAATTTTGTTACCCCGGTAAAGGACCAAAAACATTGCGGTTCCTGCTGGGCCTTCAGCACTACCGGAGCACTGGAATCCCAGTTTTTAATTAAGTTTCTCACACCGGGGAAAAATCTCAACCTTTCCGAGCAGATTTTGCTATCTTGCTCTAATGCTGGTTCTACTACTTATTCTTGCGATGGTGGTCTTCCTGGGTCTGGTCTTCCGGGGACTTCTGGTCCTAGCCAGTACGGCTGTTGTGGCGGCTGGACAACAACTGCTGCGCAGTACCTCCATGACTATGGTACCGGACTGGAATCCTGTTACCCCTATAAAGGTAGGGATGTGTATCAAGGCGCATCATGTTCCATGGCTTGCGTCAATTGGCACTTTCTCCCGTACGAGCTTCAATCCTCGGGCTCAGACTACGGCATTGCGTCTTATCCCAGTTACCAAACGTTAAAAAGCCTGATTGTCGAATATGGGCCGGTATCCGTAGTATTCGATGTCTACGCCGATTGGGCTTATGCTTACAAGAAGGGGGTATATTATTATCAAGATCCTTTTGAGTATAAAGGAAAATGGTATTACAACGAGCAGGTAGGTGTTCATGCAGTTGTAGCCGTAGGTTTTCAGGATGATGGCATATCGCCCGGTGGCGGCTACTTCATTGTAAAAAATTCCTGGGGATCCGGTTGGGGGATGAGTGGTTATTTTAATATTGCCTACTCGGAAGTAGCCGGAATGTCCCAATTCGGCAGAGGGGGGGGAGGCAACCCCGCCGTTTTTTATTTCGGTGCTGAACCCGTTACCTTACGGATTACATCCCCGGACAAGGGTAAGGAGGTGTGTCATTCCGGCAATACTTGTAATTTGATTTTTGATGCTCCTCCCTTTAACAATTACACCTTCGCTGTCTATTCTAAGGTGGGTTCGGGCAAATGGATAAAATTTGATCAATGGGATGGACCTGGTGGTCATTTTACGGAAGGTATTACGGCTCCCACTGTGACCAAAAAAACAGCAGCCTATTTCCAGGTTATTCAATATTATCCGGAAGACACTACGACGGTAGCAGCCAAGGTTACTTCTCCAGTTTTTTATATTGAACCATAGGAGCGGTGGCCATTGAAAAGATCAAGATCAAAGGGGAGGAATAATTTCCTCCCCTTTTTTTAAATTTCTGGCGGTGAATACAATAGGCCTGGCCCAATAATATGGCTGTATATTAAAAAGAGAGTAAATTACAGAAAAAAACAAGGAGAATATCAAAAAAAAAAGGGGGGGGGGAAAGATTAAAAAGTTATTAGCTGTAATTTCTATTTTGTTGTTTTTAGTCATACCGATTACTTATGCTTATGCGGCGCAAGCAGATGAGATAAATGCGGCGATTGCCCGAAAAGGGGCTTCCTGGGTAGCCAAGGAGAATAAGATTTCTGCTCTTCCGGCAGCGGAAAGAAAGAAGATGTTGGGGGCCTTGCCGTTTAAGGGGCTGCCGCCCGGTCACAAAACACTTACTCTGGCCGAGGTTCCGGAAAACATGAAGATATTGCCTCCGGCGGGAGCGCCTGCCGGTACATCTCTGCCGTCAGCTAAAAATCCCTGGGATTGGAGAAATAGTTGCTATGACTATTCCGCAACGTATCCCCAATTGACGGGTTGTTGTATACCGGCCCCGAACCACCCGTCTGCACCGCCGGTTTGCGGGAATTTTGTTACCACCCCCAAGAACCAAGGAAATTGCGGCTCTTGCTGGGCCTTCAGCTCTACCGGAGCGGTGGAATCCCAGCTTTTAATTAAGCTTCTCCCCCCGGGGAAAAGCCTCAACCTTTCCGAGCAGATTTTAATATCTTGCTCTGATGCTGGTTCTACTGATTATTGCACTGATGATGGTGTTGCTCCTAGGGCTCGTCTTCCGGGGACTTCTAAGGGAAGCGAGTACGGCTGTTGTGGCGGCTACACAACAGATGCTGCGCAGTTCTTCTATGACTACGGTACCGGACTGGAATCCTGTTACCCCTATAAAGCTAGGGATGTGTATCAAGGCGCATCATGTTCTGCGGCTTGCCTCAATTGGATATTTTTCTCGTACAAGCTTAAAATCTCGGGCTTAGACTACGGCACTCAGGACGATCCCACTTTAGCGCAGTTAAAAAATATGATTGTCACCTATGGGCCGGTAGTCGTAACGTTCGGGGTCTACGACGATTTTTATTCCTACACGAGTGGGGTATATCAATATACCTCCGGAAACTTTGTAGGCGGTCATGCGGTAGAAGTCATCGGTTTTCAGGATGATGCCTCGGATTCCTCCTGGGGTGGCGGCTACTTCATTGTGAAAAATTCCTGGGGAACCGATTGGGGAATGGGTGGTTATTTTAATATTGCCTACTCGGAGTTAAATTCATTAGGCGGAACTACCCAATTCGGATACTGGGGATATAACCCCGCCGTTTTTTATTACAGTTCTAAACCCGTTACCTTACGAAACATCCCCGGACAAAGGTAATAAATAAGGTGTGTCACTCCGGCAATATCGATAGTGTGGTGTTTGATGTTCCTCCCTTTAACGAGTCACCTTCGCTGTCTATTGCAAGGTGGGTTCGGGCAAATGGACACTTTTAGGGTCGCCATTTGACTCAACTGGCGAGGATACAAGAGGCCTGGCCCAATATGGCCGTAATAAGAAAAGGGTAAAGCACAAAAAAACAGATCAAAAAAGGAGGAGGAGTAATTATGAAGAAATGTATCATGATTATTATTGCACTTATCTACAGTTTTCTGGGCGTCCAGATGCTTTTGGCGGATACGACCCCCAATCATTTCAAATTTATCAATCAAAAGAATGTGGCCTTGAGCACGCCAATCATCTCGAATACCATAACGGTATCCGGGATCGATGCAGCGGCACCCATCTCTATTGCCGGCGGCGAATACAAGATCAACAGCGGGTCGTACACAGGTGCCAGCGGCACAGTGAACAACACCGATACCGTAACTCTGCAGGTGATGTCAGCGGCTAGTTTCTCCACGACGACGCTGGCGACACTGACCATTGGCGGGGTATCCGGCACCTTCAGTGTGAAGACGCTGCCTGCGGATACGAAGCCTGATAAATTTACCTTTATCGCCCAGACGAATGTGGACTTGAGCACGCTAGTCACTTCGAATGCCATAACGGTATCCGGGATCAATACAGAGTCACCCATCTCTATTGTCGGCGGCACCTATTCCATCAACAGCGGGCCGTACACAAGTGCTCCCGACACAGTAGAGAACGGCGATACCGTAACTCTGCAGCAGACTTCAGCAGGGATTTACAACAAGAAGACGACGGCGACGCTGACCATTGGCAAGGTAAAAGGCGCCTTCAGCGTGACCACACTCAGATTAACCAAGGCCGATCTTACGGGAACATGGCGCATCAATGTGCTGAGAACAGGCAGTAATACCAAATGGATGCGGGGCCTGTTTTCGATCGATTCCTCCGGGGTGGCGACCTGTTTATCTCTGAGTGACAGTGGAGGAGGGACAACTTGCCCGAGTCCATTTGATTTGAAGTTTACGATGAATTCTGCAACCGGCGTGATAACTCAAAGTGGCCATAACGCTGCCAATACAGGCAATCACATGATGATGACGTCGAATAAGAATTTCATGGCCGGAACGTCAACGACTGGCAAGTCCCCCAATTACAGTTACCAGTTGGCGATCATGCAGAAAGATACGGGGGCTTCATACAGCGCCGACGACGTACGGAGCAAGTCGTTCGTTGCCCATGCGTTGCACACTGGCGAAGCACAATACCAGGGATGGGAATATGATGCGGCAACTACCGATGCGGCCGGTCTAGTGACGCTTATCAGTGGGTACGACTCATCATCATCCGGCGGTCCCGTTACGCCGGGAGTTACCACGATAACATTATCGGTGGATAGTAACGGGGTTGTCACGATGAGTGGACGCCCGTATTACCATGGATTCCTTTCGGACGATAAGAAGACGATCGTGGCGACAGATAATAGCGCAGGAGGGTCGGTTGATAGTTTGTCGATTATCCAGATTACCGGGCGGAGTGACTACACTGCCGACGCCTTGTTCGGAACATGGTACGCTCATATGCTGACCACCACGCCTTCGTGGATTCATTTCACCGCCGCAGTAGCCGGTGACGGCGTAATTAGCTTTAGCCACTGGGTGTCCAGTGATACCAAAAATCCTGCTCCTACCACGACCAAAACCTTCACCATCAGTTCGTCGGGCACAGTAACCATAGCCGACGAGCCTTCGTTCCATGGACAGATGTCGGACGATGGAAAGTTCATGGTGGTTACACAGACGCTGGGTTCCAGCGGCTCTGCGCTTAGTGTATACACGAGGTAGAAAAACCGGATAGGTTGAGGCCCCGCCCCTGCGAGGGGGCGGGGCCTTATTTAATAAGCCTAACAATATTTAATATTTTTCTTAAGTTTGCCGGAGCAGTTTTTACGCCCAAGGTCTCCATGCGAGTGTATTGAAATAATGGTAAATTAAAAAAACCAAGGAGAATATCAAAAAAGGAGGAGGAGTACGGATGAAGAAATGTATCCTGATTATTATTGCACTTATCTACAGTTTTCTGGGCGTCCAGATGCTTTTTGCGGTCGATACGATCCCTAACCAATTCAAATTTACCGCTAAGACGAAGGCAGCCCTGAACACGGTGTGCACGTCCAATACCATCAAGGTATCCGGGATCGATACAGCAACACCCATCTCTATTGTCGGTGGCGAATACTCTATCAAAGGCGGACCGTACACGAGTGCCAGCGGCATAGTAATGAACGGCAATACCGTAAATGTGCAGCAGACTTCAGCGGGGATTCCTTCCACGACGACGGATGCGACACTGACCATTGGCGGTGTATTCGCCACATTCAGCGTGACCACTGTACCTGCGGATACGGAACCCAAAAACTTCAAATTTACCGATCAGAAGAATGTGCCCTTAAGCACGCCAATCACCTCGAATACCATAACGGTAACAGGGATCAATACAGCGACACCCATCTCTATTGTCGGCGGCACATACGCCATCAACGGCGGATCGTACACAAGTACCAGCAGCACAGTGAACAACAACGATACCGTAACGGTGCAGCAGACTTCATCGGATAGTTTCTCCACGATGACGATGGCGACGCTGACCATTGGCGGGGTATCCGGCACCTTCGGCGTGAAGACACTGGCTGCGGATCCGAAGCCCGACAAATTCATTTTTATCCCCCAGACAAATGTGGGCTTGAGCACGGTAATTACCTCGAATGCCATAACGGTATCCGGGATCAATGCACCGGCGCCCATCTCTATTGTCGGCGGCACATACTCCATCAACGGCGGGCCGTACACAAGTGCCCCCGGCACAGGCACAGTGAACGACGGCGATACCGTAACGGTGCAGCAGACTTCATCGGGGAGTTACAACAAGAAGACGACGGCGACGCTGATCATTGGCAAGGTAAAAGGCGCCTTCAGTGTGACCACACTCACATTTACCCAGGCCGATCTTAAGGGAACATGGAACATGCATGGGCTAACCACAGGCCAACATGGAGACGCGACCCCCAAAAACGAATGGAGACGTGCCAGGATTACGATCAATGACTCCGGGGTTGCGACCTGTTTATCGTATCATGACAGTGAAGGAGGGACAACTTGCCCGAGTCCATTTGCTTTGAAGTTTACGATGCATACTACAACCGGCGTTATAACTGAAAGTGGCGCCAACGCTTCCACCAATTCTCACATGACGATGACGTCGAATAAGAATTTCATGGTCGGAACGGGAACGGAAGGCTCACCCAGTTACAATTTGATAATCTCCCAGAAAGAGGTGCCGGAGACTGTGTACATGAACGCCGACGTATGGAGCCAGTCGTTTGTTTTCCATCAGTTGGAGATTGTGGAGACTGGCATGTCTATACACCAATGGAGATATGGGGCGGGAACTATTGGCTCAAGCGGTGCAATAACCCAGACCAGTTTGACCACACCTGGTTCCGGTACTGATAATACGCCGACTTCCCAGGGGACAGCATCGGTGGATAGCGATGGTGTCGTCACGATGGCTGGCGATAGCGGTACTACCAATTTCAATGGATTCCTTTCAGACGACAAGAAGACGATCGTGGGGACACAGACACATGGAGATAGCGGTCACACCCAAGTCTCGTTGGTGATTATCCAGATTACCGGGACGGAGTTTACTGTCGGCGCATTGCCTGCCGGAATAGCGGTTTCTCATATGCTTGGCGCTGGCACCGGTGTGGCTTTCTGGGCGCATGACACCGTCACGGTGGCCCCAGGCGGCTCAATGACCTTTAGCGACTGGGCTTCTAGCTTCGGGGGTAGTGCACCTGTCGGCACCTATACCGGCAATATCACTGATACGTCGGGCACTTTACTCATAGACGGAAATCCTACGTTCCATGGGCAGATATCGCACGATGAGAAGTTCACCGTGGGTACACAGACGCCAGACACCGACGTCTATATGCTTAGTGTAAGCACGCAGTAGAAAAACCGGATAGGTTGATGCCCCGCCCCCACGCGGGCGGGGCCTTATTCCACGGTCTAACAATATTTTTCTTAAGTTTGCCGGAGCAGTTTTTACACCCAAGGTCTCCATGCGAGTATATTGAAATCATGGTAAATTAAAAAACCCAAGGAGAATATCAAAAAAGGAGGAGGAATACTTATGAAGAAATTTTTTATAGTAATCGTTGTCTTATTTTATAGTTTTCTGGGCGTCCAGATGCTTTTGGCGGATACGACTCCCAACCATTTCAAATTTATCAATCAGAAGAATGTGGCCTTGAGCACGCCCATCACCTCGAATACCATTACGGTATCAGGGATCGATACAGCTGCGCCCATCTCTATTGTCGGCGGCGACTACTCCATCAACGGTGGAGGTTACACAAGCTCGAGCGGCACGGTAACAAACGGCAATACCGTAACGCTTCAGCTGATGTCCGCGGCTAGTTTCTCCACGACGACGACGGCGACGCTGACCATTGGCGGGGTATCCGGCGCCTTCAGCGTGAAGACGCTGCCCGCGGATACGAAACCCGACAAATTTACCTTTACCCCCCAGACGGGTGTGGAATTGGACACGGTAATCACCTCCAATGCCATAATGGTATCAGGGATCAATACAGTGACAGACATCTCTATTGTCGGCGGCACCTACTCCATTAACGGCGGGCCGTACACCAGTGCCCCCGGCACAGGCACAGTGAACGAAGGTGATACCGTAACGGTGCGGCAAACTTCCGCGGGGAGTTACGGTAAGAAGACGACGGCGACGCTGACCATTGGCAAGGTAAAAGGCGCCTTCAGCGTAACCACACTTAGATTAACCCAGGCCGATCTTACGGGAACATGGCGCATGAATTTGCTGAGGACAGGCAGCGATACCAAATGGGAACGGGGCAGGGTTTCGATCGATTCCTCCGGGGTTATGACCTGCTTGTCTTATAGTACCAGTGGAGGAGGGACTTGCCCGAGTCCCTTTGATTTGAAGTTGACGATGCATTCGGCAACCGGCGTGATAACTGAAAGTGGCGCCAACGCTTCCACCAATTCTCACTTGATGATGACGTCGAATAAGAATTTCATGGTCGGAACGGGAACGAATGATTCCCACCCCGGTCGCAGTTACCAACTGCTGGTTGTACAGAAAGATACGGGGGATACGTACAGCGCCGCCGCCGTACAGAACAAGTCGTTCGTTGTCCATCAATTGGAGGTTGGCGCCAGCGGTAATGGCTGGAGATATTCGTCGAACACTACCGACGCGGCTGGTGCAGTAACCTGTAACAGTGAGACCACACCATCCGGTACTACAGGGCCATATGTTACCGGCGTGACATTCTCTGTGGATAGCAATGGAGTCGTCACTGCGAGCCCGGGAATGGATACTTACCAGGGATTCCTTGCGGACGACAAAAAGACGATCGTGGCGACATTCACAGATGGAACCGTTTATAAGTTGCAGATCGCCCAGATTACCGGACAGACTTACACTGACGACGCCTTGTCCGGAACATGGTACGCTCATATGCTGACCACCCTGCCTTCATGGATTCATTTCACCGCCGCAATAGCCAGTGACGGCGTATTTAGCTTCAGCCACTGGGTGTCCAGCTATTCCGGGAGTTCTGGACCTAAAACGACCACAACCTTCAAAATCAACTCGTCGGGCGCCATAACCCTGGCCGAAGATGCTTCGTTCCATGGGCAGATGTCGGACGATGGAAAATTCATGGTGACTACACAGACAATGAACGGCCCCAGCGACTATGGGTTCGATGTATACACGCGGTAGAAAAACTAGATAGGTTAAAGTCCTGCTCCCACGGGGGCGGGACTTTATTTAATAAGCCTAACAATATCTTTCTTTAAGTTTTCCGAATCAATTTTTATGCCAGAGGTCTCCATGCGTGTATTGAAATGAGGGAAAAACACAGAGAGGGTGTTTGGAATATAAAAAAGAAGGAGGAGTACTTATGAAAAAATGTATCATAGTAATTATTGCACTTATCTACAGTTTTCTGGGCGTCCAGATGCTTTTTGCGGATACGACCCCCAACCAATTCAAATTTACCGCTAAGACGAAGGCCGACCTAAACACGGTGTACACTTCGAATACCATAACGGTATCCGGAATCAATGCACCAGCGCCCATTTCTATTGTCGGCGGCACCTACTCTATCAAAGGCGGGCCGTACACAGGTGCCCCCGGCACAGTAATGAACGGCAATACCGTAAATGTGCAGCAGACTTCAGCAGGGAGTTTCTCTACAAAAACAGACGCAACGCTGACTATTGGCGGTGTATTCGCCACCTTCAGCGTGACCACTGTACCTGCGGATACGGAACCCAAAAACTTCAAATTTACCGATCAGAAGAATGTGCCCTTGAGCACGCCCATCACCTCGAATACCATAACAGTATCAGGGATCAATACAGCGGCACCCATCTCTATTGTCGGCGGCGAATACTCCATCAACGGCGGATCGTACACAGGTGCTTACGGCACGGTGAACAACACCGATACCGTAACGGTGCAACAGACTTCGTCGGCTAGTTTCTCCACGATGACGATGGCGACGCTGACCATTGGCGGGGTATCCGACACCTTCGGCGTGAAGACAGTGGCTGCGGATCCAAAGCCCGACAAATTCATCTTTACCCCCCAGACGGGTGTGGAATTGAGCCAGGTAATCACCTCGAATGCCATAACGGTATCAGGGATCAATACAGCGGCGCCCATCTCCATTGTCGGCGGCACGTACTCCATCGGTGGCGGGCCATACATAAGTGCCCCCGGCACAGTGAACAACAACGATACCGTAACGGTGCAGCAGACTTCATCGGGGGATTACAACAAGACGACAGTTGCGACTCTGACCATTGGCAAGGTAAAAGGCAAATTCAGTGTGAAGACCAAAATCATATTTACCCAGGCCGATCTTACGGGAACATGGCGCTTGAGTATGCTGAGGCAAGGTTACAAAGGACACGAAACTACCCCTAGAAACGGATGGGAACGTGGCAGGATTTCGATCGATTCCTCCGGGAATGTGACCTGTTTGTCTTATATTACCAGTAAAGGAGATACAAGTTGCCCGGTTAAAAATTTTGGTTTGAAGTTGACGATGCATAAAACCGGCGTGATAACTGAAAGCGGCGACAACGCTGATAATTTAGGCAGTTACTTGACGATGACGGCGAATAAGAATTTAATCGCCGGAACGGGAACGGGTGCTGCCCACAACGGTGGTCACAATAACAAAATGTCGATTGCACAGAAAGAAGTGAATGGAACTACGTATAGCGCCGCTGACCTACAGAGCCAGTCGTTGGTTTACCATCAGTTGAGGATCATCATGGACAACACGTGGATACGTGGGGCAGGAAATACCGATGCGTCAGGTAAATTAAGTTTGAGTGAGATCGATGCACTCGGCACTAATAATCCATTGACGGATACAGGTAGTACATTATCGGTGGATAGCAATGGTGTCGTCACCATGAGCCCAGATTCGGGTAATTTTGAAGGATTCCTTTCTGACGACAAGAAGACGATTGTGGCGACACACGGACACGAGGGAGGGGCTGTCGGAGACAGAGGCTTCCATTTGATGGTTATCCAGATTACCGGAACGGAGTTCACTGTCGGCTACATGCCCGCTGGAATATCTGTCTCTCATATGTTTGGCACTTACACCGGTGGGTCCTTCTGGGTGCATAACAACGCCATAGTGGCCCCGGATGGCTCAATGACCTTCACCGACTGGGTGTTTTATGATACTCCGGTAGTTTCTCCTACCGGGCCCTTCACCGGCAACATCACTGATACGTCGGGCACTTTAACCATAGACGGAATTCCTACGTACCATGGGCAGATATCGCACGATGAGGAATTCAGTGTGGCTACACAGACGCCATCTGCCGGCGCCTATATGCTCATTGTAGACACAGTAAAATAGAAAAACCAGATGTGTTTCGGCCCTGCCCCTACGCGGGCGGGGCCTTATTTCACGGCATAACAATATTTTTCTCTTTGGCGATCTTGTTTCTATTAGCCTTCCTCTGTCAACTACTGGAAAAGATTTGTTGCCTCCAGACACAATCAATACTTTAATTCCTAAGTTATGCCGCAAGCATTTGTTCTTGCCAATGTTAAAGCTTGATGTTATTCCAGAATTTAACTAAATATTATATTTGCATGAAAAAGATGAACTTATTTTCGCCCAATGATATCCGGCAAATCAAAGCCCTGGGCTTGAGTCGGCAGGACGTGGACAAACAGCTGAATATATACCGGCGCGGTTCTGTTTTTTTTGATTTGAACCGTCCCTGTACAGTTAAAGACGGGATCATATCCGTTACTCCGGCGCAAAAGAAAAAGCTTATTGCCCTTTATGAAAATGATGCCGGAAAATACAAACTGTTAAAGTTTGTGCCGGCTTCCGGCGCCGCCAGCCGTATGTTTGTCGAATGGTTTTCTGCTGGCGAAAAAGGCGGTTTCGGATCCCCTGACCTCAATCGTCTCTTTCTCCAAAAATTAAACAAATTAGCCTTTTTTGTTCTGATTGAACGCAACAGGCAGGGGAAAAAGTTTCTGGAGCAAAAAAACATAAAGAATTTGCTGGAATTTATTTTACTTCCGGATGGTTTAAATTTCGGGCAGTTGCCCAAGGCTTTAATTCCTTTTCATCGGTACTCTTCCGGCAATACACGAACGGCACTGGAGGAGCATCTTGTCGAGGCAGGTAAATATATTCGCAGCGCCGAAGGCTTAAGCTTTGTTCATTTCACTGCGGCTGCCGAATACAAGGCGGCTACGGCAAAATATTTAAAAACCGTGCTGAAAAAATATGAGAAACTGTTCGGTGTTAAATATAGGATAACTCTATCCATACAGTCAACGGCCTCCAATACGATTGCCGTTGATGAAAATAATTTACCGCTGAGAGATACGAAGGGCAGGCTCTTGTTCCGTCCCGGCGGGCACGGCGCGCTGCTTAAAAATTTGAGCAGTGTTAACGCCGACTTTATTTTTGTAAAAAACATCGATAATGTTGTGCCGGAAAAACATTTAGAAAAAATTCTTCCGTATAAAAAAATGCTGGGCGGGCTGGCGCTGCAAACTCAAAAAGAAATATTTGCTATCTTGAACAAGTTGGAAAAAGGAGAGCTTAATATTGGGCAGATGCAGAAAATAATTGCTTACTGTTCGCAAAAACTTAATATTACATTGCCGCCAGGTTTTTCGCAGAAATCCGGCAAACGAAAAAACCGAATTTTATTTTCTTTGTTAAATCGTCCTTTGCGCATCTGCGGGGTGGTAAAAAATGAAGGCGAGCCCGGCGGCAGCCCTTTCTGGGTAAATGAAAAAGACGGCACGCAAACACCGCAAATTGTGGAAATCGGGCATGTGGATAAAGACAAACCACAACAGCGGGCTATTTGGTCCAGGGCAAAATATTTTAACCCGGTGGATATGGTTTGCTGCATAAAAAATTATCACGGGGAAAAATTTAATCTGGATAATTACGTAAATCCGGATGCCTATTTAATTACGAGTAAGAACGAGAAGGGACAGAGCCTGAAAGCGCTGGAGGTTCCGGGTCTCTGGAACGGCGGGATGGCCTACTGGAACACTGTTTTTGTCGAACTTCCGCTGAGCGTCTTTAATCCTGTAAAAACCATTGACGATCTTCTGCGGCCGGAGCATCTAGCCGTTAACAAAATCAAGAAAACTAAATAATCCAGCGTGCGCAATCTTCTTTTTTTGCCGATTTGGCGTTGACTATTGTTGATGCATTGGCCTTCCGGCAAATTACCTTAATTTCAGTGTTGTCAGGGGCATCGGAGTAACGGACGCAAAGGGAAGCCGCCATCGTCAGTGCCGATTTATCACCGTAA
>Ga0209777_10002075_pt1 | contig 27209 bp, 22 predicted proteins | sample FrelakmetHBP12HB_FD_187147 | JGI IMG/M metagenome (GOLD analysis project Ga0209777, IMG submission 187147) | Freshwater lake sediment microbial communities from the University of Notre Dame, USA, for methane emissions studies -HBP12 HB (SPAdes)... | ecosystem: Environmental > Aquatic >...
GCGGCCTGCGCACCGTGCCATCAACCTCTCGAACCGCCGGATGCGGACCCGCTTGTCCGGTGGTGTGGGAGGGGAGCGACGGGTAAATTGTCGCCCCCTATCCGGATCGGCTTCGGGTGATCGGATCAGCGCGACCAGAGGTTTCGCGGCGGCGCGGAAGGCGGCGCATTCCGGTTCGGAGGAGACGATGGATTCGTGCTCCGATCCGGGCTCTGCGTACGGCTCGGCGCGTCGGGCTGCCGCGGTGGCGCGGGATTGCGCGTCGGTCGATCCTGTCTTCCCCAAGCCGGCGGCTGACCCTGGTGACGATCCTGCTGTTTGTCACCCGAGCGATTGCCGCGATTCCATGCTCCCGGGTTGCTGGGCTTCTCACCCGACATCGACCGTCCCCACGCTCTCCGATCCGTTGGGGGACGCTGATACGCGACGTCCTTTCCGATGGGCGCGTACCCCGGGACGTGATACCGAATCCCGTTGCGATACCCGCGCTCCCAGATCGAGCGCGTTCCCCAGTGGGTGTTGTAGTAGCGGTTCCTGTGGCCGCCCGACGGTTCCCACCACGCGCGGTGATAGGGGCCGCCGTAGTACCACCAGTTCCAGCTGAACGACCAGGGGGCGCAGTACGCGTAGTAGTACGGGTAGCTGGCGAAGTAGTAGTCGAACGGATCGTATGCGAGGCCGATCGACACGTATCCGCGAGACGGGCCGGAGTACGAGTACGCCGATCCGCTCACATCGTACGTCCGCTGCTGTTGCTTGTTCCGGTCCAGCAACTGGTCGAGGAACCAGTCGCTCGCTCCGGCCTCTTTCAATGCGACCAGATCGTCCGACGTCACGACGAACTGGCTCCGGGAGGCGTCGAGCGCCTTCAGGACCACATCCTCGCCGATCCCCGCCTGGAGCATCCGCTCGACGTCATCCAGGTCCATGGCGTGAGCGACCGCAGCCACGGAGAAGATAAGGACCGCGCCTAGAACGACGGCTTTCCACATATCCCGGTCACCTCCTAAGGCCCCTCACGGACGATTCAATTCTAGACCTTTGCAGGCTTCTCCTCAACGCGATACTGGCGGCGCCCCGATCTCCTTCCACTTGTCCTTTTCGAGATCGTAGAGCCAGCATGAGCCGTTCGTGGTGACGATGAAGCCGAAGCTCTGCATCTGCGCGATCTGTGTGGCCGGCGCCGGCAGGGGGAGGACGTGGGTGGTGCGTCCTTCCTGCGCGAAGGCGTCATCGATCGTGAGCCAGACGCCCTTGTCGATGCGGTACTGCCAGAGGGTTCCATCGCGCGTCAGGACCCCGCCGGGCGCGAAGGCGAGGAGCACCCCCTTTGGGGGAATATCCGCAGCCCGGCCGAGATTCCCTCCCAGCCCCGAGAAACCGAGCGCGAGAAGGAGCAGGACCCCAAGGATCATCGGTGCGATGACGCGCCCAGAAATCTGTCTCATCGGCCATCTCCTTTCAGGCAAGGCGGAACGGTTCGAGCGGCCGGGAACCGCACAGCGCCTCGACCTCGGCGACTTCCTTGGGTACACCGGAGGTCAGCACGCGATTCCCGATATCGGTGATCAAAACGTCGTCCTCGATGCGAATCCCGATGCCCAGATACTCCGCTGGAGCCTCGGTATCTGCGGCCGAGACGTAGATTCCTGGTTCGACGGTGAGGACCATCCCCGGCTCCAGAAGGCGCGACTCCCCATCCCGCATGTACCGCCCGACGTCGTGGACGTCCATGCCGAGCCAATGGCTCGTCTTGTGCATGAAGTAGCGCTTGTAGGTCTCCTCGCGGATGACGGTGTCGGGATCGCCCTTCACCAGGCCGCACGCGATCATCCCTTCGACGATCGCCCGAAGGGCGGTCTCGTGGACCTCCTGGAACCGCACGCCGGGCCGGCAACGCTCGATCGCCTTCTTCTCCGCATCGAGGACGACCTCGTACAGCTTTCGCTGCGGGGGTGTGAACCGGCCGGAGACCGGGAAGGTCCGCGTGATGTCGGCGCTCTGATAGCCCAATTCCCCGGCGGCGTCGATCAAGAGGAGCTCGCCGTCTTCCATCCTGCGGTCGTTGGATTCGTAGTGGAGGACCGTCGCATTGGGTCCCGAACCGACGATCGAGGCGTATCCCCAGCGGTGGCAGCCGCCGCGCCGGAAGTTGTACTCCAGGACCGCCTGGATCTCGTACTCGAAGAGCCCCGGGCGCACAGCCGCCATCGCCTCGCCGTGCGCGAGGGCGGTGATGGCGGCCGCCTTCTCGAGGTTCGCGATTTCCGCGGCGTCCTTTCGCAGGCGCATCTCGTGGAGGATCGTCGCGGCGTCGACCAGGCGCGACGGGCCGGGGATGCCGCTTCGCGTGCCGCGCCGCGTCCGGTTCAGCATCTCGAGGGCGACTGCGTCGCGGTCCCGGTCCTGCCCGATGTTCATGTAGAGGCTGTCCGCGCCGTCGAGCAGTTTCGGCAGTACTTCGGGGAGCTCCGCGATCGTGTAGGCGGCGTCGGCGCCGTGCACGGTCTTGGCCCCGTCTACGCCGGTCCGGATCCCCGTCCAGACCTCCTTCTCCGGATCACGCGGTCGGACGAACATCACGAAGCGCTGTTCCTGGTTCTGCGGAAGGAGGAGCAGAGCCGATTCGGGCTCCTGGAATCCGGTCAAGTAGTAGAGGTCGGAGTCCTGGCGGTACTCGTGCAGGACGTCGTTGTTCCGGATCATCTCCGGGTGCGACACGATGAGGGCGGCGGCCCGTCCCTCCATCGCTTCCGTGAAACGAAGACGGCGCTGCTCGTGGATCTGCGACATGGGCACTCCCCTGGCGTTGAAGGTGTGACGTGGATCCGGCCGGGCCGGCGACCCTCTGATCCTACGGCGGGAAGGGGTGGGGGACAAGCTGCCCCCCTTTGACACCCGCGGCGGGCGGGCCTACGATCCCCGAGGGTGCGAGGCATGGGAAGGGGAGGGGAGGTCGTTCCACATGGCATCTCTGCTGGATCGCATGGTCGTCGGGTTTCTCCCGGCCGTGCCGAAGCCGATCGTCCGTCACTTCAGCAAGCCCTACATCGCAGGCGCAAGAATCGAGGACGCAATCCGCGTCGTGCGGACCCTCAACGCCGACGGAGCCGTCGCGACGCTCGATATCCTAGGAGAACACATCTACAGGGAAGAGGAGGCCGACCGCGCGTTGGCGGGGTACCTGAACCTCCTGGATGTGGTCAAGAGGGAACAACTCGGATCGAACGTCTCGATCAAGCTGTCGCAGCTCGGGATGCTGCTCGATCCCGAGAAATGCCACAAAAGGATCGACCAGGTCGTCGGGCGCGCCCTGGAGATCGGGCCCTACTTCGTACGGCTCGACATGGAAGACTCGTCCTGCACGGATGTCACGTTGGAGATCCATCGCAGACTTGCCGAGAAGTACGCGAACGTGGGGGTCGTGATCCAGGCGATGCTCCGGCGGAGCATGGCCGACGTGAAGCGGCTCGCCGCGGCGAAGACGAACGTCCGGCTCTGCAAAGGGATCTACGTCGAGCCCCGCGACATCGCGTATCAGGAACGCGACATCATTCGCAGCGCGTACACGGACCTCCTCGACATCCTCTTCGAGGGCGGGTCCTACGTGGGGATCGCGACGCACGACGAGATCCTCGTCTTCGAGGCGTTGCGGCTGATCAGGAAGCATCGTCTGAACCACGACCAGTACGAGTTCCAGATGCTTCTCGGCGTCGATGAGGAGCTGCGCCGGATCATCCTTCGGGGGGGGCACAGACTCCGGGTGTACGTTCCGTTCGGCGAGCAGTGGTACGCCTATTCGGTCCGCAGGCTGAAGGAGAACCCGCACATGGCCGGGACCGTCGCCAAGTCCGCCCTGGGGTTCAAGTAGAGCGATCGCAGCCCGACCCCCCCCCTCCCCCCATTCCCACTGGCGCCGGGAACGCGGGAGGTGCATTCTCGTTTGTTGGGTCTCGGGAGGAGAACGTGATCATCCGTCCGGACAGCCTAGATCGCAGGTCGCGCTACGCCCTCATGATCAGCGCTCTGATCCCGCGTCCGATCGCATGGATCTCGACGATCAGCGCCAACGGTGCGATAAACCTGGCCCCCTTCAGCTACTTTGGCGGCATCGCCTCGTCGCCGCCGCTCGTCGGCGTCTCGATCGGACGCCGCAGGGGGAACAAGAAGGACAGTCTTCGTAACCTGGAAGAGACCGGCGAGACGGTGATCCACATCCCGAACCGGGAGCTTGCCGAGAAGATGGTCCTCTCGTCCGGAGACTACCCCCCGGACATCGATGAGTTCGATCTGGTCGGGCTGACGGCCGTCCCATCGGTCCTCGTCCGTCCGCCGCGGATCGCGGAGGCTCCCGTCGCACTGGAGTGCACCGTCGAGAAGATCCTCGAACTCGGCGACGATCCGGATGGATTCGTGATCTGCCGAATCGTCCTATTCCACATTCGAGACGACATCCTGGAGGACGGGCGGGTGGTTTCGGAACGCCTGCAGTCGGTGGGAAGGTTGGGCGGCGCGGAGTACTGCATCGTGGATCGGGCGGTCGCGATCCCGCGGCCGGACACCGAAGCCGAGCTTGCAAAATGGAGGGCGCGGGCGAATCGTGAGGGTGCTCTGCCGGCGCGGGAGGGACCGTCCACGCCGGGAAACGAGGCCGACGCATGAATGGATCCGTTGCTTCCAGCCGCCGGATCCGGGCGCTCTGTGCGTTTGGGTTGCTGGCGGTTGCCGCCTTCGGGACGCGCGCGACCGCGGCTCCGATCGAGGCGCCGGCGGTGATCGAGATCCGGGTCGAGGACGCGATCACGCCGGTCTCGAGCCGGTACATGATCGAAGCGATCCATGAGGCCGAGTCCGCCCACGCGCGCGCTCTCGTGGTTCGGCTCGACACGCCCGGCGGCCTGGACAGCTCGATGCGGGAAGCCACGAAGGCGATCCTCGGCAGCGAGGTGCCGGTCGTGGTGTGGGTTGGCCCCCCCGGCGCGCGCGCGGCGTCGGCCGGGTTGTTCATCACGATGGCCGCCCACGTCGCGGCGATGGCGCCGGGGACGAACATCGGCGCGGCGCACCCGGTCGGGATCGGAATTGGCGGCCAGCTGGATTCGACCATGGTCCACAAGGTCGAGAACGATGCGGTCGCATACGTCCGGTCGATTGCCGGGGTCCGCGGTCGAAATGCGGACTGGGCGGAAGACGCGGTCCGCCGCAGCGTCTCGATCGAATCCGAGGAGGCGCTGCGCAAGCACGTGGTCGACTTGATCGCTTCCGATGTCCCCGAGCTTCTTCGCAAGATCGACGGGCGCGTCGTCCAGACAGTCTCCGGCGTGGACACGCTCCACACCGCCGGGGCGGTCGTCCGCGAGTTCGGGATGAGTTCTCGCGAGAGGATCCTCTCCGTCCTGAGCAATCCGAACATCGCGTATCTCCTGTTTCTCGCGGGGATCCTCGGCATCTTCTTCGAGCTGTCACACCCGGGCGCGATCCTGCCGGGCGTGATCGGGGGGATATCCATGATCCTCGCACTCTTCGCTTTTCAGACCCTTTCGGTTAGCTTCGCAGGGGTCCTGCTGATGCTTCTCGCGGTCGTACTGTTCGTGATCGAAATCAAGGTCCCAAGCCACGGGGCGCTTTCGATCGGGGGGGTGATCTGTTTGTTGCTCGGTTCGTTGATGCTCTTCCGGCCCCGGTACGGAGAGCCGGGGGTGTCGCTGGCGGTGATCATACCCGCGGTCATCCTCACCGCGGGATTCTTCGTGTTCGCGATCTGGATGGCTCTGCACGCGCAGAAGCGCAGGCCGGTGACGGGACGCGAGGGGATGATCGGCGAGATCGGGGTCGTCGTCGACGAGATCCATCCCGTCGGCCGGGTACGGGTCCGGGGTGAGGTGTGGATTGCGTCCGCGGAGACTCCGATTGGCAAGGGGGAGAAGGCCAGGGTCGTTTCGGTTGACAACCTGCGTCTGGTCGTGACGCGGGTGAACGGGGGCGTTTCCGCTCGGGAGGTCTAAATGGGTCAGATGTACGGGTCGACAGGTCTCTTGGTCCTCATCGTCATCATCATGCTTGCGAGCGCGATCCGCGTTCTGCGCGAGTACGAGCGCGCGGTGATCTTCCGTCTCGGGCGGGCGATCTCCGGGAAAGGACCGGGTCTGATCCTTCTGATTCCCTTCATCGACAAGATGGTGAAGGTGAGCCTGCGCGTGGTCGTCATGGACATCCCGCCGCAGGACGTCATCACGCGGGACAACGTCTCGATGAAGGTGAACGCGGTTCTCTACTTCCGCGTGATCGATCCGAACCGGGCGATCCTTGAGGTGGAGAACTTCCTCTTCGCGACGCTGCAACTCGCGCAGACCACGTTGCGCAGCGTGCTCGGACAGGCGGAGCTGGACGAGCTGCTCGCCGAACGGGACAAGATCAATCTACGGCTGCAGGAGATCATCGATCAGCACACGGAGCCGTGGGGGATCAAGGTCTCGTCGGTCGAGGTCAAGGACATCGACCTGCCGGTCGAGATGAAGCGGGCGATGGCGCGGCAGGCCGAGGCCGAACGCGAACGGCGCGCGAAGGTCATCAACGCGGAAGGGGAGTTCCAGGCATCGCAGCGGCTCGCGGAAGCCGCGCAAATACTACAAACCCAGCCGGCGGCCCTGCAGTTGCGCTATCTGCAGACGCTGGCCGAGATCGCGACCGAGAACAACTCCACGACCCTCTTCCCGATCCCGATCGACCTGATCAAGCCGTTCATGCAGAAGCTGACGGCGGGGCAGGAACCGACGACGCCGGTGGTCGTTCCGCAGAAGTAAGGGTCCGGGTTTCGTGGATTGCGAAGGCCCGCCGGGCACGACGCCGGCGGGCCTCTATTTGATCTCGAAACCTCGTTGGCCGGCGCCTCTAGCGACTGATGATCAGCTTGCCGCGGGCGATTTGCGAGCCGCTCGTGACGCGGTAGAAATAGGTGCCCCGGGGGAGCGCCCTCCCGGTGGCATCCCGTCCGTCCCACCCGATCCGGTGCATGCCGGCCGACGAGAGCTCCTCGTCGCGCGATAGGACCCTACGACCGGAGGCGTCGATCACCTCGAGTCGAACCGATCCCGGATTCGTCGTCGAGATCATGAAATCGGTCCGGCTCCGCAGCGGGTTCGGTTCCGCGCGGACCGTGAATTGCTCGATCGCCGGTCCGTCCTCGACGGAGGACGGGACGGTGCCCGTCATGACCCCAAAGTAGAGGATCTTCCAGATGGCGGGATTCGAGACGGCTTGCACCTTCAGGCGGTAGTGGCCGACCGCATCCGTGCTGTCCGTGTTGAAGTCGACCTGGAGCGTGTCGCGAACCCCCGCGGGGAATGGAATCACCGAGCGCCCGAAATGGCAGATGTGCGTCGAGGTTTGGCAGTACTGCGCGAACCATCCCGCCGGCATGTCGGAGTGGTCCGTGACGATGAGCTGGTCGTTGATCGCGTCGGTCGATCGCAGGGGCGCGTTGATGGTGACCACATCGCCACGATGGGCGAACCGGAAGGGATCCTGGCACGTGAACGAGAATGTCGGGACGGGCAGCGTGATGCCCTCACCCAGGGCAAAGGTGACATCGCGCCACGTGAACGGATCCGAGACCCGGTAGACGTGGATGTCGACCCAACCCTTTTCCGCGTTGCCCGGCATGGTGAAAAAGTCGACGAGGATCGTGTCCGGCACGGCGCCGCCGGGAACCGTGATCGCATGGCCGCCGAAGTACGTCGCGTGCGTCGAGGTCTGGGTCCACTGGACAAACCAGTCCTCCGGGACATAGGGGGCGAAGTCCACGTAGAGCTGGTCGCCTTGGATGGGCGAGCGGATCTGCGCGGAGAAGGAGACGTGGTCCACGGAGAGGTCGACCGAGTTATAGGTCTGCCGGGAGTTCAGCTCGAACGGAAGGCCTGCATGAGCCGGCGCGGCAAGCCCCGAGGCGGAGACCAGAACAGCAAGTGCGATCCACCCGATACGGTTCATGATGCAAGATCCTCCTTGGCTGAGGGGAATCGACCCCCGAACACGCTGTAACCAAGAGTTTACCGGGTTTTCGGGCTCAGGTCAACGAGGCGGCACGGGAATCCCGAGCGTGTGCTGGCCCCAGCGGCACGCGGGATCCTGGGCGACCATTTCCTGACCGATGCGCGCCAGGCACAGGCGAACCCCCTCGGTCTTCTCGGGATTCGAGCCGTGGAACAGTCGCACGAGAACCCCCTCCCTTTTCTGAAGGAGCAGCACGAGGAAGATCTGTCGGAGATATCCTTCGACGACGGCGCACTCGACAAGAGCGCTTACGGCGTCCCGCCCCACGAATGCGGCGACGGTTCGAATCACGCGGTCGCCGTCACGCCATTCCCTCGATTCGAATCGCTCGCAGTAGGAACGCACGGTGCAGGGGCCTTCGATGAGGGCATGCGGCATATCGGTGTGAACCTCCAGGCGGTGATTCTTAGTCGGGGGGCTGCGAGGATGTCAATCGGAGTTACAGCCCCGGGCACAAAGAGCCGATGATCGAGAGGGTTGATACCTGCGCCTCGGGGTGTTTCCTCCCCAGGAACTCATCCAAGCCTTAGTCGCTGTGGGAGGGCCCCGAGGCTGCGGGTTACTCCTCTGCCCGCCATAGCACCATCAGGATCCGTCGGTTCCGGCACGTCGAAGAAACCCGTCCAGGACCTCCAGCGCCATCTCGTACCGGTTGAAGGGAGGCATCACGTATGCGCCGCGGATCATCGGAATCGCGGCCGCGATCTCGAGCGCTTCCCGGGCGATCCGGACCCCTTCGCAGCGCCCGTTCTCGCCCGTCCCCGCGAGACGCATCCTCTCGCGGACCTCCTCGGGTACGTTCATGCCGGGAACCTCGTTGTGGTAGAACTCCGCATTCCGGTGGCTCGTCAACGGCAGGATCCCCACGAGAACGGGGAGATGCAGATCCTCGATCATCGCCATGAGCGTGCGCAACCGGCCGCCGTCGAATACCGGTTGGGTGAGCGCGTATTCGGCGCCGGCCTTGACCTTGAGGCGCAGCCGGCGCACTTCCTCCTCGAGGTTCGTAGCCCCCGGATTGACGCCCACGCCGATCAGGAATGATGTGGGTTGCCCGATCGCGTTGCCCGCCAGGTCCCGCCCGCGGTTCAGGTGATCGACGATATGGGTCAATCCGATCGAGTCGACATCGAACACGGCGGTCGCGTTCGGGTAGTCCCCGAGCTTCGGGGGATCCCCGGTGATCAAGATCAGGTTCCGCAGGCCGAGCGCGTGCGCCCCTAACAGATCCGACTGCATGCCGAGGAGGTTTCGGTCGCGGCAGCAGTAGTGAAGCAGGACGTCGATGTCGACCTCGCGCGAGAGGATTACCCCGAGCGCGAGGGGGCTCATGCGCGCGCTGGCGCGCGGTCCGTCGGGGATGTTCACCGCGTCGACGCCGGACGCACGGATCGCGCGCGCACCCGCGATCACTTTGACGACGTCGGTACCGCGCGGTGGATCGAGCTCGATGCTCGCCACGAACCGGCCTCCGACGAGCTTCCCCGCGAAGGTCGACTTCTCTTCGGTGGGAACGCGGCGGACCTCGATCTGGGGCGCCGCCGGAGCGGGCGTCGAGATCAGGACTTCGGTCCGCTTCGGTTGCAGGCTCCGCACGGCCGACGCGACCGCGCGGATGTGGTCGGGGGTCGTCCCGCAGCAACCGCCGACGAGTCGGACGCCGACCCCCTGGATGAAGCGCCGTGCATAGGAGGCCATGTACTCCGGGGAGCAGAAGTAGATGTAACGGCCCTCGACGCGCTGCGGGCTTCCCGCGTTCGGCTGCGCCGAGAGCAGGTAAGCACCCGTCGACGAGAGGCGTTCGAGGATATCGAGCATCGCCCGGGGCCCGACGCTGCAGTTGACGCCGATCACATCGGCCCCCTCCGCCGTCAGGAGCGGTCCCACGTCTTCCGGCCGATCGCCGAAGAAGGTCGTTCCCTCCTCGGTGAAGGTCATCTGGGCGATGATCGGCAGACCGCAGACCTCTCGCGCAGCGCGGATCGCCTGGCGCATCTCATCGAGCCGCGAAACCGTCTCGATGAGGATGCAATCGACGCCCTCGGCGGCGAGGACCTCGATCTGCTCACGGTAGAGGGCCGAGACCTCGGCAGGGTTCATCTCGTCGGGGCGGTGCAGCGGGTTTCCCGGCGGTCCCACGGATCCCGCGACGAAAGCGTCATGATGGTTCTCCCGAATCGCCTTCCGGGCGATCCGGACGCCCGCCCGGTTGATGTCCGCCAGTTTCTTCTCGAGGCCATGGGGAAGGAGCTTGCTTCGATTGGCCCCGAACGTGTTCGTCTCGATGATCTGGGCCCCGGCCTGGAGATAGGCGCGATGAACCTCCTCGACGAGACCCGGGTCCGAGACGTTCATCTCGTCGAAGCAGCGATTGATGAAGACGCCTCGCGCGTAGAGCATCGTCCCCATCGCGCCGTCGCAGACGAGGATCGACTCCCGGAGGCGGGCGAGCAATGGGCTTTCCAGACACCCCCCCTTCACGGTTGCAAGTTGTCGCGAGCGTACTTGCGGAGCCGAATTGGGTCAATTCTCCCGCAACCTTTGATCATCGACCGGATGCGTTCGATTGACAAGGGACCTTCGATATCCCTAAGCTTAAGTAGGGTCAAACTCTGCTTGGCTGGCCCATTCGGCCGCTGCCCGATGCCGGTACCAGTCGAGCTCGCCCGGGTGAATCCGGTTCAAATCCAACATCGAGGATTGCAAGGGGGATCTTCATGTCTTGTAAGCATTTCGTGGCCGCGTTGCTCATCGGGCTGGTAGTTGCCGCGCCTGCCTGGGCGTTTCTGCCGACCAGTCTGTCTGACTATGAGGTGCACCTGCCGGCGGCGCAGGTCTCTCCTGCGATCTCCTCGCCGGATCAGGCGACGATGGCCCAGCTCTTGCCCGCCCTCTCGGGCTTCCAGACGGGAGAGGGCGCCGGCTGGGGCGTGATCCAGTGGAACCAGACGCTCGGAAGGCCGGCCACGATGGCCGGTCCCGCGATCCCGGTGGTCGCATCGAACCCCTCGGAAGAGTCCGTCCGCTCAGGGATCGAGGCCTTCGTGGCACGGAACGCTTCCGTACTGGGAATCCATCCCCAGGACATGCGCGTCACCGACATCACGCAGGTGACGGGCGAGCGCACGTCCGTTTTCATGACCCAGTACTACAACGGCCTCGAGGTGATCGACGGCCGCCTCGACTTCAGCCTCTGGAAGGGGGCCATCGTCCTGATCGGGACACAAGTCTATCAGGGGATCAACGTCAACACGCTCGCAACGATCGATGAGAACACGGCGATCGCGCAGGCGCACCGGGGGATTCCGGAGTCCGCGGCGGACGCCCCGACGAAGCCCGCGCGCCTTGTGATCCTTCCGATCCTGTCGGACGCGGCGCCGGTCTACCACCTCGCGTGGGAGATCTACCTCAAAACGAAAGATCCGGAAGATATCTGGCGCACCTACGTCGACGCCCACGACGGATCCGTTCTCTGGCGCGAGGGGCAGTACCAGTTTTACACGATCAACGGCAGCGTCCATGGTCAGGTCGAGATGGTGTCGGTCTACATCCCGCGCCGCTATACGGATGCCGGTCTCGAGTACGATCGCGTGACGGCGAGCGGAAGCTACTCCGCCTATACCGATCCGACCGGCGTGTACTCGATCACGGTTCCCAACAACACGAACTACAGCATCAATGCCCAGCTCTTCGGTCAGTACTGCAACGTCAACCGCGCGGACGGCTCCCCGGATGCCACGATCACGCAATCCGGGAACCCGTCGGCTCCGGTCAACTTCATGTTCGACGATACGAACTCGCACGCCGCCGAGCGGGACGCCTACTACCACGTCAATGAGACCCATGACTGGCTGAAGGTGGTCGATCCGAGCCAGACCCATCTGGACGGTTCGACCACGGCCAACGTGAACATAAACAACTCGTGCAACGCGTACTGGAACGGTTCGGCCGTGAATTTCTACCTGGAAGGCGGCGGCTGCAACAACACCGGGCGCATCGCGGACGTGATCTCGCACGAGTACGGCCACGGGATCACGCAGTGGGAGTACTATCCGCAGGGCGCCCCGACGGGCTCCGGGATGGGCGAGGGATTTTCCGACATTTACGCCATGACGATTCACGGTGATCCGATCATGGGGGAGAACTTCAACACGAACGGTACCCCCGTTCGCAACGGTGAGAACCTCCGGCAGTATCCCGGCAGCGACTGCGCGGGCGAGGTCCATTGCCTCGGCGAGATCATCATGGGGGCGATGTGGAAGACCCGGAAGAACTTCGTCCAGAAGTACGGCGACTCCGCCCTGTACGATCATCTTCTCATCCAGACGGTGAAGAACAAGACCACCTCGCAGCCGAGCTTCCTCACCCACTTGCTGACGAACGACGACACTGACGGGAATCTCCAGAACGGCTCGCCGGACTGGGCGGAGATCTGCGACGCCTTTGCGATCCATAATCTCCCCTGTCCGCCGCTGACGAACTACGTCACGGTCACGTCGGACGCGATCGACGATCAGGCGGGCGCCGGCGGCTACACGGTCACCGCGATCGCGACGGCGGTCGGTGGCGGCGCGATCGACCCGTCGGCGGTCAAGATCTTCTATACGACCGACCCGGTGGGTCCGCCGCCGACGTGGCTGACGGCCGACATGGCCCCGACGGGGCAGCAGGATCAGTATCGGGGCCAGATCCCGCACCAGGACTGCGGCAAGCACGTCCGGTACTACGTGCGGGCGGCGAAGGCAACGGGCGAGTACGCGACGGCTCCGTCCCAGGCTCCGTACCGATCGGTGTACGAGTTCATGACAGGCCAGTTCACCGCTTTCGCAGACGACCTCGAGCAGGATCGCGGCTGGACGGTCCATCCGCCGGAGGACACGGCCACGGCGGGCTGGTTCCAGAGGGCGGACCCGATCGGCAAGCACAGCACCACGTACGGCTATACCCAGCCGGACTCCGACCACACCGCGACCGGCGTCAAGTGTTTCGTGACGGACTCCACCGGTGGCGTGTGGTCCGCGAACGACGTCGACAACGGAACGACCTCGGTCGTCTCCCCGCGCTTTGCGTGGAGGGGGCACGACATCGGCGAGGTTCGTTTCTGGAGCTTCTACTTCGATTTGACGCCGAACGACGACTCGCTGCGCTGCGCGATCAGCACCGACGACGGCCACACCTGGACCGACATCTTCAAGCTCTGGGGTCAGAACTTCAACGACTGGAACTTCTACAAGGTCTACCTAGAGAACAGCCGGTACCAGTTCTCGGACAGCACGCGGTTCCGCTTCCAGATGGAAGACCTGAACGTGCAAACCACCTGCGCCGAGGCGGCGATCGACGACATCGACATCCGCTCCTCAGCATGTGTTTCCTCCGACGTAGCTGGGGAGACGGCTATTCCGGCCCGGTTCTTTGTCGAGCAGAATCGACCCAATCCGTTCAACCCGGTCACGACGATCAAGTTCGGCCTGCCGAAGGCGAGCCATGTGTCGATCGAGATCTTCGACGCGGGCGGCCGGAAGGTGAGGACCCTCGTGAACGATCAGAGCGACGCGGGCTTCCACTCCGCCGTGTGGGACGGGCGTAATGATGCGCATCACGCGGTTGGCTCGGGAGTTTACTACTACACGGTCAAGGCAGGAGACAAGCAGGCCGGGAACAAGATGATCCTTCTTAAGTAACGGCCGACGGACGGACGACCCTGAGACCTTGCCGCCGAGCGATCCCGCTCGGCGGCCCTTCTTTTCTTGCATCCGGGCCGCTCTCCGTGCAACTTGACAGTTCCGGGCGGGGACCCTAGCTTGGAAAATCATGTCGCAACCCAACACGCCTCTTCTCTCCCGCGTTAACAGCCCGGCAGACCTGAAGGCCCTCTCGGTCGACGAGCTCGAAACGCTCTGCGGGGAACTGCGCACCTACGTGTGGGATACGATCACCGCCGTGGGGGGCCATCTCGCGGCGAGCCTCGGGGTGGTCGAGTTGACCGTCGCCCTGCACTACTTGTACGACTCTCCCCGCGATCGAATCGTCTGGGACGTCGGCCACCAATCGTACATTCACAAGGTCCTGACCGGCCGTCGCGACGCGCTGCCGAGCATCCGACAGCTCGGGGGGATCAGCGGTTTCTGCAAGCGCACGGAGAGTCCTCACGACGCATTCGGGGCGGGGCACGCGAGCACGGCGATCTCGGCCGCGCTCGGCATGGCGACGGCGCGGGACCTGGTCGGCGAGGACTACAGGGTCGTCGCGGTCGTCGGGGACGGGGGGATGACCGGCGGGCTCGCGTACGAAGGGCTGAACAACGCGGGCGCATCGGGACGGCGCCTCGCCGTGATCCTGAACGACAACAAGATGTCGATCTCCCCGAACGTGGGGGCGCTCTCGCGGTACCTGACCAACATCATCTCGAGCCCGCGATACAACAAGGCGAAGGCGGACATCTGGCAGCTCTCGGAGCATTTCCCGAAGACGTCGACGTTCCGCAAGATGGTTCGCAAGATCGAGGAGAGCCTAAAGGGTCTCCTCGTCCCAGGAATGTTCTTCGAGGATCTCGGGTTCCGCTACCTGGGCCCGATCGACGGCCACAACCTGCGGGAGCTGCTGTCGGTCCTCGAGAGGATCAAGACGATGGACGGCCCGCTCCTCCTGCACGTGGTGACGCGCAAGGGGAAGGGGATCCCGGTCGCGGAAGGGGACCCCCTCAAGTACCACGGCGTGAAGGCGCTGGCGCGCTCGAACGGCAAGGTCGAGGCACCCGCGCCCAAGCTGACCTATACCGATGTATTCGGCCGGGCGCTCCTGCGGATCGCCGCCGAGAACGAGAGGGTCGTCGTTGTGACCGCCGCGATGTCGGAGGGGACCGGACTCGTCCCGTTCGGGGAGCGCTTCGCCTCGCGCTTCTTCGACGTCGGCATCGCGGAGGAGCACGGCGTGACCTTCTGCGGGGGGATGGCGATCGCGGGGATGCGGCCGGTCGCCGCGATCTACTCGACGTTCCTGCAGCGCGCCTACGATCAGATCATCCACGACATCGCGCTGCAGCACCTCCCGGTAGTCTTCTGTCTCGATCGGGCGGGACTCGTCGGCGAGGACGGGCCGACGCACCACGGCTGCTTCGACCTCGCCTATCTAAGCTGCATCCCCGGCATGGTCGTCGCGGCGCCGAAGGATGCCCGCGAGCTCTGCGATCTCCTGTACACGGGGCTCGCGCAGACAGCGGGACCGTTCGCGATCCGGTATCCGCGGGATACGATCCCGGAGGACCTCGCGCTCGAGGCGTTCGACACGATCCCCCTCTCGACGATCCCGATCGGAAGCTGGGAGCGCCTGCGGGAGGGCGACTCGCTCGTGATCCTCGCGGTCGGATCGCAGGTACAGAACGCGCTCGCCTGCGCGAAACTGCTCGATTCGATCGGCGATGAGGTAGGGGTCGTGAACTGCCGCTTCGTGAAGCCCCTGGACGAATCGATGCTCACCGAAATCCTTCGAAGCGCGGAGCACATCGTGACGCTCGAGGAGGGATGCCTCCCGGGCGGGTTCGGATCCGCGGTCTCCCGATTCGCGCATGAGATGCCGAATCAGGCGCGGTTCCTGCACATCGGGCTTCCAGATGCATTCGTCGAACACGGCAAGCGGTCCCTGCTCCTCGAGCGGGCGGGGCTCTCGATCGAACGGGTCTATGCCCGGATCCTCGAATGGCGGTTGCGACCTGAGATCGCCGGCGCGGCTTCCCGCACCCTTCAGGGACGCTGAGCGCGACCCCGCCCCGCTCACTGTCGCCCGCAAGGGCTTATCCCGTTGACAGCCCGTGAATCCGATTCCTAGGATGCCGTGTTATCCTCTTGATCCCCGGCGTCTTCGGGATTCCGCGTTCTGCGTTGGGGTATGGTAGGCATCAGGGGGCCGCGCGACCCCGGAGGGGAATCGAAATGTCGTTCGAATCGATCCGCGAGATCTCGTTGACAGTGGGGGAGCCCACCGTCGCGGATGCGGATATCGTCGTTCTCGGGCTGCATGAGAAGGCAAGCCTCGACGGACCGGCTGCGCAGGTTGACGCCGCGAGCGGCGGTCTCCTGAGCGGGGTCCTCGAGATCAAGGATTTCAAGGGCGAGCCGAACGAGCTCCTGCTGCTCCATCCCCAGCCGCAGGGCGGGCCGCGCCGGGTCCTTCTCGTCGGACTGGGGGAAGTTCCCTCGCTCACCGTCGAGCGCATCCGTCAGGCGGCCGCGGTCGCGGCGCGCCGCTGCCGCGACCTGGGGGTCTCGAAAGCCGCGTTTTGCCTGTTCGGGAAGGGCTCGACGATCTCGGCCGAGGATGCGGCGTTCGCGTTCGCCGAGGGGGCGCTGCTGGGGAGCTACCAGTACGTCGAATACCGCACGAAGGATCTCGACAAGATCAAGGTTCTGAAGTCCCTCGATGTCCTCGTCCCGGATGAGGCGATTCGGGCCGCAGCCGCGCCGGGGTTTCAGATCGGCACACGGGTCGCCCAAGCGGTGAACTACGTCCGCACGCTCGCGAACCATCCGGGAAATCACGCCACACCCAGCTTCCTCGCCGCCGAGGCGACCCGGATCGCAAGCGAGCAGGGGCTCGGTTGCCGGATCCTCGACCGCGCGAAGATGGAGGAGATGGGGATGGGCGCCCTGCTGGGCGTCGCGCGCGGCTCCAACGAGCCCCCGCGCTTCATCATCCTGGAATACCACTCCGGAGACGAAGGCGCCCCCACCGTCGCGATCGTGGGGAAAGGGCTGACGTTCGACAGCGGGGGCATCTCGATCAAACCCGCCGCCAAGATGGAGGAGATGAAGTACGACATGTGCGGCGGCGCGGACGTGCTCGGCGTCATGTCGATCCTGCGTGATGCGGGAGTTCGGGTGAACGTGATCGGGGCGATCCCCGCGACGGAGAACCTATCCGGCGGGAGTGCCTACAAGCCGGGGGACATCCTCCGCAGCTACTCGGGGAAGACGATCGAGGTTCTGAACTGCGATGCGGAAGGGAGGTTGATCCTCGCCGACGCGCTCTCCTACGTCGTCAAGACCTACAAGCCTGCGGCGATCATCGATCTCGCGACGCTGACGGGCGCCGTCTTGATCGCGCTCGGCCACTACGGGGCGGGGTTGCTCGGCAACGACGACGCCCTGATCGCGAGGATCGAGGACTCGAGTCGGCGCACCGGCGAGCGCGTATGGCGTCTCCCCATTTGGGAGGAGATGGGCGACCACCTGAAGAGCGACTTCGCGGATCTGAAGAACATCGGGGACGGGAGCGCGGGCGCGGGCACGATCGCGGCGGCGGCCTTCCTCGGCAACTTCGTGGACGGGACCCCGTGGGCGCATCTCGACATCGCGGGGACCGCCTACTGGGAGAAGGATCGACCGTATCTGCCCAAGGGACCGAGCGGGTTCGGCGTGCGCCTGCTCGTCGATCTCCTGCGGTCCTGGGCCTGATGGGGGGAGGGGGAACGCCGATGCCGCATCATCGTCTTGTCATTCTCGGGACGGGGCCTGCCGGTCTCACCGCCGCAATCTACGCGGCCCGCGCAAACCTCGCGCCCCTGGTCGTCGACGGGATCCAGCCCGGCGGGCAGTTGATGATCACGACCGACATCGAGAACTACCCGGGCTTCCCCGAAGGGATCAACGGACCCGAGCTGATGGACCATTTCCGTTCACAGGCCGCCCGGTTCGGCACGACGTTCCTCTCGGGGACGGTCACCGAGGCGGATCTGAAGTCCAAGCCGATCCGGATCAACGTCGAAGGGCAGGAGGTCACCTCCGACACGCTCATCATCGCGACCGGCGCGACGGCGCGATGGCTCGGGATCCCGAGTGAGACGGCCCTGATGGGGCACGGGGTGAGCGCGTGCGCGACCTGCGACGGGTTCTTCTTCCGCGGAAAGGAGATCGCAGTGGTGGGCGGCGGGGACACCGCGATGGAGGAAGCGACCTTCCTCACGAAGTTCGCGACGAAGGTGACCCTGATCCACCGGAGGGAGGAGTTCCGCGCGTCCAAGGCGATGATCGCCCGCGCCCGCCGGGACGAGAAGATCTCCTACCGCCTGAACTCGGTCGTCACCGAGGTCCTTGACCCGGCGGCGAAGAAGGTGACCGGCGTCCGCCTGAAGGACGTGAAGACGGGGAAAGAAGACGTCCTCCCGGTGGAAGGGCTCTTCATCGCGATCGGCCATGAGCCGAACACGGTTCCGTTCCGCGGGCAGGTCGAAATGGCCGACGACGGGTACATCTTCACGCAGCCGGGATCGACCCGGACGAACACTCCCGGCGTGTTCGCCGCCGGCGACGTTGCGGATCGGGTCTACCGGCAGGCGATCACCGCCGCCGGGACCGGCTGCATGGCCGCGATCGATGCGGAGCGATACCTGTCGGGAGGGCACTGATGCCCATCGCCGCTGGCGCGCGCCCGCCCGCATTTCGGCTGCGCGGGCTCGACAGCGAGTACTGGATCCTGGGCGAGCCGGACGCGCGGCGCAGCGTCGTCGTGATCCTCTTCGGCAGGGAAGCGCCCGCGTCACGGATCCTGTTGCCGTTCGTCGAGCGTCTCTACCGGCGTCCTCACACGAACGAAAGCGAGATCATCGGGATCTCGGTCGACTCGCACCAGGACACGCTCGAGTTCGCGGCGGACTTCAGTTTCACCTTCCCGATCCTGATCGACGCGCCGGAGCTCCGTACGGTGCAATCGTGGCGGGTCGAACGCCAGCCGGTCCTCTACCGGCTTGACGCGCGGCTTCTCGTGGCGGACTGCATGGAAGGCTGGAGTCGGGAGGCGTTCGAGGGGATCGCCCGGCGTCATCTCGACGAAGCCGGAGCGCGCTTGCGAACCGTGTACGAGCCGAGAGACATTCCTCCCGAGATGGTCGCCGCCAAGCCGGTCCCGGGGCTGCGCGCGGATTCGGGGTCGCGATGAGCGCGGGCCCGATGCCCCTCTTCGTCCTGGACCAGGCCCTCCTTCCCGGAGGGGAGCTCCCGCTGCATGTCTTCGAGCCCCGCTATCGGACGATGATCATGCGGTGCATGCAGGAACCGCGCAGCTTTGGAATCGTCCGCGTCCACGAGGAGGTTCTCGCGGAGATCGGATGCGAGGCCGTGATCGTGAAGAGGCTTCATCGCTACCCGGACGGACGGTTTGACGTGCTCGCGCGCGGCGTCGAGCGGATCCGCATCTCGTCGGTGAAGGAGCACGAGGACGGATATCTCGAGGCGGACGTCGCCGCGATCACCGAGGGGCCGGAGGAGACGGACCACACCATCGAGGACCGTCTCGAGGAGATGTACAAGGCGTACGCCGCGATCCGCGGCGACATCCCGAGAGACGTGCCCCCAAGGGGACCGCGATGGAGCTTCCGGCTCGCCGATCGGCTCCGTCTCGACGCTGCGGCGATTCAGGAGCTGCTGGAGATGATGAGCGAGAACGACCGATTGAAGCGCGTCCTCGAGCATCTCGCGGTCCTGATCCCGGCCCTGCGCAAGCGGGAGCAGATGCAGGAGGTCGTGCGCGGAAACGGAAAGTTGAAGCCCGGAACCGGCGCGGTGGGAGGATCCAAGTAGGTGAGCGTGCCCGAGCGCGAATCGATGGACGCCGACATCCTGATCGTTGGCGGGGGACCCGCGGGACTGGCGTGCGCGATGCGCCTGGGCCAACTCAAGGCTGAAGCGGGATCCCCGCTCGCCGCAGCAACGATCGTCCTGCTGGAGAAGGGATCGTACGTCGGGGCGCACGCGATCTCCGGCGCGATCGTCGATCCGCGCGCGTTGAACGAGCTATTCGCGGACGCCCTTGCGGAGGGATGTCCCTTGGAGGCTCCGGTCGACGAGGATCTTCTGTATTTTCTCTTCGGTCGGGAACGGCAGCTTCGTTTTCCGCTTCTGCCCCCCATGCTTCGCAATCACGGGAACCACGTCGCGAGCCTGCACAAGATCGTCAAGTGGCTTGCGGAGAAGGTCGAGGCTGCGGGGATCGACGTGTTCCCCGGCTTCGCCGGCCAGGAACTTCTCCTCGAGGGCGATCGCGTCGTCGGCGTTCGTTGCGGTGACAAGGGGCTCGACAAGGACGGACGTCCGAAGGGGAACTACGAGCCGGGGATCGACATTCGCGCGAAGGTCACGATCCTGGCCGACGGATCGCGCGGCAACCTCACGAAGGTCCTCGTCCGCAGGCTCCGTCTCGACGAGGGGCGGAATCCGCAGATCTACGCGACCGGCGTCAAGGAAGTCTGGGAGGTCCCGGAGGGGCGTCTCGCGGCGGGCGCGGTCCTGCACACGATGGGCTGGCCCCTGTCGAACGAGGAGTACGGCGGCGGGTTCATCTACGGAATGCGGGATCGGCTCGTGTCTCTTGGCCTGGTCGTCGGTCTGGACTATCGGAATCCGTGGACCGATCCGCAGGCTCTCTTGCAGGAGTGGAAGCGACACCGGCTCGTCCGCGAGATCATCGAGGGCGGGCGCCTGGTGACGTACGGCGCAAAGACGATCCCCGAGGGGGGATTCTTCTCGATCCCGCGCACGACCGCGGATGGGTGCATCGTGATCGGAGACGCGGCGGGCTTCCTGAACGCCGCCCGTCTGAAGGGGATCCACCTCGCGATGAAGACCGGCGCACTCGCGGCGGAAGCGGCGCGTGACGCCCTTGCGAAGGGGGACTCCTCCAGCGCCACGCTCGGCGCGTTCGAGCGGCGCGTGATGGACTCCTGGGTCGGCGATGAGCTGCGGTCGGTTCGCAACTTCCGGCAGGGGTTTGACCGCGGGCTCCTAGCGGGGATGGTGCACACGGGGGCCGTGATCGCGACTGGCGGTCGGGGGGTGAAGGCGCGCCTCGCGACGAAGCCCGATTTCACCCACATGTGGAAGCTCGCGGAGATGCGCCGCCGCGGCCGGCCGGTCGCGCCGCCGCGCCGGGAGTACGACGGCAGCCTCACGTTCGACAAGCTGACCGACGTATACAGCTCGGGAACAAAGCACGAGGAGAACCAGCCCAGCCACCTCCATGTCGCCGACCCCGACATCTGCCGGGCACGCTGCCGGGAGGAATACGGCAACCCCTGCCAGTTCTTTTGCCCCGCGTCCGTGTATGAGATGGTGCCGGACGGGACAGGTGACGGCGACGCGGTCCGGCTTCAGGTGAACTTCACGAACTGCGTCCACTGCAAGACATGCGATATTCAGGACCCGTACGAGATCATTACCTGGGTGCCGCCCGAGGGGGGAGACGGCCCCAACTACGTCGACCTCTAGGGGAGAGCGAGGGGATTCGAGGCATGGCGTTGTTGCCGATTCGCTTGTATGGAGATCCGATCCTCCGGCGGAAGAGCCGGGAAATCGACGTCGTCGACGACTCAATTCTCGCCTTCGCGCTCGACATGATGGAGACGATGTACGACGCGGATGGGATCGGGCTCGCTGCCGTTCAGGTGGGACGCCCGATCCGCATGCTCGTCGCCGATGTCGGTGAGCGGGCCCCGCGCGGCACGAGCAAGATCTTCATCAACCCCGTGATCCTCGGCGCGGAGGGCGAATCGTCGTTCGATGAGGGTTGCCTGAGCGTCCCCGGGATCAACGCCGAGATCATCCGGCCCGAACGGATCACGATCCAGTACGTAGACGGAAAGAGAAAGGTGCGGGAGGATTCGTTCGACGGGATCCTCGCGCGCGTCCTGCAGCACGAGGCGGATCACCTGGACGGGAAGCTCTTCGTCGACTACCTGAGCCCGGTGCGCCGCGCGATGTTGATGCGGAAGCTGAAGGCCCTCTCCAAGGAATCCGGCCGGCGGGCGCCGGCGCTGTAGGGGCCGAGCCGCGCCGCAGGTCGACCCCTCCGATCGGCTCTTCCCCCTCCAGCACATTCGGAACCCGTCGCGGTGCCATCGGATGACGGTCTCGGGTTGGACGATGTGTGGATGATGGTGAGAAGCATGGCGGGGAGCCTACCGATCCGCCGCGCTAACTGCAAATCCAGCATAGCGATCTGGGTTTATGGAAGGCCCAGGAATAATAGGCCTTGGACAACAAGGTATTCTTCTGCTAGAATACTACCGGTCATGGTATTGGGCATTGGACTTCAAGACATCGAGATGGGTCGACCCTGTTGACTGCATCTCATGGGTTTAGTGTCCCAAGGTGGCAGCACGAAGCAGGTGGGCAGGGTCCGGTCCATATTGAACTGGGATTCTGCACCGAAGAACAAAGCAACGGGAGGTCGGGTTATGCGTATTTTGCTACTGTTCGCTCTGGTCGCGGTGGGTGTGTGCTCCCTCGCCGCGCCCGCATCCGCTGATACGATCGACCAGAATCAGCCCAGCGGGCCGGTCTACATGGCCGCTTTCGCACAGACGGATCTCGCCCAGTCGTTCATGCAGACGAATGCCAACTGCTCGGGTGCGGGTATCCTTCTGCAGGCCGGCATCGGTGGGACGGACAATGTGACCATCTCGCTATGGACTGGGCTGCCGAACGCGGGCGGCACGATGATTGCGACCGCTAGTGCCCAGGGCACCGCGGGTCAGTGGGTCGATGTGTACTGGAACGCCGTTGCCGTCACCCCGGCGACGACCTACTACCTTGTCTTCACCGGCAACACGAGTCTGGGCATCGCGGGTGATACGAACAACCCGTATCCCAATGGTTGCGTGTATGCCAATGCGGGCTACGGGATTTTCCCGGGCTTTGACTACGCGTTCCGGACCTACTGGAGTGAGGTTACACCGACTGAGACCACTACTTGGGGCAGGGTCAAGGGCCTCTACCACTAGTCCTGGCGGTTCCCCTGAAACCTGAGGATCTCAAGAACGGGCCCGGGGTCTTTACCCGGGCCCGTTCGTATTTGCCGGATCTCAGCCTATTCGTGATCCGCCTTTGTCAACTTCCACTGCCTGATCACCGAGGGGGTCTTCGCGCCCTCGGCGCGCCTGGCAGCGTACTGTGCCAAAACACAAACGGCATCACGCGATTCCGCGCAAGGAGGGATAGGTCGCTCGTTCACATGGAACGGACGCGACCGCGAGGGGCGCGCAGTTCCTGCAGGCATCTACACCGTTCGGGTCACGAACGGGAGCGTCGCGGCGGTGAAGAAGGTCGTCCGAATTCGCTGAGAGAGTACATGCGGTTCCGCGACCCCTCAGCTCGGGGGTAAGCCAAACCCGTCGTTGCCCTCCCTTCCAGGTCGGTAGTCTCCAGAGGGCAGGGGATTGAGCGGACGAGGTAGCGGAAGGTACACCTCCCGCCGTCATCTCAGGATGACGACTCGCGCGGTCTCCGTCCTTTCGCGCAGCGAAACGCGGACCAGATAGATTCCCTGCGCTACTTCCCGGCCATCGTCGTCGCGGCCGTCCCACGAAAGATCGTGGTCGCCCGCGCCGAGGACGCAACCGGGCAGCCTGCGCACCAATCGGCCGGTGGCGTCGTAGATGCTCGCTCGAGCCATTCCGCTCTTCACCTCAGCGAATTGGATCGTTGTGCGACCTGAGTTTGGATTGGGCAGGCACCGCAAAAGCGTCGGGGCCGCAATGTCCTCGTCTCCCGGCGCGTCGCTCGGTTGCCCGCACTGGACATTCAGTATCTTCAGGCCGGAACGACCGTCTGCGAGGTAAACGTAAGGGTCTCCGACAACCACACCCCCTTCCGGGCCCGGCGTTTCCGCCATGCCGATCAGCTTGGGGGTCTGCGGGGATGCGATGTTGACGACCTGGAACTCGACTCCGGGGAGGTAGGCGTAGTTGCCCGAAACGGTCACGGTCCATGGTTGGTACACCGTTTCGACGCTGCCCACAACCCTGGGGTTTTCCGGATCTGCGATGTCGATCACATGGAGCCAGTCATCCCCGTCCGCAACATAGGCATGGGTTCCCGAGACGGCGACCCCATTGCAGTAGCCCGCATCGGCCAGGCTGCTCACGATCACGGGATTCAGGGGATCGGCGATGTCGACCACATAGAGGCCATGCCACGCCGCCACGTAGGCGTAATTACCCGAAAGAACGAGGTCGAATGCGTATTCCTCACCCGGAAAGTTCAGAGTTCCCACCACCCGGGGACTTGCGGGTTGGGACACGTCAACCACCTCAAGAGCGCTGTGAAGCGGGTCGTACCCGTTGCACTCTGCGACATAGACGTAGCCGCCGGAGAAGGCCAGGCCACCGGGAACGAGCAATGTCTGCACGGAACCGACGAGCTGGGGGCTTGCGGGGTCCGCGACGTCAATCACGCGCAGAGCGCAGGGCCAGTATTCGCAATCGGCGACGTAGGCGTACCTGCCTGATGCCGCGATGCTCTTGGCATAGCCCATATCCAAGCTTCCCACGATCCGGCAATTGGCCGGATCCGCGACATCGATTACCTGGAGACCGGACCACCCATCCGCGACATAGGCCTGGCCGCCTGAGACAGCGATATCCGTCGCGTTGTCCGGGGTGTCCACACCTCCCGCGATCGGCGGATGCAGAAGATTGTTGACGACGATCGCCTGTAGTCCGGAGAAGTTATCCGCCACATAGACGTGGTCCCCGGAGAGAACCACGCTATACGCGTCATCCTGCACTTCCACGCTGCCGATGATGGTTGGGACCTGCGGATTCGTGATGTCGATCGCCTGGAAGAGTCCCTTTGGGGGGTATTCACTCCGGACTTCCGCCACGTACGCCTGGGTGCCGGCCACTGAAATGCCGAGGGCATAGCCCGGTGTGTGAAATTCGCTCACGAGGTGTGGATTCCCGGGGCTCGCGATGTCGACCACCTTGATACCGCCGCCGGTAGCAACGTAGGCGTGGTTCGACGTTACCGCAACGTCGGTGGCATAACTCGACCACGCAATGTTGCCCACGATCTGTGGACTCGCTGGATTTGTGACATCGATCACCTGCAGTCCGGTCGGGCCGGCCGCGACGTAAGCGTAAGCTCCCATGACAGCCACCCCCGCGACCCCCTCGGGAATGTCCACGCTGCCTAGCGCATGGGGGCTCAGAGGGTTGGCAATGTCGATCACCTCGAGAGTACCGGTATAGTCCGGGTACGATCTGGATTCCCCAACGTAGGCGCGGCTACCTGATACCGCGACTGCTCCGGCGCCGCTCACGGTAGCCACGTGAGCCACGATGCGAGGCTGCCCAGGATTGCTGATGTCGATCACCTGCAGGCCGGACCCGCCGTCCGCCACGTACGCGTAGGAACCGGAGACAGTAACACCAATGGCATTGCCCGGCGTGTCCAGGCTCGCTACAACTTCGGGCGTCTCGGGATGCGAGATGTCGATGACCTGAAGGCCGGAATTGTTGTCCGCGACATAGGCGTAGTGCCCTGACACGTCGACGCAAATGGCTTGGTCCGGCGTGTCCACGCTCCCCACCAGATGCGTGTAGCCGGCGTAGTCAACGCACTCTGCGGAAGAGAGAGGTGGAACAAGAAGCTCTCCAACGAGCACGAGGCCGATGAGACACACAGGAACTCTCACGGCAGATTCCTCCCTTCCATCAACGGGGATCGCGCTGTTTCTTGAACGCGAATGATGAAGGAGCGTAGTTCGAACTCGCGGCCTGCCTCGCCCTTCTCGAGCGTCGTCATCTGGTGGCGGGCCGAGTACGAAACCAACGTCACGAACTCGGCGCCCGCCTGGAAGGGAGCCCTGATTGCTCGGTGTGGTTGCGGCCGCATCTTCTCATCTCCTCCCCCAACGAGAGTGTGACGGAGAGCTCGTGGGGCATGGATGCGCGGAACTAGCTTACACCCGGGGGGCGGGCCGAGACCAGCCCCGGGTTGCGGAGGGTGATGTATCGGTTCAGGATCGCTACTTCATCCTTCCTGACCAGCTTTACCTGGTCGCATCGCGGTACAGGCTCTTGATATGGCCCCAGGTCGTCCGTTCCGTCGGGGTGACCATGCACATCACGGTGTCGCAGTTCGTGCCCGAGCCCTGCGGCGTGCCACCCATCGCGCGGCAGTCGGCCGGCAACTGCATCTCGCAATGATAATCGGGGAAGCAGCAGGCCTGAGGCGCGGCGCACGAGAAGTTGTAGTCGAGCGACCACGAGCCACCGGTATCGGTGCCGTAGGAGTCGAGGATAATGTAGTAGGTGCCGGTCGCGCTCGCGACGTAGTGGATCACTTCCGGCTCTCCCGTCAAGGTGTTATCCGCGCCGGCGACGCAACTGCCGGGAACGTTGGAGCAGTCGGTGACGATGTAGAAGGCGGCGTCGAAGTTGAACTGGGTGTAGGTCATGTCCAAGAGGTCGCCCGGCTGGAGGTTGACATAGTAGACGGAGTCCTTGCCCTGTTCAGGGTACTGCGATGAGCAGCCGTCAGCACCCGGATCGTAGTCGTTGTGATAGGCCGCGTTGTCGCCCTGAAGCGAGCCGGTCGAGCAGCGGGGAATCTCGAACGCGCCGGAGCAGAGGTCATTCGGGGGGGGAGGCGGAGCTGTGGCGCAGCTAACGAAGAACCTGTAGGGACCCTGGCTCAAACAGACGTAACCGCGGACCTTCAGGTTGTACCTGCCCGTGTAGGGCGCAATGAAGTTGCTGATGAGAGAGTAAAAACCGGGGCCGCTATCGTCGTCCTGCGCGAGCAGGGTGGTGCAGTCGCTGGCATACAGCTCGATGTAGGTATCGGTTTGGTCGCCACTGTTGACGACATCCGTACCGCACCAGAGATCCTCACCGGCGTTCATGCTCCAGGTGTACCAGTCCAGGTTGTCCGCATTCAGATACGCCGGACTGATCACATCACCGCATGCCATCCCCTGGGCGGTATCGCAGGTGTCGTTGCATCCCGGATCGGGTGCGCACTCCGGGAACGTGGACCGGACCCAAGCCCAGTTGCCATGCCATTCCTTTTCGTCCGAGATCTTATTTTGCGCTGGACCAGAAGAGGTACATGGATTCGGATCGCACAGTGTGCCATCTCCCTGGTAGGTTCCGCCCTGGGCAATGCACGCATTCCGCGCCAGAACCTGACAGACGTCGCATACGAGGCAGCAAGCACCAGTCGGCGGAGGCGGTGGGCACGTGACACCAGCGCAGTACGACCCCGGCCCTTGCGGCGAACCACCGAGGCGCGTGCACTCATCCGACGCCAGATCCTGACAGCTTCCATCGGCCAAGCAGCAGGCTTGCGGAGGCGGTGGGCACGTGACACCAGCGCAGTACGACCCCG
>Ga0209777_10002076_pt1 | contig 27201 bp, 23 predicted proteins | sample FrelakmetHBP12HB_FD_187147 | JGI IMG/M metagenome (GOLD analysis project Ga0209777, IMG submission 187147) | Freshwater lake sediment microbial communities from the University of Notre Dame, USA, for methane emissions studies -HBP12 HB (SPAdes)... | ecosystem: Environmental > Aquatic >...
GTCTGCTGGTTACATATTGAATACCACCAACGTTCCATCCGGCAATCACCTGATCCAGTTCAAGTCTGGGACCAGTGCTGACGAAACCCTGGCAGGCAGTTACTTTGGATTGAGTCTGATCGCTTCATCTATGAGTCATGACGCCCTCAAAGCATACTATGCGTCGCACGGCCTCCCGGCAGACTACCTGGCCTATTTGGATGCTGCTGTGGATGGAACCAACCCATTCGTCTACATCATGGGTACAGGTTCAGACTCATCTGCAATCCTGGTGGATGCCGCCAAACACGATATTGCCCATGCAGATTTCAACATGGCCATCCCGGATGATTTCCCGCGTGGCACCTACACCGTATCTGGCATGATCACCGACCTGGCGGGGAACCCGACCACGGTCACCCTGATATTGGTTGTCGCGGGTCATCGAGCTGTTGCTATTGCAGATGATTATGACGGGGACGGTAAAACCGACCCGGCCAAATTTATCGCCAGCGCAGGCTCGGTCTGGTGGCTGAAATCCAGTACAAGTCTCTGGGATGGGAAGTGGCTGGGTCCAGATACCTTCACCTATGCGGGCGCCTCCGACTTCGACGGCGACGGCAAGACCGACCCCGCCAAGTTCTACCCCGCCACCGGTACCGTCTGGTGGGTCAAATCCACCACCGGCCTCCTGGACGGTCAGTGGTTGGGTCCGGACCTGTTCACCTACATCACCGGTTCGGACTTTGACGGGGATGGTCAGACCGACCCCGCCAAGTTCTACCCCGCTACCGGTACCGTCTGGTGGGTCAAGTCCACCACAGGTACGCTGGATGGTCAGTGGCTGGGTCCGGACCTATTCACCTACATCACCGGCTCGGACTTCGACGGGGATGGCAAGACCGACCCCGCCAAGTTCTACCCCGCCACCGGCACCGTCTGGTGGGTCAAATCCACCACCGGCACCATCGATGGCATGTGGCTGGGACCGGATACGTTCACTTATGTATCAGCCTCCGACTTTGATGGGGATGGCAAGACCGACCCCGCCAAGTTCTACCCCGCCACCGGCACCGTCTGGTGGGTCAAATCGAGCACCCACACAATGGATGGCGTCTGGTTGGGTTCAGGGACATTCACCTATGTAGCCGGGTGTGACTTCGACGGGGATGGCAAGACCGACCCCGCCAAGTACGACACCAGCACGCATACCCTCTCCTGGTTAAAGCTGGGTACGGGAATCTGGACCAATATAAATTTGGGTACAGGGACTTACACGCTCGCCATCGGTCAGTGAGTTTGCCTGGATAAAATGGCAATAGAATAAGCAGGGATTCGCAAGGAAGGTTCACGAATCCCTGCTTTTTCATCTTCTCTACCACCCTATTTTGCGTTTTGGCGGATCTCCGCAAGCAACTCCCCGCCTTGCAGGGGGTTTGTTCTAAATGTAATCTCATCCCATTCTGGCAGGAGTCTTTTCTTATGAAAGCAGACAACTTTAAAGTCTACGGCTACCGCTGGCTTATGCTGGTCGTGTTCATGTTCATCGTGGCAGTTACCCAGCTGCTCTGGATCACCTTCGCCTCGGTCACCAGCGACGCGGTCAAGTTCTATAACGTCTCCGACCTCAGCATTGGCCTCTTATCCATGATCTTCATGGTCGTCTACATCGTTGTCTCGATCCCGGCTTCGTGGGCCATTGACACCTACGGCGTGCGCGTGGCGGTGGGGATCGGCGCGGCCATCACCGGCATCTTCGGCCTGATGCGCGGCCTGGTTGCCTCCAACTATACCCTCGTGCTGGTGGCCCAGATCGGTATCGCCGTCGGTCAGCCCTTCGTATTGAACGCCGTCACCACCGTGGCAGCCCGCTGGTTCCCGATTCGCGAGCGCGCCACCGCCTCCGGCCTTGGGTCGCTGGCCATGTACCTAGGCATCTTCCTGGGCCTGGCCTTGACCCCCATCCTGACCATCCATTTCCATATCACCGGTATGTTGCTGGCTTACGGGGTCACCGCCGTGGTTGCCGCCCTGGTCTTTATCGTTTTTGCAAAGGAACGCCCTGCCACACCGCCCTGCCCTCCGGGGATGGAAGTGCGTTCGTTGTCCTTTGACGGCTTCAAACAGATGTTTCGCCAGCGGAACTTCATCCTGCTCCTGGTCATCTTCTTCATTGGATTGGGGGCTTTTAACTCCATCACTACCTGGATCGAAAATATCATCGCCCCGCGCGGTTTCACCAGTACCCAGGCCGGCACCGTCGGCGGGCTGATGATCGTCGGCGGCATCGTCGGCGCCCTGGTCATGCCGTCCCTCTCAGACCGCTACCGCAAGCGCGTGCCGTTTATTATCATGGCGCTGGCCGGGGCCACGCTTGGGCTGGTTGGCATCGCTTACGCCACCAGTTACTGGCTCCTGATCGCTTCCTCCGTCACCCTGGGCTTCTTCCTGCTCAGCTCGGGGCCGATCGGCTTCCAGTACGGGGCCGAGGTCACTCACCCCACTCCGGAGGGCACCTCCAACGGCTTGCTCCTTATGATGGGGCAGATCTCCGGGATCATCTTCATCTTCGCCATGGATGCCTTCAAATCCCCTGCAACCGGTTCGATGACCACCTCCCTGGTCGTGATCATCGCCCTGATGGTGGTGAGCATCGTCCTGGGCGCGCTGCTCCGGGAACCAAAGATGTTCCTCACCGAAGCGGACAAATCCAAGGAATAATTATTAATAATAGAACCAGGGTTGCGGCCTAAACTCGCAACCCTGGTTCTATTTAATTCTTTTCCCTACAACTCGCAATACCTCTCGATTCTCTTCCCGATCACGCCCAGGCTGCCTTCCCAGAACTTGCGCGCTCGAATGTCGATCCCGAAGCGCGCCGCCAGGTCTGCCGCCGAGGCTTCGCCGGTGGAGGCCAGCAGGTTTTTGTAATCGGGCACAAAGTCCGCCCCGCGCTGCTGGTAGATGGCGTACAACCCCGCTCCGAACAGCAGTCCGAAAGCATAGGGGAAATTGTAGAACGAAAGCCCCGCATAGTAATAGTGCGGCTTCCATGTCCACATGTATTTGTGCAGGTACTTCTCGTCCAGGCCGTCTCCGTAGACCGTTTTCTGGGCGCGTTCCATGCTGTCGCACAGGTCTCCGGCCGAAAGCTCGGATTTTTCGCGCCGTTCGAACACATCCTTCTCGAACAGGTAACGCGAATAGATATCCATGATCACCTGGGCATCCCCGATCAACTGCGTTTCGATGATGGCGAGCTGTTCCTGCGGGTCGGTGGTCTGCGCCAGGACGGCTTCCATGACAATGGTTTCGTTCATGATGGAGGCGGTCTCGGCCAGGGTCATGGGTGTGTCCTGCTGGATCTCGGTCTTGCCGGCCTGGTAGGCGCACTCGTTATGGAAAGCATGGCCGAGTTCGTGGGCAATGGTGCTCACCTGGTCGAGTGTGCCGTCGAAGTTGCACAGCACGCGGCTCTCCTTGACCCCCGGCACCCCCATGCAGAACGCGCCGCCGCGCTTGCCTTCGCGCTGTTCGGCGTCGATCCAGTGCTGGTCGAAGGCGCGCTTGGCGAAGGCTGCCAGTTCGGGCGAGAACTTGCCAAAGTTGGTGATGATGAAATCCCGCCCTTCGTCAAAACTGTATTTCTTCTCGGTCTTGCCGGCCGGGGCAAAAATGTCCCACCAGGCCAGTTTTTCCTTGCCGAACCGTTTGGCCTTGGCTTTGTAATATTTACGGAAGGTCGGGAAGGAGGCTTCCATCGCACCCAGCATGGCTTCCAGGGTCGGGCGGTCGATGCGGGCCATGTCGATGGCCGGATGCAGCGCGTCGGTGCGGCCGCGGGCATGGTTGAGCGTGTTCGCCGTCCCCTTGACGCCGTTCATGCAGGCCGCCAGCGGCTCTTCGACCGTTTTCCAGGCGGCCATTTCGGCCTCGTACGCCCGCTGGCGCACGCTCTCGTCCGGGTGCGAATGCAGGTTAATTAAAGCGGGCATGGGCAATTTCTGGGTCTTGCCGTCCAGTTCGAAGTCCACGGTCAGTTGCGAGGTCACCGTCCCCTGCAGTTTGCCCCACGCGCTGGCACCGCTCAGCGAAAGTTCTGCCGCCAGGGCCTCCTCCGGAGCAGACATCATGTACTTGCTTTGCTCGGCGGTATCCCGCAGCGAGAATGCGTGCGCCTTGGCGCTGGGGTTGGCCTGGATGACTTCCTCCAGCACCGGGGCGATCTTGCCCACCCAGGCCTGGAACTGGTTGCCCAGGTTCTGCATGCGCACGCCCACCATCTGGAATTCGGACATTTTCTTCATGGCCGGGATATTGTGCGAGTCGGTGGTCACGAACGATTGGATGTAGGCGCGCACCGTCCCCGAGGATTCATACAGGGCGTTGAAGCGTTCGATGGCTTCACCCGCGGCCGCGGCCAGTTCCTTTACCGGGGTCTTGGCATCCATCTTGGCCACTTTTTCGGCGAACTGCTTTTCCAGCTCGTCGATCTGGCTTTTGACAGCCGCGACGGCGGCTTCGAATTCTTTGGATTCGAGCGATGGGTAGACGTTGGACAGGTCCCAGCGGGGAGGGGTGCTCATGCTTTACTCCTTTTATTGAGATAAGACGAATATATCAAATCAAAGCCTTAAAATGATCCGCCCCACGCGCAGGAAGAATATTCCGCTCCAGCAGGGGCCGAAAAAATGATCTATTTTACCCCGTTGACCCTGAAGTTTTGGATGCTGATCGTGGCTGACCCTCCCTGGCTTATGTAGTAATAGACCGAAAATGTGCCGGGCAGGTTTAATTGATCATTTTCCACGGTTTGGAGCAGGGTACCATTTTCAAAGATCGAGATACTTGAATTATTTGCAATTATTCTAAAGGATATTGTCTCGCCTGAAATTGGGCGTTTAGGCAATGTTTGTGGTTGGATGATTAGTGGTACTTGCTCGGGATCGTAGATATTAATATAGTATTCGCCCAGAATATTTATATGGAACGCATAATAAATGCCTGGAGTGCTTTCTCGAAAGCGGAAATCCACACCGGTATTGGCGTTATCCGATTGCTGTTCTATTAATAGATCGAAGCTGAGGTCGAAATCTTTTAGGGTTGGCTGCAAAAGGGTGACATAGGGAACGCAATAGGTGTATTTGTCGGAGGTCGGACAATTTATCACTAGTTTTAATTTGTTTTCGCCGATACTTGCGTCCACCGATGAACCCCAATAACTTTTGGCTGGCAGCAACCAGTTATCCGGGTTATATGCAAGAAAGGGATCGGAAAATATGGGTGTTGGTACTGCCGGGATGGCTGCTGTTTCCGTAGGGGGCGTTGTTGGGATCATCGTTGGGGGCGAGGTCGGGATGAGCGTAGGGGTCGATATTGGCATTAAACTCGGGGTGGAGGTTTGGGTTGCCCCTGCAGTTCCTGTCGGTAGCATGGCTTTGACAGCTTGTTTATGCAGGATACTAAACAAGATCAGAAATCCCATGCTCACGTCTGCAATAATTAACAAAATAATCGCCATCCATTCCCCCCGCCATTTCATGGCACCCACCTTCCCGTTTTTTGAGTAAGGAAGGCGCCTGGTTGGTTTTTCCTCAGCGACGAGGCCGATCCTGCCAGGCGTCTGCCCCGCTTCCCAGCTGAGTAACTGCCACTTGAAATAAATCTGGTAATTCCGGTCCCTGTGATGGGATAAATACTTCAAATTCCCCAGGTAGGTGTATTCACCCTCATCTGTTGTTCGAAAGAACAGGTAAATAAAGTTTACCGATTCATCATGATTGATCAGCTGTTTTAATTGTTTCCCAAACAGTGCCTGGCTGGGCCCGGGCTGCCACGTCAACACACCCTCCTCTGTTATCTCTGCAGAAGGATCCTGCTCCTCTTTTTCCTGCCCGGGGGTAACGAAAAACACGAAATCCCCTGGATAGTTGGGAATGGGCACGATCTCCTGTGATTCCCAGGCCTCTGTCTGCGCAGGCGGATGCGATCCTGGCGCAAATATCTCATGGATCGAATTGCGGGAATATTCCTGGTATAAGACCAGTTTTGGGTTTTCGGTGTTTCCTGGTATTGACTGAGTTGTCTTCCGCTTGTAGATTACCCAGGTTTTCTCCAGGTCTTCGGCAATATCTTCCGGGATCAACCTGCCTGCTTGTTGGGTATCATCTTTGAAATGTTCCAAAGTACGGGCATCCAATTTATCCCGCCTCAGGATTGGATCAAGGCAAGGATCCAACAATACATCGAATTTAATATCAACACACAGTCTCTCTCCATTCTTTTCGCCCTGGTCCGGGTTGCGATCTTCATCGCGATACGGTCCCCGAACGATGCCGCCCGAAGCGATAATGCCCGTTGGTTCCTGGCCGAGTTTGATCAGGAAAGCGTGGTCGCCGACCTTTGCCTCGTTGTCGGTTATGCTCCAGGTCTTAATGATTGGTTGACCCTGTTTTACTTGTTCCGCGGCCTTGTCAAGGTCATCCCATCCCCAGTGTTCAGGGTTCCATGCAAAGAGGTATGCTGCCATGTGTGTCCTCAAAATATATACTATCCTATCACAGTATATATCAGCTCTGTCTCACAAGCAATATTCGATTTTATTGTTCTCGAACATTGTCCACCCCGCCCACCCTCCAACGAGGCAAACTTTATTAATATGAAGATTAAAAGGGATCCGTATTTAGGAATGGCCCCTCAGACCACTAGGTTCGCAGGTAGCACCCGCAGGGGTGTCAAATCCTCGGCGACGAGCTTTGGCCACTTTCAAGAGGCGCACATGAATGATCTGAGCATCATCTTGTTATATAATATTTATGGTTGCCACTGGCAGGATTGACCAGGTTCGAAAGGAGGAAATAATATGTCAAAAGATACTGCTGTTCGCTGGGGTTGGCTAAAGTTCATGTACATATACACCATTGTTGGAGCTGGAGGATTAGGACTGGGGATAATCGCCGTCCCTGGGCTGATGAAATCTGTATTCTCTCTACCCAATGGGGATCCAATCACATTTGGGATTACCGGTAGTGTGTATCTATCATTCGGCCTTCTCTCTATACTAGGCTTGCGATCACCCCTCAAATATGCGCCGATTCTGTTTCTACAACTAGGTTATAAAGTGGTGTGGTTCGCTGGAGTCGTTCTGCCTCTCCTGCTTGCAGGAAAGTTCCCGATGTATGCGTTACCGATTGCTATAATTTACGCGACCTATGTCATTGGGGATCTGATAGCCATACCTTTCTCGTATATCTTTGCGAAGCAATCTGATGCGTAGATTAAATTCATATTTTATGATCGCGCGAGAGTGAGGAGGCGTCTAACACCGGCTCCTCCTGGCCCCCTTCGGCGCGGTGCGCAGCGCTCAATTCGCTAATTTTCGTACTTCCATATTTTTCGAGTATTGCCCGCCGCTGAGCCACATCGTTAGGCGCTTCATTGGAACGCCCGTCCAGAAGCAATTAACTGGAATTAACCGTATACACGCTTATGAACCGGACGATAGGAGAATAGCATGATTATCAAAGCGATGAAAAAAGAGAATACCTCAGATTGGTTTGACTTTTTTGATAATCGTGCCTTCTCAGATCATCAAGACTGGAAGGGATGTTACTGTACAGGCCCCTTCATGCCTAGGCTCAAGGAGTATGGCAGCACGAGTCCTATAAGAAAAGAATATGCAAAATGGCTCGTTGAAAATGGCATGATGAAAGGTTACTTGGCATATGAAAGCGGAAAAGTGATCGGTTGGTGTAATGTTAATATGAAATCTGCCCTCCCTAAATACAACGATTTTTCTGACAAGAGTGAAAATATAATATCAATAGCCTGCTTCATGGTACAGAAAGAATATAGGCGAAAAGGAATAGCCCAAAAATTACTCAAAAGAATAATAAAGGACGCGCAGGGAAAAGGCATAAAGATTATTGAAGCATACCCAAGAATAAAGGCACAAACTGAATATGGCAATTTTCATGGCGCATATTCCATGTACGAAAAGAACGGATTTGTATCAGAGAAAATAAAAGGTGTGGATATTGTTCGAAAGTACTTGTAATAAATAGTCACGCGCCTACATAGCGTGCACTGGACGCTGGGGACTGCTGCTTCGCGGCGTGCGGCATTTTCAAACATTTTTCTAGCTTCGGTTTATTTCTGTTCCTGAACATTATCCACCCCCGCACCGGTGGCAGTAACGCAAACCGTTAACCGCCTTACCCATTCAAGAAACGAAGGAAATTAGCATATGAAAAGGGAAATCAGCATTATACAACCCGAGTATCTTGTCGAAGATTGGCCAGGCAAATATGATGTTTTCTCTTGGCTTGAATACATCGTCACCGTACCCAATCCCATCTTTTTCGTCACGACACGTAAGGCAAACGGCGCACCGAATGCCAATCTAAGTTCGTGGGGATTACTGATCGGAGAAAAAGGCAATTACTCATCCTTGGTGGCATTTCTGGATAACTCGCATACCTACAGTAACATTCTACGAGAAGGCGAGTGGTGCGTTTGCTTTCCATCCTTTCAACATTATCGCCAATGTTTCGAGACCATTCGGCTTAACGCACCAGACAACGACGAAATAACTGATGCAGGATTCACCGTCGAGTTGCCCAAGTTTGTGCAGGCTCCCCGCATTGCCGAATGCTCGATTAACCTGGAATGCCGTCTGGAGTGGCATCGTCCTCTCTATGAAAACAGTCATTGGCATCTTTTCGCTGGACGGGTGATACATCTCGGTATGGATGATGCTGCGATGGTAATAGATCCGGTTGAACGAATGCGAATTTTGGGGTTGATGTACAATGTTCGGGGTACGGTCAATCCGATGAGCGGAGAGCAATATGTCTATAACACTCTCGGGCTTCTGAGTAAGATAGAGAAGGTCTTTGGCGAAGATGGTAGTCTGAAGAACGGCGGCTAACACCGCGTGCACTGGACGCTGGGGACTGCCGCTTCGAGGCGTGCCACATTTTCACGCATTTTTCTGGCTTTGGGTTTTTTCCCGTTTCAAGGGCCAGCCCACCCTCCCACCCACCGCAGCTAACGCCAGCCGTTGGGCAGAAGGAACGCGTAGGAACTGACGAATGATATTACCGAAGAAGCGAGACCCCAGGTTCATCACTGTCCGTCGCGGCGGTACCCTCCAAGACGCCGATCATCATCTGCTTGCGATATGGGCGGCCGATTGCGCACAGCATGTGTTGCACTTATTCGAGGAAATGCAACCCAATGACGACCGTCCGCGTCGATCCATCGAAGCAGCCCGCGCTTGGGCGCGAGGCGATTTATCAATGGTCGATGCACGCAAGGCCGCATTCGCTTCCCACGCCGCCGCACGCACTGCCAATAATGCTGCCGCCCAAGCTGCCGCACGCGCCGCCGGTCACGCTGCGGCAGTGGCACATGTGGCAGTGCATGAGTTGGGTGCAGCTGCCTACGCAATCCGGGCCGTACGCGCAGCGGCTGATGAAAGTGAGCGTGACGAGGCAGGTCGCTTGGAATGTCAATGGCAACGTGCACAACTTCCGAGCGAAATCCGGGATCTCGTGCTTGACGACCAAACGTTGCGCAACAAAATCTGCTGGTTCGTATTCGATTGCTGACCGGCTCGCTTGCACCACTATAACTACCCTTGTTAGTAACTTTTGGTATTGTCATTTGGAATACAAGGTAAAAAAACTAAATCAAAAGTATTTTGCAAGATCTACCTAACACCGCCTCCAGTCGGAAAGCGGCTCTGCTGCTCGCACGCAGGCGCAGTTCGCCAGAAATGGTGCATAATTAAGGATGAGTCTCGCCCACCCCCCCGCTGCCGCTGAACTACACCGTTAACCGCCTAAAATTAGCTTCCAATATTCAATAGGTCTAGAGATGCAAAATAGAGAATTAGGGAAAACACTGTTTTCGGATCTCGAATGGATAAATGCGCGCCCCAAACCGTTTGAGTTCTATACTGCAAGTGAGCTTTGGACAGATGAATACACATCTGCGCAGATGCTTACTTTCCACTTGAATGAAGATGTTGATCTCTCTTCAAGAAAGATGGCTTTTATAGATAAATCTGTAGACTGGCTCGTGAGTCATCTTGGCATTACTACCGGTGTCAGTGTAATAGATTTTGGTTGTGGTCCAGGGCTATACACTTCTCGTTTGGCAAAAACAGGGGCGGATGTAACAGGGATTGACTTCTCTGCGAGGTCAATTGAGTATGCCAGAGATCAAGCAAGAACAATGGGGCTCGACATTAAGTATTTGAACCAGAACTATCTGGATTTAACCACGGACATACAGTTTGATGTTGTTTTAATGATCTTCTGTGATTTCTGCGCGCTTAGTCCTACTCAAAGAGCAATCATGCTGGGGAAATTCCACTCTATTTTGAAACCAGGCGGGCGAATGGTATTGGATGTCCGCTCCTTATCTGCCTTTGACCAGCGCGGCGAGATATCCCGTTATGAAATGAATCTCTTGAATGGTTTTTGGTCGCCCGAACCGTACTACGGCTTTCTTAATACCTTCAAGTATGGTGAAGAGAAGGTGACACTGGATAAATACACTATTGTCGGACGCACAACGTCGAAAAACATCTATAACTGGCTTCAGTATTTTTCTGCCGAGAGCCTAACCAAGGAGTTTCGCAAGGCAGGCTTGGCAGTAGCCGAAGTTTACTCAGATGTGGCTGGTAAGCCATACGATGCTGAGGCAAATGAGTTCGCTATCATTGCGACCAAGGTGCAAGAGTAACGGCGCCTAACACCGCCTCCAGCGGACAGTATCTCCGCCGCTCGCGCCCAGACGCGTTTTGCCAGGAATGGCACGATAATCGAGAAAGCGGCTCACCATCTCTCCGCTGCGCCTGAGCCAATCCCTTGGGTGCTGCGTTCTAAAAAAAATATAGGCGTGGAAAAATGAAAACCATTACCAGGGCAATAACTTCGCTATTTTTGGTTGCACTAATTTTGACATCCTGTAATAGTTTCGCATCGCCACCTGCGATAAGTCCAACAGCCGTGTCTACAGTCAAGGCAATAGTTGTTGAAACACAGGCAGCAATTCCTACAAACACTTCTTCCCCCCAACCACCAACTCCTATACCGCCACTGCCAACCCCGGCCTTTTCTTTTCCGGTCGACCGCCATGACCCAGAATCGGTAATTCGTGCCTATTTTGACGCCTGGCAACGAAGTGATGGGGCTGCTATGGCAGCGCTTATAGGTCAAAGTAATATACAGATTGCATTCCATGAACGAATTGATTCGATTCTCGTTTTGGAGATTAAACTTATATCAAGTCCATCGCAAATCGAACGCATTTACAGTGTTACATTTGATATTCAGCAGGAGGGAGCTAATTCGCTTAACGGTCAAGTGGAATGGACATTTACGATGCTGTGGGATTCAAATCTCGATTCTTGGTTTATCGCCAATCATGGAGTTGGATAAAATAGTAGAATTCAAATAGAACGCACCCAACACAGGCTCCACCTCGCCGCCTTTGGCGTGGTCCGAGGTGAATAGTCGGTAGAAAAAGCATTTTTATACAATCTTGTCTTGTTCAAATCGGTGGCAGGTGAGCCCAACCGTTATCTGGCTAAGACGAATATTCTAATTATGATTTTTCTTTTAGGTGGTCCCCCAAGAGTTGGAAAATCAATAATCTCCAGCGAGATTCGGCAAAAACATGCTGTGAGTGTTGTTTCAACGGACACCCTCGGTGCAGTGCTGGAGAATGTTCTGAGTCCGGATGCGGCGCCAGACTTGTTTGTTTTTAGCAAGTTTAATGAAATGCCTATGCCGGAGCGGGTGAAGTTAATGATGATGGATCCTGCAGAGCTTATTGATTATGTGAGAAAGGAAAGTCATGTTGTTTGGAAAGCGGTAGAGGCTTTTATCAGGAAAGAGAATAAGGAAGGTCGAGATTTACTGGTTGAAGGAGTTGCTGTTCTTCCCGAATTGATGAGTCAGCTTGAGGATATTCCTCATCGGGTTGTATTTATCGGAAATCAAGGAGAAAATCACAAAGAGAACATTAAGAAATCTGCTGAAGAGAATGAGCATGATTGGCTGCGGGGCGTAACCGACCAATACATTGGCGCTTATGCAGTGTTTGTGAAGCTGATGAGTGCCTACATCGAGCAGGAGGCTAAGAAGCATGGCTTCGAGTATATAGAGATGGACAAAGAGCTATTTGGGGATGTAACGGAAGCGGTTATGAAATCATTAGGATTGAGCGCCAACTAACCATCAAATGCAGTCCGACCGCCTTGCGGCGTAACGCGCACCGCGACAAAAGGGAAAGTGGCTCTGGTTTTTGTGTTTTATCGTGCCAGAACCGGCGGCGGCTGATGTGGAGGGTTAGGAGCTCGCTGAGTAATAAATAGCCTGGGAAAAGGTATATGACATGGCCTTCGATTTCAACTCACTTGACCATATTTCCTTCATACGTGAAGCTCTCAAAGAAGCTACCTTAGCCATGCTGGCAGGAGAACGACCAATCGGCGCTGTCATAGTCCATAATGGACAGATCGTGGGACGCGGATACGCGGAACACCAAGGAAAGCATAATAGGCTCGCTCATGCCGAGTTGAATGCTCTGCTAGCAACAGCAACGAGTCTCTACGATTATCCGCACGACAACGGCGTCATCTATACTCCCTTAGAGCCATGTGAAATGTGCTTGGGAGCCATTGTGATGAGTGATGTTGTAAATCATGTTGTTTTTGCATTGGCGGATCGTTGGATAAATCCATCAATCATGCTTGAGATGCCTCATGTTCGCCGGCATATCTATAATTACCTTGGCGGAGTTCTTGAGGAAGAAAGTGTAGCTCTTTGGCAACAATGCTGCCCTGATGAACTTAGACTTATTCGCGATGGAAACCAGCAATGAAAATAAAGATGCCCAACAACGGCTAGTCGGACAGCGGCTCCGCCCATCGAAACCGGTGTGGCTTGATAGAAATGAGCGATAATTGAGAATGAGTCTCGTCTACCCCACCGCTGCCGCTGAGGTATACCGTTGGATGTGTCTTTGCTCACTAAAGAACCGCAAAAGATAAGGTAATGGAGAATATCAACAGGAACTTGAGGAACATATGTATAAGAAACTTATTTTACTGGCTGGTTTTGCAACTCTGGTCCTATCAGCTTGCAGCACACTGACTACGAGGGTGGAAGGAACGCCCGTCGCTGGCGCGACTGAGATATTGAACACCATACCGGCAGCCACCAACACATTGGATGTACCATCCGCTTCTACAATGACAACCAGTCCACCAATAAGTACGCCAATAAATACGCAACCGGCAGCCACATACGAAGGATGGAATACGTTTGATTCCAGCGACTATACCTTTAAATATCCATCTTCATTTTACGTCCCCGCTCCGACCGGTCCAATATTTTACTTAACGGATTCAAAAACAACGTATGATTCCTGGGCAAGAAATACCCTGACGAATAGCGAACTTATGATCATATTTATGTCTTTGAATCTGGACCGAAAGCTGGACCCCGATAATAATTCGGGTCTACTTGCAACTCCGGAGCTGGCTTTGCAGAGAGAAATTAATAGGCAATTTGGAATTCCATATCTCGTGAGCGGTTCGACAAATGTGCCGTGGGAAAATGCAAACGGTGGGACGGCTGACGGGAGGAAGTGGTTCTACCCACATGTCACGTACGAGAATATTATGTTAGGCTCTACCAAGTCTGCCAAGGTAATTAGCGCTGGCGAAATTGGCTATTTCATTCTTAACCCCAGCGACGATAGTTATTACGTGTGGTTTAGCATAAAACCCGCAGATTCCTCTCTAGTCAAGGTGGCAGACCAAATCCTTTCCAGCTTTAATTTTTCCCACTAACCGGATTTTGATGATTGCTTCTCCAATCCGACCTGGATTCTATCCGCATAGGAGATATGGAAATACTTCGCCAGAGAACAAGCGGACAGTGGCTCTGCCGCTCGCGTAAAGGCCGATTAAAATCGCACTGGCCTCTCATCCAAAGAAAGGAGTTTGGAAAATGCAAAAACGAAAGCTTGGAAACAGCGATCTAGAAGTCTCGGCCCTTGGGCTCGGTTGCATGAGAATGAGCCATGATGAAAGCCCGCTTCCCGACAAGCAGGAGATGATCTCTTTTCTTCACGCCGCGGTTGACCGTGGCATCACCTTCTTCGATACGGCTGAAGTCTATGGTCCATTCACCAACGAAGAACTCCTTGGTGAAGCACTTGCTCCTTTCCGCGGGCGAGTAGTGATCGCCACCAAGTTTGGGTTCAAACACGATCCCCAAAAAGGGCCGGGTCCTGCGGTTGGCCTGGATAGTCGCCCGGAACAGATCAAGCGGGTCGCCGAGGCCTCCCTCAAGCGTCTCAAGGTCGATGTCATCGATCTGTTCTATCAACACCGGGTTGACCCTGCCGTGCCCATCGAGGATGTGGCAGGCGTGGTCAAGGACTTGATTCAGGCGGGCAAGGTGAAGCACTTCGGCCTTTCTGAAGCAGGCGCACAGACGATTCGTCGCGCCCACGCAGTCCAGCCTGTCACAGCAGTTCAGAGCGAATACTCGCTTTGGTGGAGGGAGATTGAAGAGGAGGTGCTGCCTGCCTGCGAGCAACTCGGGATCGGCTTCGTGCCGTTCAGCCCCCTGGGCAGGGGTTATCTTGCGGGCAAGATCGACGAAAACACAACCTTCGCCAGTGTTGATATCCGCAGCCGCCTCCCTCGCTATACGCCGGAGGCACGGGTAGCAAACCGGGTGGTAATTGATCTGCTTGCCCGCATCGGAGAACAGAAGGGCGCCACGCCCGCTCAGATCGCCCTCGCCTGGCTCCTCGCTCAGAAGCCGTGGATTGTTCCCATCCCGGGCAGCCGGAAGCTCGAGCGCCTGGATGAGAACATCGGCGCACTTGCCGTCGAACTCAATCCCGACGATCTGCGGGAGATCGAAAGTGCCATTTCAAAGATCACGGTACAAGGGGATCGGTATCCCGAAAACCTGAAGCAGATGACTGGTCGTTGAGTGCAGAAGGGGTATATCCCCTGGTTGGGCGGCTTATCGCCAAAGCCACGCGCATGGATGTGATGATCCGATAGGAGTTTTCTGATGGACTTGTCCACCACTGGCCTCAGTCTCGCTGCCGATTCGGCGGTTGATCTCCACCTGCATACCACCTGCAGTGATGGCACCTGGGCGCCCGAACAGTTACTGGATTACCTGGTGCGAGAGCACTTTGGCCTGGCGGCCATCACCGATCATGATCGGGTAGATACCGTCGCTGCGCTCCAGCAGTTGGCGCTCGACAAACACTTGCCCGTGCTCGTCGGCGTCGAAATGAGCACGCTGTGGAAAGACGAATTGTCGGGGCAAGATGAAATGTCGGGGCAAGACAATATGACGGACCTCCTCTGCTTTGGGTTTGATCCACCCCCCAATGCCTTGAACGACTTGGCCCAGGGCCTCTTGCGCCGCCAACGGGAGAACACCCGTGAAGTCTATGAGAACCTGCAGCGGAAGGGGTACGTATTTCCTCAAGAACCCGGTGCGTTGGCAGCCCTCTTGGAACAACCCAGCCCACAGCAGCCCCATGCACTGGCCGCTCTTTTAACAAGGCATGGCTATGGCACAGGCCAACCGTCGGCGGGGAGGATCGTTCTGGAGGCGGGCTGTGCGTTTGCGATGAACGATTTGGCCGCCGTGGTGGAGGCCGCTCACCAGAGTGGCGCCGTCTGCCTCATCGCCCACCCGGGGCACAAAGACGGGTTTGTGACCTATGACGCTCAAATGTTGGATAAACTCCGCCAGGATATTCCGATTGACGGCCTGGAGGTCTATACTCCGAAGCATTCGCCCGACCAGGCAGCCATGTATCTGGAATATGCCCAGCAACACCACTTACTGATGAGTTCGGGTTCAGACTCGCATCGCCCGGAAAAGCCGCCCATCAAATACCCAGCTGAATTGAGCCGTGGCCTTCTGGAAAGGGTCGGCATCCAAATGGCGTAACAGGCTCCTAACCGCTTAGCTCCGCCTGCGCCTGGTCAGCCTATTCAGGCAGATCATGGTCGAAAATGGAAAATAGCTCGCTTGCGGTTACATCTATGAATTGAAGGATCCACAAGATGATGTACGAAGAATACGAACTCGAAGAGATTGCGCCCTGGTTGGTCGTCTTGATCACAATGGTCGGTGGTCTTCTGCGAGTCCTTCTACTCGGCACTAAAGGGTTATGGTTGGATGAAACATTCAGCATCTGGCTGGCCAACCACGGTGTTGTCGATATGCTGGGATGGATTGTCAAGATCGACCAACACCCACCTCTTTATTATCTCCTGCTCCATTACTGGATGGCACTCTATGGGGATACACCCTATGACGTCCGTCTGCTTTCTGTGCTCTTCGGCGCAGGCACGATCCCGTTTATTTATCTGATCGGCAAACGCATATCCGGTGTGGTGATGGGATTGGCGGCAGCCGTGCTCCTGGCTCTTTCGCTTTTCAACATCTACTTTGCCCAGGAAACGCGCATGTACACCCTCCTGATGTTCAATGCAGCCGTGGCGATTTATGCCCTGGTCAGGCTGCTTACGGATTCACGCTCCGTCAGGCCCATCGGCAGCCAATTTCGGGAATATCTGCATGCCTGGCGTACCTCTGGGCCGGTTGGACCAGACCCCCAGGGAAATTTCAGCTATAAGGATGAGACCCGCCATCAAACCGGTTGGAGAGCCTGGATTTTCCGCCACCGTTGGTTACCCATCCACGCCATTGAGACGGACCTGGCTTGGGTTGCATTTATCGTCTTCTCAGCTGCAACCTTGCTCAGCCACAATACGGCTGTCCTCTTCCCTTTAGCCACCAACATCTTCGTTCTTGGTCTGATACTTTTTCAAAGGATAAAGAGATCTGGATCTCTCCCCCCTTTCCAGGCTCCCTCTTTTGGGAACTGGGTCAAGGCCCAAATTGGCATCTTCCTACTCTGGAGTCCATGGCTGGTTTTCTTTATCCGGCAAGCCAGCGGAGTCTCTCAGAGGTTTTGGATTCCTCAACCGACTTGGGACGCCGTGATTCAGGTCCTTAAATCCTTTTTAAATCCATCCGCCCCAATTCCAGCCAACCAGGCCATGCTGATCTGGGCCCTGTACGTGCTGGTGCTTTGTTTGGGACTGGTGCATTTTCGGAAAAATTTATCCCAATTCTTATTTCTGGCTGCCCTGTTTGCCATCCCCTTCCTGGGCGAGCTGGTCGTCAGCCTCCGCCGGCCTATTTTTTTCGATCGAACCCTGATCTGGACAACGCTGCCCTTGTACCTGGTCCTGGCGGCTGGTGTCGTTCAATTAAAATTTCGTCCTCTGATGATCCTGGTGCTGGGGAGTTTAAGTTTCCTCAACCTGTTTTCTGCCGGCGATTATTACAGGTTTTATCAAAAAGAGGATTGGAGCACCCCTGCCGGTTATGTCGCCAAATTTGCTGAAAAGGATGATTTGGTCCTTTTCAACTCCAACTTTGTGGAAATCCCGTTCAACTATTATTTTAGCACCTATGAAAACCTGTATTCCATCCAGGTCGAAAAACAAGGGCTTCCTCTGGATCTCTTCGCTAGCGGTATCCTGGAACCCGAGATGACGGCAAACGATATACCCGGGTTAATTACATTGTTGCGCGGGCATAACAGGGTCTGGCTGGTTTACAGCCATGATTCGTATACAGATCCGATGGGGCTGATCCCGGAAACGCTTGCATCGCAGATGACATTGACCCGCACGCGCGATTTTTATGGGGGCCAGGTTCAATTATATGAAACTCCCTGAGCCTGATTTCTCCTCATTGTGTTTTGTATGTTATATGAATACTTTTATTGAATCATAATTAGGTGCTCAACTAAGTATATAATTTGGCCGAGGGAAAACCATGCTGATTGAACTTGAAAGTGATAACCGGGCGTCCGTACGAAGGATGTTTAATCATTATCCATACTGTCACGGTGCTATAGCGGCGGCTATCGAAGGTGGCATGGGAAAGGTTTTTGTGGACTCGCAAGAGATTCCATCTGTGGCTCTCGCTGTGCTAGATTTTCATTTCCTGGCGGGTGATCCATCCTCTGAAAATGCTCCACTTCTCATCAATCTGCTTCAGCCCGGAGAAAGGGGGGAATGGGTGATCGCCCCAACTCCCGACTGGCAGCACTTGCTGACTGCTAATTATTCCGGTGAGTTGGAGGTATATCAAAGAGAAGCCTTTCTAGCAGAACAATTCGATGTCGATAAGTTACAAAGTTTATGTCAGGCACTCCCCAGCGGGTTTGAACTGCGGAAAGTGTGCCTGGAAGAAGTAACGCAATTCGCATCAGACCTTTCTCCTGCCCTAGTCCACAACTTTCGTTCCCACGAAGATTTCATCTCTCGGGGAGTTGGTATAGGCATCTGGCATCAAGGCATGCTTGTCTCCGGTGCATCCTCCGCTGCAGTTGGTGGGGGAAAATTGGAGTTCGAGATTCAGACACATCCTCGATTTCGCCGACGCGGGTTAGCCCGGGTGGTCGCAGCGGCCTTGATAATTTACTGCATTGAGCACGATTTGGAGCCTTGTTGGGACGCCGCAAATGAACCATCTTCAGCCCTGGCCCGACAGCTAGGGTTTCACTCGACTGGAAAATATGACGTTTATTGGCTGGATAAACCGGAGCCTGAGAGTGCTGCACACTAAATACCATTACATCCGCACCTAACACAGGCTCCAATCGGACAGAGGCGCCGCTCGCGCACAGACGCGTTTTGCCAGAAATGGCGCGATAATGGAAAAAGTCTCACCAGTCCTGCCGCTGCCGCTGTCCCCTTCGGGGAGAATCAGCCATTCCGTTGGGCGGCTGGTTTCGAACATTGGCGCAAGATTGAATACGCAACCAGGAGACACATAATTATGAAAACACAATTACTTCTGTGGGCAGGTAGAACCTTCGTCATCTCCAATGTCAAGGCTTCTCTCGTCGAGCTAAATGGCGAGCAGGTGCTAAAGGTTGAACGTGATTTGGCTGCATTGCCGTTCGATGCCAACAATCTCGTGCAAACTGTTGATGAACCGACCTTTGTTAAGCTGAAAGATTTAGACATTCAGAATGGCATCCTCGAAGTTAAAGTATTGAGCCGGATACATGTTCCATCGCAATTCGCCCAGGCGCAGGGCTTTATCGGTTTGGCCTTTCGGGTAAACGACAATAACACTGCATTTGAATCGATCTACCTTCGGCCCAATTGCGGACGGTCGGAAAATCAATTTGCAAGAAACCACTCCGTGCAGTATTTCGCCTACCCCGATTTCAAATTTGCTCGTCTTCGGGAGGAATCAAAAAGCGTGTACGAGACTTACGCGGACATTGGCTTGGATGAATGGATAACGATGCGAATTGAATTTGAAAGAAAACGAGCGGCGCTGTACCTGAACGATCAACGCTATCCGTCATTTATCGTGAACGAAATGAAGGGGAGATCTGGAACCGGGAGTATTGGCCTTTGGGTGGATATTGATACCGAGGGTTTCTTCAAGGACTTGAGAATTCTTTGAAGGAACCAGGGCTCACATTCTAAATGTGTAACCGAACTGGATTTGAACCTGAATACGCTTGGTCGCAGGTCCAAATCCTGCCGGGTCCACCTTTGGCACTTCAAAAGGGGCTTTTGTGCTAGGGCAGATCAGAATCATGCCGGAACTGGAATAGATTCTGAATACACTAGGTTATGATTCACAGGAAGAAATGAAAGTATATTTTAATAGAAAGACTTATCTATTTCAGGAGTGTGAACTTTGCCAGTTACCTTTCAGCGCGATCTAAAAGATGTCGATTGGGATGCAATGAAGGAAATCCTTGGGCAGGATTCGTTTGACAACGGACGGAGCCCTGCGCAACTCCAGGCTTCATTCCAAAACAGCTTCGGAGCATGTATTGCTTATGACGGAGCGAAGATTGTTGGGACAGCACGCGTGCTGTCGGATGGTGTATGTAACGCTTACATCGTTGATGTTTGGACATTGAGTTCTTATCGCTGGCGGGGAATTGCCCGTAGGATGATGGAGCTGATCTTGCAGGAACTTCGCGGCCAGCATGTCTATCTGTTCACCGATGATGCGGTCGATTTTTATCGAAAATTGGGCTTCACAGAACGCCAGGTCGGGATGGAGAAAGTCGTTGGTACTTGGTTGGATAACAAATGAATTTTGTCATGTTTGATGGAGCAAAGTAAAAACCCCTGGAATTGTAGCCGAACTGGATTAGAATCTGAATACGCTTGATTGTGAATCGGGACATTCAAAATGTACTTCTATAGGAATTGAACCTTTAACCGCTAGATTCGCGGGAACCACCCGCAGGGGTGCCAATTCCTGGCCGAGGTTCCTTTTCTTTCTCCTCCCCTCACCCCCGCCGAGATCGCCATCGTCGCAGGTAAATAGTCTCCCCCCATTTCTGTACTTCGAAATGGGGGGACGGAAGGGGGGTTCTCTTCCCTCCTCTGCTCCAATCTATCCACATTTTTCCCTCGCCGCAAGGTTCGCGTTAAGCACCCGCAGGGGTGTCAAATCTCCGGCGAGGAGCTATTAGCCTTTTGTGATGCGCACAAAAAGATGGGCGCATCATTTTTTAGGTATAATTCATTTGGTTTATTGATTATTCTACTTGCTCGAAGGAGCTATAAATGCCTACCGATAAAGAAATATATTTTAAATTTCTAACAACAGGCAGTTTATCTAAAACCACAATTAATTCAGTTCTTGACCATATAACCAGTCTGGGCTTAAGCATTGCTGAAGTATCGCCATCCCTAATAAAGAAAAATGAGTATGGCGAGAAAATTACAGATTTTCTTACACGGTTACATCTTTCTGTAATTGAAGGAAATCCAAGTTGGGAAGGGTTATTAGTTGGCTTTCCGGGAAACGTTAAGGAATTATCTACAAAATCAGTTGGGACACCGTATCTGCGAATGATTTTGTATCCAATTCTTGATTTACATCATCGATTATTGGATATTTATCCAGAGAAAAGACTTCCTTGTATTTATTTTGTCGGAGAACGGTTTACGGATGTTTTCCTAAGAAAGTTCGAACTCCTTAAGGAAGTTGTTCCAAACATTATTGTTTTAACGCATGATATATACGAATGTTCAAAGAATAAATCTCTCCCTCCGAAAACCGAAGAATCTGAAAGAAATGAATCTTGGACTCAAATGAAAATAAGTCAAATGATGAATTCAGAGAAGGGATTAATTGTCCCAACTAAGGCTAAGAATCTTTCAATTAAGTTTCTTTCTTCAGAAGTACCTTGTAATGAAGGCACAGAAAATCCTGAGAGATTGGATATTCTTGGATATGATGAATCTGATCACGGCTTAGTTGCTTTTGAACTAAAGGGTCTGGTTGCTAACCGAGTTGAAATTGAAAACGTTTTTCTGCAAGGGATTGAACATCGTAATTGGATAGAGAAGAATAAAATGGCTGTGAAGCTATTGTTCGATGGAGGTCCTAAGGGAAAGAGAATCAATACCAGGAAAAGAGTTCGGTTATTGCTAGGGTTTTATGGAGAAAAGGTTCCTCATATTTTCAATGAATTACGTGATGAATCAAAGCGAAGGGACCCCTATACCGAAATCGATTTTGTTCGAATTTCCAATAAAGATGATGGAATAAATTTAAGTCTCTTCGAAGAAACCAATTAATCAAATTTACCTCGTAAAGAATTTGAACCTCTGACCGCTAGGTTCGACGCTCAATTCTTGGCCGAGGTTCTTTTTCTTTCTCCTCCCCTCGACCCCGTTGCTTGGGGGCTTTTTATTTCCCCAGATCCCCAATCTTCATTCTTCGATCAATCTCCTTCTTGACATCCTAGCACATTTGTTCTATAATATCTTTAGGCACGGGCGGGCTTCCTCCTTCCCGTGCCTATTCTTTTATCCGCCCTGGTTTCCGCGTGCCCTCTATGCCAACCACTCCTACCGACCTTCAAAGTTCGACCTTTAACGTTTGACCTTCATTAGACGATCAGGCTTAGACCCTCCCATGTCCTCTCCTCGCCATTCCAGCATCCGCCGCCTCCTCACCCGCTTGGACGATTTCTCCCGCTTCGGCATCGGCATTCCTCTCCGCCCTTACCAGCAGGAGGTCGCCGATGCCATCCTCAAGAGCGTCCTGGGTCGCCTCGGCCTCTCCTTTGTCGTCGTCTTCCCCCGCCAGTCCGGCAAGAACGAAGCCCAGGCCCACATCCAGGCTTACCTCTTGTGCCTCCTCTCCGCGCAGGCTATCGAGATTGTCTCTGTTTCCCCCACCTACAAGCCCCAGGCCCTCAACGCCATGCTTCGCCTCCAGCGCTGCCTGGATCGCAATCCCTTCACCTCCGCTCGTTGGCGCTCCCAGGCTGGCTTCACCGTCCGGCTTGACCGCGCCTGCGTCCATTTCTTCAGTGGCAGCTCCACCGCCCATACCGTCGGCGCCACGGCCTCCGCCCTCCTCTCCGTCGACGAAGCCCAGGATATCCGCATTTCCATCTATGACCGCAAGTTTGCCCCCATGGTCGCCAGCACCAATGCCACCCGCGTCTTCTGGGGCACCCCCTGGACCTCCGCCACCCTCCTCGCTCGCGAGCAGCGCCGCGCCCTATCTGACCAGGAAAAGGATGGGGTTCGCCGCCTCTGGGCTCTCACCGCCGAGGATGTCTCCCTCGTTCATCCCATCTATGGCCAGTTCGTCTCTGGCGAGGTCCTTCGCTATGGTCGGTCGCATCCCTACATCAAGACCCAGTACTTCAGCGAAGAGATCGACTCCCAGGGCTCCATGTTCAATCCCACCCGCCTCGCACTGATGTTTCCGGCTGAGGCGTCAGAGTCGTCAGATCCAATGGCTTCTCCCTCTCCAAATCCGGAGGATTTGGGGAGGGCCGGGCAATTGCCCCCGAAGCGCATCGGCAGGCCTGTTGCCTTCCTCCTGGACGTCGCCGGTCAGGATGAGTCCTGCATGCGAGGGTTTCCCGGTTCCGGCATGGGAGATTTCGGCAGCGAAGAAGCCCCCCTCGAAAATCCTGCTCGTGATTCCGCCGCCCTCTCCATTGCTTCCATCGACCTGTCCACCCTCTCGACCCTCAATGCCCCCACCTACCGCATTCTTCACCGTGAGCAGTGGACCGGCATCAACCACCTCACCCTCTTTGGTCAGTTGAAAGCCCTGGCCGAAAATTGGCGCCCTTTATACATCGTCATCGATGCCACCGGTGTCGGCGAGGGTCTTTGGGCCTTGTTGGATAAAGCCTTCCCAACCCGTGTCATCCCGGTCAAGTTCACCCAGCAGGTGAAATCCGAGCTTGGCTGGAAGTTCCTCTCCATCATCGATACCGGTCGCTTCCGTGCCTTTACTAAATGTCTGCCTGATGAGGACCAAATTTCACTCTCCGACCTCGCCCGCCTTCAATACACCGCCTGTCGCTCCGAGGTCCTTCCTGGTCCCACCAAAACGCTCCGCTGGGGTGTCCCCGATGGGGCTCGTGGTCCCGATGGTCAGCTCATCCACGATGACCTTCTCCTTGCCGATTCTCTCGTTGGCATCCTCGACACGCTGGAATGGGTCAACCCGACGGATCTTGTCATCATCCCGGGCTTCGACCCGCTTTCACGTGAATTAAGTTTTGGTTCCCATGACCTCTATACCCCCTAAAAGACGCAGGTCTTTCCCAAAACGAGACCCCGGCGCTCAGCCCGCCAATACCAACGCCCGAAAGCACGGCATTTACTCCCGCCGTTACACCCCCGAAGAACTCGTCGCCCTCGATCGCGATGTCTCTGGCTCGTTGAAGGACGAAATGGAGATCCTTCGCCTCATCATCGCCGAGACCGCCGATTCCGTCCTCGAACAGCCGGAAGCGGACATGCCTTTCCTTGATCACGTTTCCGCTCTGCGCACCATCGCGGTTTCGATTGCCCGCCTCGAGAATGTCATTCATACCCGCATGTCTGCCTTTGGCAATCCCGATGGGCGTGAAAAACAGGTCAATGCCGTCCTGGATGGGTTGGAAGAGGCTGAAATGGAAAGGCTGCTTCCACGTGGCACTCCAAAGAGAGGCAGTGGTGGTCAGCCCAATAATCTGAATGCCTTGAAGCACGGCTTTTATGCCCGTGCCTTCACCCCTGCTGAAAAAGAGCGCCTGCAGGGGGGTGAAGTCGATCAGTTGCGCCACGAAGAGACCCTCCTCCGCGTTTTGATCTTGCGTGTCTGGCGTTCCTTGCGCTCGGTTCGTTCAGCACTTACCTATCAGGAATACCTTTTCGTCCTTCGCAGTATTTGCTATGCCGTCTTCGTGATTGCCAAACTCCAGCGTGCTCGCCGCCGCCTCTTTGGGGATCAGACGGATTTGGAAAAGGATATCCAGGTTGGTATTTCCGAAGCCTGCGCCGATTTGGGCATCCTCGATTACCTGAAAGGACAGTTGAAAAGTGAAAATCTTCTATAAAACCCTTTTTCGTTTTGGGCTCGTTTCGCGGAACGAGTGCCATAGCATGGTACTTGTATATGAAACGACATCCAGAGGGTGTCGTTCCTCACTCGTTCCTGAGGAACGAGTATCCTTGGGGATACCCCGCTCTTCCTCACCGATTACTGCGTTTTTAATGTCGCCTTCCCACTTTCCAGGGGAGATTGAAAACCCGGCCATAAGAATACCCTGCGATCACGGGATTGTCGGCTTGCTTCTGCCCTCGAACAAAGATACAATCTATTCAGACGCGCCTCGCCTCGTTCCCGTCCGCTCGTCAGGAGGTAATACAATGAAACAGGATAAGTTCCTGGTCGGCATCCTCGCCTTCATCGGCTTGCTGGTTGCCGCTGCACTGATATTGTTCTTCGTCCGCAAGCATACGGTCGCCTACCAGCCCGACGATACACCCGCCAACGTGGTCTACAACTTCGCCCTGGCGGTCCAGCAAAACGACCTGGAACGCGCCTACGGCTACCTGGCTGACCAGGACGGCAAACCCACCCTCATCGCTTTCCTCCAATCCTCCCAGAACGGCTACTTGAACGTCAGCGGGAATGCCCTCCAGGTGGGCAAGGTCACCCTGGTTGGCTCGGATAACGCCACGGTGGCTGTGACCATTCAGTTTTTGGGCAGCGGCCCGTTCGACAGCGGCTATTCCAACCCGGACCGCGCCACGCTGCTCAGGCAGAACGGGGTCTGGAAGATCCTCTCCATGCCGTATCCCTACTGGTCGGGCGACTGGTACCCGGTTTCAACCGCCCTGCCGGCGAAACCGTAACAGGTCGGAGATCCCATGCGTGCCATCCGTCGAATTTATTTCTATGCGGTCGCCATGATCAGCCTCGAGGTCGTCCTGTGGGGGCTGATCAACCTGGCTCGTTCCATTTTTTGCCCAAAATTGGTCGCCTGCAGCGGCGCGGGGTCGGCATTGGCCCAGGGCTTGGCGCTCGTGGTGGTGGGTGTGCCGGTCTTCGGCTTTCACTGGTTAATGGCCCAACGTTTTGCCCGCCGTGAAATGGACGAGCGCGCTTCGGGCATCCGCGCCGCCTTCCTGTACGGCGCCCTGCTCGGCACGCTCATCCCGGCCGTGCAAAACTTCCTGGCGCTGGTCAACCGGCCTGTCTTGAGCGGTTTTCAACTCCAAAGCTCGCGCGCTTTCGTGGGCGGGGGGCAGGTCTGGAGCGATAATGTCATTGCCATCCTGATGAACTTGCTGGTGGCCGTCTATTTCTTTTACGTTTTGCGCGCTGACTGGAAATTGATCCTGCCCAAGGAGGCTTTTGCCAACCTGCGCCGCATCTACCGCTGGATCTGGGCCCTCTACGGGCTGGGCCTGCTGGTTTCCGGCCTCGACCAGGTTCTGCGTTTCATCCTGAGTTTCAGCACCGGCTTGCTGAGCCTGGATTTCCAGCGCTACTGGGCGGTGAACGGCATTGTCGTCACCCTGGTGGGCGCGCCCCTTTGGGTCTACGCCTGGCAGACCATCCAGGGGTCGTTGGCCGACGGTGCGGAACGCGAGTCCTTCCTGCGCCTGGGGCTGCTCTACCTGCTTTCCCTGGCCGGGGTCGTCGTGACCCTGGCAGCCGGTGGTACCCTCGTGGATCATCTCCTGCGCCTCGTCTTTGGGGAATATGCCGCCTTCCAGGCCTTCCTCCAGGCCGTGGATGGTCCGCTGGCACTTTGCATCCCCTTCCTGGGTATCTGGCTCTATTACGGGCGCTGGCTGGGCCGCGCCATGCAGGAGGCTCCCGACGCCCCGCGCCGGGCGGGCATGCGCCGCCTGTATTCCTACATCCTCTCTGTCATCGGGCTGGGAGTGACTTTCGTCGGGTTGGCCATGCTGCTGTCCTTTATGGTGGATGGGTTCCTGTTCAACCTGACTGGCACCAGCCAGATGCTCGCTAAGTTGACCGCCTCCCTGGCGCTCCTGGTCGTCGGCCTGCCGCTCTGGCTGCTCACCTGGCGGCCGATGCAGGCTGAGGCCTTCGCCGCGGACGATGCCGGCGACCATGCCCGGCGCTCGCTGCTCCGCAAGATCTACCTTTACCTGGCCCTGTTCACAGGCGTCATCGGCGGGATGATCACCGCCGTCGTCCTGCTGAATACCGTCCTGAAAGCCCTCTTCGCCGGGGATCTCTCCAACGTAACCCGCAGCGTGCTCGACTCCATTGTGCTCCTGCTGCTCTTCGTCGGGCTGGGACTGTATCATGGGCTGATGCTGGGGCGCGATGGGCGCAGTTCCGCCAGCGCCCTCAGCGCCCGGCATGCCGCCTTCCCGGTGCTGATCTTCGACCCCGGCGACGGCTTCGGCCCGGCCCTGCTGGCTGCCATCCAAAAGGCAGCCCCCAAACTGCCCGCCTCCCTCCAACCCGTCGACCAACCCGTGGCAGATTCCGCCCGGCCGCTGGCTGTGATGCTCCCGTCTGACCTGGCGCTCGACCCGCCTGCCTCCCTGCGGAACTGGCTTGAAAAATATCCCGGCAGCCGGCTCGTGGTCCCGCGCCCGATGGGGTTGGGTAAATGGACCCTGGTCGGGCAGCCGGCACGTGTGCCGCTTAACCAGGCTGCCCAAACCCTCCGCCAACTGGCCGAAGGGCAGGAACTGCGTGCCTCCGCTGCGCCTGGCTGGCTGATCGCGGTCTACATCCTCGCTGGGCTGGTTGGCCTGCCCATCCTGGTTTCGTTGATCGGCTCATTGGTCAGCCA
>Ga0209777_10002077_pt1 | contig 27176 bp, 15 predicted proteins | sample FrelakmetHBP12HB_FD_187147 | JGI IMG/M metagenome (GOLD analysis project Ga0209777, IMG submission 187147) | Freshwater lake sediment microbial communities from the University of Notre Dame, USA, for methane emissions studies -HBP12 HB (SPAdes)... | ecosystem: Environmental > Aquatic >...
CTTTTCGTGAGGGACCACACGGCCAGCTTCAGCATCGCGCAGCCCTTCCTCGATTTCTGCTAACTGCCATTGCTGCTCCTCCACGTAGGTCCGGAGCGCGTCTGCCGTCAGCCAAGAGCGGGTGCGGTCCACAGCTTTTGCCAAGCTGTCGAGGCGCTTCTTTAGATCTGCCGGGACCCGAACAGTGAAGGTTGCGGTCTCACCCATGATCTTGTAATCTCCTGTGTACAGTATAGCACATGAGACGGGAATTTCGGTTTTCGTTTCCCAAGGCGTGACTCGGTTCGTCGTCCACGCCCCTCGCTCATTTCCTCCCCAGCAGCCGGATGCGGCCGGTCAGGGCACGCCCCAAGCTTCCGCCGTAGGCTAGATACGTTGACGAATTGATATTGTTGTCAACCGCCCAGGGATTGAAGTGGTTGGTGAGGTTATCGAACCCGCCCCGCAAGGCCCACTGAAGTCCAAAGATGGTGAAGCGCCGCTCGAGGTTGAAGTCGAGCGAGAAGTAGGTGGGGAATCGGCGCGCGCCCTGTGGCGCCACCAGTTGTTGCTCCTGATTCACCAGGTAATATGGGTAGCCGTCGCGCCATTGCACGGAATAGCCCAAATCGAGGTGCCGGGGCAGCGGCATCCACGCCCAGGAGATGAACCTGTTCGGCGTGTCCCAGGCAAACGGCCCGCCCGCCTGCTGGCTGAAGAGGGTGCTATCCAGGCTGAAGTTGAAGTCGGCGTTGGAGCGGGCCGAGGACCGCGTGTAGGACGCGAAGACTTCATGGTTGCCGCGGAACCTGCGGCTCAGGGTGAATTCGAGCGCGTCGTAGCGGTCTTTTCGCTGGTTCGTCAACTCAAAAAGGCCGCTGAACTGGCCGGGCGGGACGGTTCCGGGCTGGAAGTAGGCCCACCCGTGCCTTCCCCGCTTCTGCACATACTGCACGCGCAGGAAGATGGCCCGCGGCAACTTCTGCTCGAGTTCCACACTCCAGTTCAGGAAGCGCGGCTCCAGTAATTGCCGGTCGTTTGCCAGGAACCGCGTCTCGATGGGACCGTGCACCACTGTCTGTCCGGTCGGGTCGTAAAAGGAGTCAAACCTCTGCCCGCTCAGCGACCGGGAGAGGAAATCCAGATTGCTGGCGTCATAGTAGATGCCCGCACCCCAACTCAGCTTGGTGTCGCCGCGCCGGCTGAGCAAATACGAGGACGCCAGGCGGGGGGAAACCAGCACGTCGCGGACGACTTCGTCCCAATCGAAGCGCACGCCGGGCTCGAGCACCCAGCGGCTGGAGGGGGCCCAGCGGTCCTGTGCGTAAGCGCTGGCTTCGAGGTTATCGCGAAGGAAGGAGGAGCCACCCGTAAAGGTAACCCTCTGGGAAAGCGTCCCATCCTCGCGCTGGATCAAGTAGGGCTCGCGGGTGAAAGATTGGTTGTCCGTCAGGCGGTCAACGTCCAATCCCAATTTGAATTCGTGCCGCCCCAGCGCCTGCGCAGGGGGAAGGAAGAGGTTGGCGATGCCCAGGAGGCGGCGCTGGCGCCCGTCCCCACTCTCGAAGTAGTTTCCGCTCGTCCCTTCAGGTGTGATGACGTAAGTCTTGCTCCCCAGGGGATGGAAGCCATCCCGGAATTGAATCCCCCCCACCCCGGCTTCGAGCAGAGTGCCGCCAGGGAAGAGAACCTGATCCTTGAGCGTGAACAGGTAGGCAGACTCCGTCTCGTTGATGGTGGTCTCGAGGGGACTGAACCGCGACAAGCCCAGGCGGTCAACGCCAAAACGATTGACGAGGAAGCTCGCGGTCAGGATGTTGGACGAGGTGAGATTGATCTGAGTTTTGGCGAGGTTGCTAATCCGCCAGGAGGGGCTGCGGTCCGCACCGCGGGGGAGATCCGGGGCGATCTCCAGGTCATATTCCCCCTCCAAGGCATCGAGAAACCAGTCGTGATTTTTGCGCAGAGGGCCCGTCACCATCGCGCGCGGCGCCCAGGTGCTGATGTTAAGGCCCTTGCGGGTTTGCAGTGAGGGGGCGAAGTCCGTGACGGAATGGCGGAACCGGTTATCCCCCATGCCGGTTCTGAGGCTCACCACCCCGCCGGACCCTTTGCCGAATTCGGTGGAATAGCGGCTGGAATAAACCTCCGCGGACTTCAACGCGTCCACACTCACGCGCATATCGAAGAAACCTGTGCCGGGATCCGTGACGTTGAATCCGTCGAGCTGGTCCTGGGCCTGGCGCGTGCTGGCCCCGTCAACATGCACCTGCCCCAGGCTATCCTGGACGACTCCGGGCAAGAGGACCAGGGCGTTGCGAATATTGCGGTCAACCGGGAAGGGCAGATTAAGAATTTCCTCGCTCCCCAGGGTCTTGGTGTCGGAAGTCTTTTGAGGGTCAATCGCAGGGGGAGAATAGATGACGTCCACCCGTTCGGTATATTCCTGGACGTGGTTGAGGGTGACGTCCACGTTGGCGGTTTCCCCCACTTGAACGTTCTTTTGGATGACCGCGTAAAACCCTTCCTTCTCAACATGCAATTCATAGACTCCGAAAGTCAGTGCCGTGAATTCGTAGCGGCCTGCGTAGTCCGTTTCACCTCGCTCGGCTGGAAGGTTGTTTGCGGATACCAGGGTGACGTGCGCGCGCGATACCGGCACCTTGTTTTCATCCTCCACGCTGATTGCGAGCTTCTGGACTTCCCGCGCCGGGAGTTGTTGCGCAGCGGATAGGGGCACGGCGACCAGTCCCAATAAGATCGGGAGCTGGACCCCTACAAGGATGATGAGCAGAGCCCTTGCGAGTAGGGGCACGCCATGGCGTGCGCCGCCTGTTGTGTTGAGCGTAAGTACTCCGCGCATTGCGTCTGACCTCTGCCGCCCCAATCAGGGTTCTCCTATTTTCGCTCATTTGCGGGCGGTTGTCTTGATACTTGGCGGCCGGCGGGCGCGCCACACAAAAGTCGAGCCGGTAGGTTTTCTAACACCGCTGGCCGAGATACAAGTGCAGAGTCTTCCGTCAGCGAACGGATGAAACTCTGGGGGCCATTTGCCTCGGGGTCGTGGCGTGGCGTTATAATGCGGGGCATGTCTCCGTCGGTCGGCAGATCCGTCCCCCGACGGACTGACGGACTGCGGCGATGGGTTTTGTTGGACCGGGTTTTGTTTACCACGGGCCGAAAAGGACCTACTCGCCCGTTGGATAACAGGATCGGTCCACCGACATTCATCTGTACATACAACGACCCTGGGAAATAGCCATGAGATCTTGTGTATGGTTGTTCGTGCTGTTGGGCTCTTTCTGCGGGGCACTGTACGGTGAGGACGGTGCTCCGAGCCTGCTGAGCGACGCCGCTCGCTGTCTGGTTACAGAGAAACAGGACTGGCTGGGTTTGAATCAATCGAAAGCTAAATCGGTAAGCTTCGGGTACATCGTGGATACGCAGTCATATCCGGGCGAGAAGCACCTTTTTGTAGTTGCCTACACCGGAGAGCGTAAGGGAAGAGTGTTTGACATCAGGGTTGAAACAAGAGGCCAGAAGCAGCGGTTCACGATCGAGAACAATGCAACCTTTGTCCAAACGAACAAGGGTGTTTCCTTCGTTGAACCCCCGTTGGGCGGTGTATGGACACAGGAACATCTTCAATCTGCCGTCAGGCGGATCGAGCTGGGATCGAGAGTTGCGCTCCCGACGGAAGAACTGCGGAATCCGTCAGCCCAAATCGAGTGTCGCTGCTACGCTGACCAGTAGCGGGCGTAGCGCACAGTTTCACCCTCTAGAAACTCTGCCGCTTTTCGTTTCGAGGTTGCCGTGTGGGGGGATAATGCGGGGCATGTCTCCGTCGGCCGGCAGAAAAGGACCGCAGAGTTTCTGGGAAGCGAAACTCTGCGCTACCTGCTGCAGCATCCAGGTCATAGTGCCGAGCGGCGCCCTCAGCGGCGGCATTGTAGTCGAGGTGTCAAGCATCCCGAGCAACGCCATGCCCTTCACCGTCCCCCTGACCTGTGGTACAATCCTCATCAGTGGCGACCCGGCGTCTCCGGGGACCCCGGTGGGTGTTACCTTTGGCGCGCCGGGGGCAACAAGCGTGACGCTCGTTGTGATAGGAGCGAATACGAATCCCACCTCCTCGCAGGTAGCGGCCTCACAGACTCCGAACACTTCGAACTGGACTGCTAGCATCGACACCACCGAACTCTTGGGGGCGTACCAGGTCACACCCGTTATTTCGAACCTGACTGGCCCGGTGATCTGCACGGTCAGCAGAGATTTCTTCAATGTGGTCACTCCGAGCCCGGCTCCGCCCGGCCAAGCCAAATGCGCCTCGATGACAGGCACGTGGGCCGAGAGCGTTCAGGGAGAGCAAACGTCCAGTTGGTCCATGACCGACAACGGCGGCACCATATCGGGCTCCGCCACACAGCCCTCACCGTGCGGCGGGCAGAGGACATGGACGGTAGGGGGAAGTTATACCGCGTCGACCCAGACCTATGCTATTACCTCCACCCATGGGGTTCCCGCATCCCAGATATGTAACGGGATTTTGTATACTCTAAACGATGAAACTGATTCTGGCAGCATTCAATCCGGCGGATACTGCGGCCTGGCCAGTGGAACGTTCATAGACACCGACCCCGGATCAGGTGCCACCGTCTACTCAGGGAGCAACTCCTTCACCGTCAATGAACGGATCCCGAGCGGGGAGACGACTACCTTCTCCGCATGGGCAGACCAGTACGGGGCGCCGACGACCGCCGTCTTCTCCGTCAGTCTGACCGGCGGCTCGGCAAATTACAAATTCGCGGGCAGAAATGTCACGGAAACCGACCCAACCCCACAGGAAACGCCCCCGCAGGACGTAGGCTCCGACGGGTGCTGGTGGCCCGAGGCGCCATGGCAGCCCATCACATCGCTTGCGGCCCACAGCATGTGGTTCGTACAAAACAACAACTCCTACGGACTAGATTACGTAGGCCTGGGGACAGACCAGGTCGCATGGATTCAGGCGTTCTCCCCAGCCTTAGCTTCCTCCGGTTCCTGCACGATTCAGTATCCTCAGAAGATGGTGATCAATTCCGAGACGGTCACCAACGGCGTCCCGGATTCCTATGGCGGACAGAATACTGGATTCAATATGATCGTAATCGTCGTCACACCGGCGGGCGTGTCGGTGTCGCGAGGTGGGGGATCTTCGGGATCACAAAGCTTCCATTTTTGATGCTCACGAGGGGCCAGCCATGAACAAGCATGCAGTTCTTTTCCCGGCGCTGCTCATTCTTTCGGGCTCGCTTTATCTGTCTGGGGCCCAGACGATTACCGTCGACCGTCGGAGTGCCTTGTGCGCCTTGGCCGCGGAGTTGGATCACCGGTACGGATATTCTGTCACATACGAGGAGGGTCCGTACGATGCCGCTGATCTGCGCGAAGAAACGATGGCTAACGGGAAGCGTTTTCTTTCTCCAGTATGGAAGCCCATAGTGTTTCAGATACCCGATGCGCTGGCGGCGGCCCCTGCGGAGGGTACGGCCGACGTAAAATTACCGAACCCTATTCCGTCACTAGGGCCAGAAATCTTGGATCCACTCGTCCGGCAGTACAACGAGTCGGGCAATCCGGGCAAGTTCTCCGTCATCTACGAGGGGGAGTATGCCCACATCGTTCAGGTCACGCGCGTCGTCGACAGGCGGACCGAAGATTTTCAGCCGATCTTGAGTACCAAGGTCGCCTTTGCACCTGAAACTCGCTCGTGCTTCGAGACACTGAACGACTTGTTCCGACAGATCAGCACGGCGCGTGGCGCGAGAATTGCGAACGCTACCAGGATATCCATCGGCACTTTGTCGGGGCACCGATGTGCCGTCGTAGGCGACAATCTTACTGCGCGCGATGTCCTCGAGCAGATACTAAATGAGTTGGGGACGAGCCCCGTCCTCAGCGCCCCCCGGGATCGCTTTGCCTGGGCACTCATGTATGAGCCAAATCTGCACAAGTATTTCCTAAGCACTTCGATCGTTCCCAAGATGACTCCGCACGGGAACAAGGCACCTGTGCCGGCAGCGAGCCAACGGCCTCCCGCAACGACCTCATCCCCCGGCGAGCACGGACTCTACAAGGCCACGCCCATCAAGAATAATTAACGCCGCAGGCGCCGTGGAGTGCGACAGCGGAGCTCCTGCCTTGGCGTGTAATGAAGCAATGCAGTAGCACGCGCTGCTGCACTCGAAGGTCCGCCGCCTGACCGACTCCCCCACAATCCGGTCCCGCCATTATCGACGAATGGACATTGTCATAGAAATACTTCTTGACAAACAGATGCAGTTGTGATAAACTTTGTTGAAATGAGTCAAGCCGATGAAGACTACCACGACCATGGCGAACCGGCGCGAGTTGCGCGAGTACGCCGCGGAGTATCAGGCCCTCAGCGACACCGCCTACAGAACCCTCAGTTGTCATAATAGTTAGATTATTTATATTGTCACCATTGATCGCCAAAAAAGGAAAAACGAACCCACTATGTTATTGAAACTAAAGGGTGGGTTTTCCACAGATCCCAAATTCGCGCCCATTCCCCATGCCCGCCGTGGGTCACGCATCTCTCCTCCTTGAAGGCCTGCCGGGGACACGCTGGAAGTCCTGTTTCCGGTTACCAGTTTCCATTTTCCAATTTCCAGTTTCCAGTTTCCAATTTCCAGCTTGGGGGTCGGGGCTTCGCGGGGGCTTACCGTTCCGGCTTGAGGAAGACCACGCCCAGCGGGGGCAGGGTCAGTTCGACGGAGCAGGGCTGGTTATGCCAGGGCTGGGGGACCGCTTGGCGGCCGGGAGCATTCATGACGCCGCTGCCGCCGTACTTTGTATCGTCCGTATTGAGGACCTCGCGGTAGAAGCACGGCTCCGGGACTCCGATGTGGTAGTTATGCTGGGGGACGGGAGTGAAGTTGCATACGACGACTAAGTGGTCCCTGGCATCGCGGGCCCGGCGCAGAAAGGCCAGCACGGACCGATCCACGTCGTGGAAGTCGATCCACTCAAACCCCGCAGGTTCAAAATCCACCTCGTAAAGCGCGGGTTCCACACGATAGAGGCGATTGAGGTCGGCGACCAGAGTCTGGAGCTTGCGGTGCGGATCGTACTCGAGCAGGTTCCACTCCAGGCTCTGCTTGGCGTTCCATTCATTCCATTGTCCGAACTCGCTGCCCATGAAAAGCATCTTCTTGCCCGGATGTCCGTACATGAACCCGTAGAGAGCGCGCAGGCTCGCAAACTGCTGCCACACGTCGCCCGGCATCTTGGCCAGGAGAGCGGCTTTGCCGTGCACGACCTCATCGTGAGAGAGCACCAGAACGAAGTTTTCGGTGAACGCGTAAAGGAGCGAGAAGGTGAGGTTGTTGTGATGGTACTTGCGGTGGATCGGGTCCTGGGAAAAGTACAAGAGGGTGTCGTGCATCCAGCCCATATTCCACTTCAGGCTGAAGCCGAGCCCGCCCAAGTAGGTGGGGCGCGAGACGCCCGTCCAGGCCGTGGATTCTTCGGCGATCGTCAAGACGCCGGGATGATAGTGGTGGGATAGCTCGTTGAAGCGCTTCAGGAAGTCAATGGCATCCAGGTTTTCGTTGCCGCCAAAGCGGTTGGGAATCCACTCGCCCGCTTTGCGGGAGTAATCGAGGTACAGCATGGAGGCCACCGCGTCCACGCGCAAACCGTCCGCGTGGTATTTCTCCAGCCAGAACAAGGCGCTGGTCCAGAGGAAATTTCGCACCTCCGTGCGGCCGTAATTGAAGATGCGGGTCCCCCAATCGGGATGCTCGCGCAGGCGAGGATCATCATGCTCGAACAGGTGAGTGCCGTCGAAATAGGCGAGGCTGTGGGCGTCGGAAGGAAAGTGGGCGGGCACCCAGTCGAGGATCACCCCGATCCCGTGCTGGTGGAGGTAGTCCATGAAATACATGAAATCCCCGGGAGCGCCGAACCGGCTGGTGGGGGCGAAGTAGCCCGTGGTCTGGTACCCCCACGACTCGTCCAGGGGGTGCTCCATGACGGGCAGGAGTTGGACGTGCGTGAATCCCATTTGTTGAACGTAGTCCGCCAGTTGTTCAGCGAGTTCCGCATACGTGAGCATGCGATGGTCTTCGCCGGGGCCGCGCCGCCAGGAACCTAAATGGACTTCATAGATCGCCATAGGCGTTGGGAAGCTCTGGCGAGAGGGGCGCTGGGCCATCCACTCCTGGTCGTGCCACTCGTACCGGTCAATGTTGCAAACCACGGACGCGGTCTTGGGACGCAATTCGGAGGAGAAGCCATAAGGGTCGGTCTTCAGGCCCAGGTACTGCTTCGTGCGGCCCTTGATTTCGTATTTGTAAATTTCACCTTCGGCAAGGCCGGGGATGAAAAGCTCCCAAACGCCTGAGCTGCCGCGGACGCGCAAGGGGTGCTCGCGGCCGTCCCAGCGGTTGAAGTCGCCCACCACGCTCACGCGCTGGGCGTTGGGAGCCCAGACGCCGAACCTCACGCCTCGAATCCCCTCCACTTCCGCGACGTGGGCGCCGAGTTTTTCGTAGGCGTTGTGGTGCGTACCTTCGGCGATGAGGTGAAGGTCGAAGTCGGAAAGCAAAGGAGGGAAGCGGTAAGGATCCTCAAACTCACGCAGGCCGCCCCGTTCTACCCTCAGGTGATACGGGAATACTTGTGTGTCCTCCCGAAACACGGCTTCAAAAAAACCCTCGGCGTGAATGCGCTCCAGCGGGAAATCCTTGCCGTCCCGCACCACCCAGGCCCGCTGGGCGCGCGGCAGAAAAGCGCGGATGGCTACGCTCTCCTTCCCATCCACCTGCACCACATGCGCCCCTAGAATATGAAAGGGGTCGGAGTGTTGAGCCTTCAAGAGGAGGTCAATCTCCTCAACGGGCGCGGTTGTCTTGGCCAGGAGTTTTACCTTCATGAGTGAACCAGCATTTTACACGAAGGGAGGCGACTATACTGCATGTTGAGTTTCGGCCCCCTGTCCGCCGGTCCTTAGATCCGTCCACTGACGGATCGCCAGACCCGTCAGCCGACAGACTGACGAACAGGCGCAGGCAGGCCCGGCCAGTAGACTCGCGGCGTGGGGAATATCAACCCAGGGGAAGGCGGGCAAAAAAATGGGGCAGTCGCGAGGTGCCTTGAGTCGAGGTGCCGGGCGACTGCCCCTGAGTTTTAGGGGAAAACTTTAGTGTCTGTGTCCACCGCCACCGCCACCGTGCGGTGCGGGCGCGCTGTGGGATCCTCCGCCGGACGGCCGCGCGGGCGCCGAGTAACTACGGTTCCCTCCCGACGGGGCCGACGCGCTGCGGCCTCCCCCACCACCGTAAGGACGCGCCGAATATGACGGCTCTCTCACGATGGGTCTGCGAAGCTGCAGTGGCTGGCGTTCATATCCGCTTCGTGGTGCGCTCTGGTACCCTCTTGGCGCGGGTGCATTCCAGCCCCCGGGCCTCTGCGCAGGGTTTCCAGCGGGCCGAGGTTGCGAGTTGAATCGTCTCCACCCGGCGTCATTGTTGGGCTGGCTGGGCTGGACCCGGCTGGGGGCGGGATAGGTTCGCCCCGGTGCATTGAATGCGGGCGGCCAGTTCCTCCCTCGGCCTTGTTGGTTCTGGAAGGTGCTGAGCGGAGTGCCGGGAGCAGGCTGCCTCGGGGTGCCGAACCGCTGCCAGCTCACGCGGTCTCCGGACTGGGTCGCGGATGCCTGTGCGGCCGGGCGTGGCGTCATGCCCCGGCCTTCATTCGCCACTCCAGTGGTAACCCTCGCGCCCTCTCGATTGCCCGCGGCGAGCGGGTTCTGCGTTTGAACCATGTGCTGGATCTCGGAGGCGCGCTGCGAGAACGGCATGGGCGCGGCCGGGGTCGCATGGCTGGTGAAGAACCGATCCGTGCCGGTTCTGGGGAGCGCCCCGCGGTTGACGGGCCGGTCGATCGGCCGCAGGCTCTGCCGCGTCGGCACCACCGGCAGTGTGCCTCTCACCACGCCGGCATTGCGCAGCGTGTTGACATCAATCGGAGTCCGGTTGCGGGGCAGGTGGCCTTGCACGAAATTCCCCGCGGAGACGGTCGTGATGCCGCGCCGGATATTCGTGTCGACCAGCGCCCCCTGGAGGTTGGAACCGAAGATTCGATGTCCAGGGAGGACGTGCCCGTTGATGTTGTTGATTGTCGCTATGTTTACAACATTGTACGAGTTGTGTCCACCCCACCACGGATGAAACACGTCCAAGGGGCCCAGCGGCAGCCAGCCGATGGAGTTAAACCCAAAACCAAAGCCCCCGCCACGCCCGCCGAAGCCGAAGAAGGAGACATACGCGGGCGCCCAAATCGGACGGTAGAAGGGGGTCACGTGCCCCGGCCACCAGCGCCAGGAGCTGCCATAATATAACCAGCGGCCATAGTGATAAGGCGCCCAGCCCCAGGGCTCGTAGGAAACCCACGTCCAGCCATAGTAGGGCTCAAAGACCCAGCGGCCATCGGAGTAAGGCACCCAACCCGCGTCCACCGCGGGCGTCCAGCACCAACCGTAGTCCGGGACGTTCTCCCAATTGCCGCTCTGGTCCAGATCCTCCGCGCCCGTGTAGTAGCGGTTGGTGTATTGATAGCTCTTCGCCTCCTCAACGTGGTGGTCGCGCTCGCGATTCCACTGGTCGAACTCGTCGCTGCCAGCGATGCGGTCGACTTTGTATTCGGGGTTGTCCGACCCTTTTACGTAAATAACCTGGCCGTCTCCGACCGTGGTATTTCCCTGCTGGGTGGCTACCTCCGCTTCGCCGCCCCGCACCGTCACTTGGGTGTCGGTGGGCGAGTTCACCAGGATGCGGTAGCTGCCTTCGCCGTTCGGATGCACGGCCATGTTGGGCGTATCAATCTCCACGTCGGTCTGGGTCCCCTTGAGCACCGTGAGGTCGACCAGGCCCGACGCCACTTGAATCTGGATGCGCCCGCGTTCCAGGTCGGCGATTTTCGCCTCGCTGCTTTGGGCCAGGCGCAGGATGTTCGCGTAGTCGAGCTGGACCTCTGCGCGAGCGCCTTGTGCGGTGGCAATCGAGTCGCCCTGCACCAGCGGAGCGTTCACCGTGGTGGCCATCCACTCGCCGTTATCTCCACGCATGGTGGAGACGTCGCCGTGAGCGAAGCTCACCCGGCCGACGCCCTGCTGGGGCTGCGACTGGTCCTGCGCCTGCGGAGGTTGGTCCTGCATCTGCGAGGGCTGGCCCTGCCCCGGTGCCTGCGGGGGTTGGTCTTGAGCACGTAGGTGCGATATCCCCAGGAACAGCGGGATCGAAATCATGAGCGTCGCGATAAGAAGAATCCGTTTCATAAACCACCTCCGCTTCGCCCGCTTCGGCAGGCGCCGCTTCGGGTTGCAGCCTCAGTAGGGGCAAGCGGAGGGCCAAATGGCTCGCGTCAATTTTGGCTATCCTGCCTATTTTCAGTTGGTTGGGGATATATCAAATCGTACGGACCGGAGGAAACCGTGTTTATGGTTGCTTTCGGCCAAACGGGTGGCCGATTTCGGCCAGCTTGTGGCGCCAGCGCCTCCCAGTACAGGCCTTCGAGAAAGCACTGCAGCCAGGCGGAGCACTGCCAAGGGGGCGTCAGCGGTGCTAAGATACGGCTACGGCTCGGCCGGCCCAGATTCTCCCTGGCTCTGGGTTTTCCCGGGAGGACGCTCTCATGGCTGTTTACTCTTATTCGCGTCTGGAAACGTTTGAAACCTGTCCGCTCCAGTACAAGTTTCACTACGTCGACAAAATTCGAAAAGAAGAAGAGGCCATCGAGCTCTTCCTGGGGAGTCGCGTCCACGAGGTGTTGGAGAAGCTCTACAAGGAGCTGGTGCTGGGGCGCCTGAATACTTTGGAGGAACTGCTGGCCTTCTACCGCTCGGAATGGAACAAGCAGTGGGGCGCTCAGGTGATTATTCGCGACCCGAGCTTCAGCGCGCAAGATTACTTCGGCTACGGCGAGTTATGCATTCGGAACTATTATGAGGCATATCAACCCTTCCGCCAAAGCCGGACGCTGGGGACTGAAGTCGAGCTCCGATTTGCGCTGGATCGTAACCACCACTACCAGATGCTGGGGTACATTGACCGGGTGGCGCAACGCGCCGACGGGACTTACGAAATCCACGACTACAAAACCAGCCGCTCCGTGCCCTCGCAGCAGGATGCGGACCAAGATCGCCAACTGGGGCTTTACCACCTCGGCCTCCAGGCCCGCTGGCGCGATGTGGAACGTGTGGAACTTCTCTGGCATTACGTGGGATTCGGCAAAACCCTGGGCTCACAGCGCGTGCCGGAACAATTGCAGGAACTGCGCGAGGAGACCATCGGCGCCATCAACCGCATCGAGCGCGAGCGGGCCTTCGAGCCGTGCAAGGGCGCCTGGTGCGCTTGGTGCGAGTACCGCGCGGAATGCCCGCTGTGGAAACACGTGGAGGCGGTCGCCAAGCTTCCGGCCAGGGAATTCGCCGCGGATGACGGCGTCCGGCTCGCCAATGAATACGCGGGAACGAAGCTCGAAATCGATCGCCTGGAGGAACGCCTGGAGTCGCTGCGCGAAACCCTCCTTCGGTTCGCGCGTGAGAAGCAAGTGCGGGTGCTGCAAGGCAGCGGCGTGCGGGTGGGGGTGAAATTTCAGGAGAAAACAAAGTTCCCCGGCGCGGGCGATCCCCTGCGCGCCGAACTAGAAGGCATCGTGAGGGCGAGCGGGCGATGGGAAGAGGCCTCCAGCTTGAACACGAATGCCTTGGCCCAAGCGTTGGATGAGAAGAAGTGGCCGCCCCGCCTGCTCGAGCAACTGCGGAAATTCGCGACGACCGCGGAGACCGCCACCGTCACAGTGAAACGAACCGGCGAAGCTGCCCGGCCGGATTGAAAGACGAGGTTCGATGCATTTACCAAACGGAACCGCCGTGGTGAGTCGCGTTCTCACAGGCTGTGGATGCGCTACCCACCAGGCTGATAGGAGGTCCGAAGTATCTGGTCGCCGACCACTTACTGGGCACGAACCTTGGACTTCCCCTTAAAGAACTATCTCGACCGGTTCGCGGAAGTATGCGAGAAGGAGTTTGGCCGGAGGTACAACTTCCGCGCCCTGGAGAAGGACTTTTCCTATCTCCAGAGGCCGGAGCAGTGGCTCTCCGCCAAACACGTGCTCTCGATCTTCGACGAGAGGAAGTCGCCCTTCGCCCGGTATTGGCAGAAGCCGAATGAAAAGGAATTGGACGAAATTCTCAGCAAGAAGCGGCTACGTCTGGCGCTCCCCTCCGATCACAGCCGGGATCGCGAGCTCGTTCAGAGCCTTTTGGACGCCTTGCACAACATGGGCACCGCGTCTCTCGTGCTCCGCTTTACTCATCCCGCCCGTTTTGGGACCTTCAGCACCCCGATCGTGCATCTGACTCAAATCCAGCGGGAGAACACCAGCGACCTGTATCTAGCCTACTGCGAGGAGTTGCGCGAGTGGCAGCAGCATTTCGGCCTTCCTTCGGTGGCGGAGACGGAGATGGGTCTTTGGGCGTTTCATAAGCTCGCCGTGGGATCGTCCAAGATTCCCGCCGAGCACGAGGCGCGCGCCGCCTTCGACCGCGACATCTGGGTGCAGCGGCGGCGCGCCGCACAGGTCCTCCGGCCCTTCCTCCAGCAGTACGGACCTTTGGAGTTGGCGCGTATCTTGGTCTACGAAAACCCTAAGTTGGCTGGAATGGTCGCGGGCGAGGAATACGAGCGCCTATTGCGCTTTGCCGCGCGGAATCTGGGAGGAGGATTGAAACTCTATGTCAGAGGCGGGACAGAAATCCTCTTCAACAAACTTGTGGAAAGTGGCCACATCACGCTGGAAGATAAGGTGCTCCTCAGCAAAGCCTGGAGGACCCGGAACGCCGCCGTGCATCCGGAGGAAGCACCCTCCGAAGAGGAAGTCGAGAATATGATCGACATGGTCGAGCGCATCTGCCGGCCCTGGGAGCAGTAGGGACCTGAGAGCAGTTGCCAGTGGTCAGTGGTCAGTAAGGGTTTCACTGGCAACCGGCCACTGGCTACTGGCAACTGCCTTCTGGCAACTGGCTACTGGCTACTGTTCTCCTCGTCCGGCACTCCCATCTTCGACAACCGGTAGCGCAGCGCATTGCGCGAGAGGCCGAGCAGGCGCGCGGCTTGGCTCTTGTTCCCGCCGGCACGCCGCAGAGCTTCCTTGATAATTTCATCTTCAAACTGCTCCAGTGTCATCCCTTGCGGGGGAAAGGGCGCCGTGGTGGATGGCCGGCTGGGCGCGGAAGGGGAAACATCGAGCTGTATATCCCCGGCGTCAAGGGAGGTGCCGGTTGAAAGCGCCACGGCGCGCTCGATGACGTTTTCGAGTTCGCGCACGTTTCCGGGCCAGTGGAAGTCCTTCAGCAGCCGCATGGCCTCCGGCGTGATGCCGGTAAGCTGTTTGCCGGCCTCGCGCGCGAGGCGGTCGAGGAAGAAGTCCGCCAGGTAGGGAATCTCTTCCTTCCGCTCGCGGAGGGGAGGGATATTGATGGGGACAACGTTTAGCCGATAGTAGAGGTCCTCGCGGAAGGTGCGTTGTTCAAGGGCGGCGCGCAGGTCCTGGTTGGTTGCCGCGACCACCCGCACGTCCACGCGCAGGGTCTTGGTTCCTCCCAGCCGCTCGAACTCGCGGTCTTGAAGGACGCGCAGCAGTTTTGCCTGGATGCTTCCCGGCATGTCCCCGATTTCATCCAGGAAAATCGTGCCCTTGTCCGCGAGCTCGAATTTCCCGGGCTTGGAGCCCACAGCCCCCGTGAAGGCGCCCTTCTCGTAGCCGAACAACTCGCTCTCCAGCAGGCTCTCCGGGATGGCCGTGCAATTGATTTTAATAAACGGCCCCGCAGCGCGGCGTGAGTGCTGGTGAAGCGCCCGCGCGATCAGGTCCTTGCCCACGCCGCTTTCTCCCCCCAGAAACACGGTGGAGTTGGTGGGCGCCACGCGTTCGACCGTGGCCAGCACTTCCTGCATTTTGGGGCTCCTGGCGATGATGTTTTTGAATTCCAGGCGCTTGCCCAAGGCCTCGCGCAGCGTGACGTTCTCCTCGCGCAAGTTGTGGACGTCGAGCTCCTTGCGGATGAGGAGCTTGATCTCTTCCATGGAAAACGGCTTGAGCACGTAATCGCCGGCTCCGGCCTTCATGGCCTCGACGGCGGTTTCCACCGTGCCATAGGCCGTCATCACGATGACGGGGAGGTGCGCGTTGGAGCGTTTGACCGCTTGCAGGAACTCCAGTCCGTTCATGCCGGGGAGTTTCAGGTCCGTCAAGACCAAATCGATTTTTCCCTGGCGGAGGAGCCTCAAGCCGCTTTCAGCGTCCTGTGCGCACTCGACCGAGTAACCCTCCTCGGAGAGGTTCAGCTCCAGCAGGCGCTGCATTTTCGGTTCGTCTTCGACGATGAGAAGGGTGGACATGATGTTATTCGCTCAACCCGCCAAACTAGAGCGGAAGTCGGAAATCGGAAGTAGGAAGTCGGGGCTCCGTGCCCCTATTCTCCACTTCCTACTTCCGACTTCCATCCTTTCCTTTCTATTCCGCCGGCAGGAACACTCGGAAGCAGGCGCCTTTGCCCGGCTGGCCCTGCGCAGGCGAGACGCGGATCCACCCGCGGTGGTCATCCACGATCTTGGAGACGATCGAGAGTCCCAATCCGACTCCATCTTTCTTAGTGGTAAAGAAAGGATTGAAGATTTGCTGCCCCAATTCCGGGGGGATGCCCGGCCCCGTGTCTTCGACCTCGACTGCGACGCCGCGTTGGCCGTCGGAGTTGGCGGGGGTAACGGTGACGCGCAGCTTCCCGCCGCCCGGCATGGCCTCGTAAGCATTCAGGACCAGGTTGGTGAAAACCTGCTCGCAGAGCTCGGCATCCACATTCGCATCGGGCACGTTTGAGCCGTATTGCCGCTCGACTTCCACCTTGGCCTCAGGCCAGCGGTCGTGGCCGGCCTTCAGCGCGCGCTCCACCAGGGGCGGAATCTGCTCGGAGCGCCGCTCCACCTTGAGCGGGCGCGCGAAATTCAGGAAACGGGTGACGATGGCATTCAGCCGGTTCACTTCGCTCGAAATGTAGCCCGCTACTTCGGTGGTGACCGGGTCCGCCGACTGCAGCCTGCGCGTCAAAGTCTCCGCGGAGCCCTTAATGACCGCCAGAGGGTTGCGCAGTTCGTGTGCAAGCCCCGCCGAGAGTTGGCCAAGAGCCGCCAAGCGCTCCGAGCGGCGCGCCTCCTCTTGGGCTTCCGCCAGGCGCTGGTTGGCTTCCGCCAGCTCCTCAGCCAGCCGGCGATAACGGAGGGATTGACGCCGGCTTTCGGTCATAAAGCGATTGACCACAACAGCCACTGGGAAGAAGAAAAGAATGCGGATCGCCAATTCCTCGAGGGATTCGACATCCAGGTAATAGTAATCGAGGGCGGGGATCAAGAGCGAACAGTAGACCGCGGAGGTGAAGGCGGTCCAGAACAGCGTCGCCCAGGCGTCGAAGTACATCGCCGCCGTCACCACAGGCAAGTAATAAACAAGGTAGTAGCTGCTGTTGATTCCGCCGGTGTGCAGCAGGAGCAGTGTGGCTAGGCCAAGCTTGATCAGAACGCTGTAAGTTCTTGCCCGTGAGGGAGGGATCGCATGCAGAATCCGGCCTTCGAGAATCTGGAAGAAACCGATCCCGACCAGAGTGAGCTGCTTGTGGAGCTCGAGGCGAGGGGGCTGGACAGCGAGGCCGCCCAAAAAAGCCAGCCACAACAAGTCCATCCAAACGAACCGGGGGCGTTCTTGCTCGACCATGGCTGCGGGTCCCCGCTCCAATGTAACACGACCGCGCCAGCCTGAACACAATCAGGCCTCTCCAGGAGGCCGCGCCGCCCGGGCGCCTTGCCCTCAGGATTGTCAGAGCCAGTGCAGCCTGCGTTGAAGCCTCGCCCTGTCCTGCCAGGCAAGAGCCCTCAAGAGCTATTGCGGGGGCTCCGCAGGTGGCGGCAGCCTGCCGGAGATCCGATCTTCCTGCTTCTGGCGGACCTCGGCCTGAAGTTTCTGCTGCTCGGCAAATTCCTTCTGGGCCTCCGCACGCTGACCCTTTCTGAGGTAAGCCTGGCCGAGCTGGTAATGCTTGTTGGCGCTATCCGGTTGGAGGGCGACGGCGCGCTGCAGATAGGAAATGGCCTCCTCGTTGTTGCCCTTGCGGAAATAAGCCTTGCCGAGACCCGCTAACGAGTCAGGCAGCTTGGGATTAATCGCCAGCGCCTTCCGGAACAGCGAAATGGCGCGGTCCGGATTCCCCGCGTCCAGCCAGAGCGTGCCGCGGTCCTGGTAGGCCCAGGGCTCTTTCGGGCTGATGGGTATTTCCTTGTCGTATTCCGCCGCCGCCTTATCCAATTGGCCCAGACGCTGGTACAGAACGCCCAGGTCGTAATGCGCATAGGGCAGCTTAGGATTGCCCGCCACGGCCTTCTCCAATTCCTCCTGGGCTTGGGAATTCTGGTGGAGGTCCAGAAAGGCCTTGCCCAAAAGGAGGTGCAAGTGAGGGGTATCGCCCCCCGCGCGCACCAAGCTCGCGAAGGTCTGCTTCGATTCGTCGTTGCGCTTCAGTTGGCCGTAAGCGATGCCGAGCATGTAAAGGTAGTCGAGGTCATCCTGCTCCTGTTCGCGGATGGCTTCGAAGGCCGCCACAGCCGGGCCGTACTCCCTTAGCATGAAGTGCGACATACCCAGCAAGTAATGCGCCTGCACGCTCGTGGGCTCGGATTCGACCACCCGTTGGAAGTAGGGAACGGCATGGCTGAAATCCTGCTTTCCATAGTAGGCAAGGCCCAGGTTCAAATCGACGCCCACCATCTGCGGGTCGAGCTTCTTGGCGGTCTCAAAGGTTCGGATAGCCAGGTCGCGCCTTCCGGTGCGCAGGTAAACTACTCCCAGGTTCGTATAGGCCGCGGCAGATTTCGGGTCGAGCTGTAGAAAGTTCTTGAAGCCGCGCTCGGCGGTCGCGTAATCCTTGGCCGCGAGTGCCTGTTGGGCACGCTGGAAGGCAGTGCGCAACTCTTGATCGGTCAAGCTGCGAGCTGGGCTGCTTCTGCCAGGATTCTGTGACCCCAGCGCCAGAACGCCAAGTAACAGCGACCCAAGAATCGCGCCCGCGGCTCGTCTTGCTGACCGCCGAAGATCGAAGCGCTCGTGGTGCATGGGACTGGAACCGCGTCTCCCGACAACAACCCTAGAATAACATGCCCTGCCCCAGCTTTTGGCTGGCAGGAGGGCTTGTGCCCTGAACCCAAGCCGGAACTCAACCCGCCAGCGCGTCCCAGCCTGCGAGTGAAACCGCAGCCATTGCGGCGGTCATAGACCGCCGCTACAGCATCCAGCCAGCGCGTTGCAGGACGGGGGTAAAAACAAGTGGGCGCAACGAACAAATCGGAGATTCATTCGTTGCGCCCAGTACCACCAAGGGTCATTTGCAACTCAGGCTTAGAAGATAAACTTCAAGCCTAATTGCATTCGGCGCGAGTCCCAAGCGCCGTTCACTTCGCCGGGGGCGGTGGTATTCAAGTTGCACGGCTGGCCAAAGCCCGTGTTGCCACTGCACCCGGTGTTCACATACTTCCATTGCGTATGGTTAAAAGTGTTAAAGGTCTCCAACCGGAACTGCAAGCTGGAATGCTCGCCGCCGAACCACGGCATGTTGATGTTCTTTTCGAGCGCCATATCCCAGTTGTTCCGGCCAGGGCCGGTGAGCATATTGCGCCCCATGTAACCCAACATCCCTGGCTCGCCGTTAGCGAAGAGTTGGCTGTACGCCGGCTGAGTCACAACGCTCGGATCCCACCAGGTTGCCGTGGGCCCGTAGGTGGGGTCATTCCAGGTCCCCTTCTTGATCTTCACGGGGCCGACCGTGTTGCAGCGAACCGCGCCACCGAGGCCGCTGCTGTATCCGCTCACTCCGCAGTTGAAGTCAAGGGGTTGGCCCGTAAAGAAGCTGGCGATACCGCTGAGCTGCCACCTGCCGAGCGCCTGCCGCGCGAAGGCGTTGGAGGAGTTCTTGAAGAACGGCAGAGCATAGACGTAATTGAGTTGCAGTATATGGGTTCGGTTCAGGTCACTCGTAGCCTTCCAGCGGGAGAGGTTGTAGTCATTGAGGGAGCCGGAAGTTTGCGTATAGGTGCTGGTGGAGTCGTCGATGGCGTGCGACCAGGTGTAGGCCGCCTGCAGGGTAAGACCGTGTGTGAAGGTGTGGCGGAAGCTCGCCTGCAGCGCGTTGTAGCTCGACACGGCCGTGTTCTGCTTCCGAGCCATGCTGCCGTATCCGAGGTAAGGAACGAAGAACACGCTGGGTTTATCGCCGTTGATCAAAATGGTCTGGACGTCGCAATTCCCCGTAGCGTCGCAGAGCTGCACGCCGCTGTCGCCCGGACCGCCCCTACCCCCGCCGTTGCCTCCGGTGAGTCCCGCCAAAACCGGGACATTCATAGTGCCACCGTTCGCGACGTTGCCGGGGTAGATTTGGTTGATGTTCTGGGCGCGCGCCAGATGCCGCCCTAGAGCACCGACGTAGGCCAAGCTAAGCAAGTTATTTCCGGGGAACTCGTGCTCGACCGTAAAGCTGTACTGCTGCACGCTTCCCCATTTTTGGTCGTAAGGTATAGGTGTGTAGCCCACGGGAGCTGGGACGAGCAGGCCGGAGGGAGCAATAGTGCTGTAGCCTGCGGCAGGCGCGCTGGCGCTGTAAAGGTTGTAGATGGACACATTGGGCGCCCCCGGCGCGTTGCCTTCACCGCCTTCAGTCTGCGCTTCGTTCCCGTTGCCGGACTCATAATAGAGGCCGTACCCACCCCGGATGGAGGTCTTCCCGTTGCCGAAGGGATCCCAGGCAAAGCCGAAGCGGGGAGCGATGTTCGGTGCGGTGTTGCCAAGCTGGCAGCCCTTGGGAATGCCGCCCGAGCCGCACTCGACCAAGCCATTGCCGTAGTTGCCAGGCGTCGCGCCCGTAGCCGGGAAAACGAAGCTTCCACCCGAGTCGAGTGGGTCTTCCTTGGTCCGGTCGTACTGGCTGGGGATGAACCCGGAATCGATCGTGGGGCGTGTGACGTCGTGGATACGCGTGTAGATGTAATACCGCACGCCGAGTTGTAACGTGAAGTGCGGCGTCACTTTCCAGTCGTCTTGGATGTAAGGCTCGAAGTCGGTCATTTGCCAGTGGCCTTTGGCGTAACCACCCAGTCCGACGCCATTAACTATTGTCGTGCCCTCTGAGTACTGTTGGAGACGCCCCAGGAACGTGTCCGCCATACCGTTCCCGGTGGTGACCGACCCTCCGGCGGAGTTGTATAGCGCTCCTTGAACGTCGGACCCAAATTGCTCGCTCTTGCGGTAGTTCTCCAAGTAGAAGCCGAACTTGGTGGTGTGATTCCCATGCACCCAGGCAACGTTGTCCTTCCAGGTGATAATGGGGTTGGAGTTAAACCAGGGACGGTTCCCGGCGTCTTCGTAGAAGCAGAACGAAGTGCCGCCGCATACTCCGTAAGCAGGCATCAGCGGGTTGGGGGCGTTCCCCGCGAAGAGGTGATTCATCACGAAGCCGCTGGGGCGGTCGAGCGTACCCGCCACCGAATCCGCAGCCAGGTTGTACAGAAGGATTTTGTCCGTGGTGTAAGCCGCGACGAATTCGTTGGTCAAAGTGGGCTTGAAGGTGTGAGTAATGTGTAGAACCGCGCTCTCACCCGGGCCGCCAAAGGGTGTCTTGATGGTGTCAAAGCTCGCCCAATTCCAAAGCGCGGGGACCGACAGAGTGTTCCAGGTATCCTGCGTGTAGCGGAAGAATGCCTGGGTTTTGTCGGAGAAGTTCGTGTCAATGCGGATCTGCTCCTGGCGCCAATTGGTGGGCGCGCTGGAGGAAACCAGCCAGCCGGCCGGACCGCTGTTGGGCAACGGAACCATGGCATCATTAAGGGCCTTGCCGTTGGCGAAAGCCGTTGCGTTAAAGTCCGGCATGGCCTGCACGGTGTCATAAGTGTGCGATACGCCCTCGGCGTCTTTCTCGTGAGGCAAAGTGCAGCCGCTGGCTACCACCGAATTATAGTTGGGGGACGTCGAATCGCACTCGCTGAAATCGCCGGTGCGCTCGCGCAAACTGGGGACGCCAGCGCCGACTATGTTTCCTTGCCGATACTTCCGCCAGTCCTGGGACCAGTAGAAGAACACCTTGTCCTTGTTGGTGTTGAAGTGGCCGGGGATATAGACAGGCCCACCGATCGTATACCCGTAGTCATTCCACTTGAGGGGGCTCTTGGGGGCGGTGGATCCGATCGTTGCCCGGTTAACAAAGAAGTCGTTGGCGTCAAACTTCTCGTTGCGCACGAACTCGAAGGCATCGCCGTGGAAGACGTTCGTGCCGGATTTGGTAGCCAACTCGATGTTGGCGCCGGCGTGCTTGCCCATATCCGCGCCGTAATTCGAGGTGGAAATGCGGAATTCGGCGATGGTATCGAGGTTCGGGTAGGTGTTGAACGTCCCGGCCGAACCCTCGTCCGTGTTGTTGCCGCCGTCAATCTCCCAGTTGGCGTACTGCGTCCGATTGCCGTTGAAGGAGATGCTGTTGTTTCCCGCCACGCCGACGTGGGTGGTGTCCAAGCCGTTGTCAGGCGCGGCGCCGGGAACCATCAAGGCCAGCGTGACCCAGTTGCGGCCGTTCAAGTCCAGGCTCTGGATCTGCGTGTTCGTGATCACGCTGGAAACCGCAGCCGTCTCGGTTTGCACTTGGGGAAGGTTGCCGGTGACGGTGATTTCCTGCGTGACCTGACCGACGGTCAACTGCATGTCCACGCGCTGGATCTGTCCGACTTGAAGAACGATGCCGGAGCGCACCAGTTTCTGGAAGCCCGCGGCTTCCGCCGTCACCACATAGTTGCCGATAGGAATAGCCGTGAGTGCGAAGTACCCTGCCGAATCAGTCTTCATCACTCGCGTGAACCCCTTGTCGGGGTTTGCCACCGTGACCTGGGCATTCGGAATTAAAGCGCCCGTGGAGTCCGTAACCGAACCTACCATGCGCGCTGTGTCCTGAGCCCAGCAGGTGAGCGACATGCCAAAAAGCAACATGCCGACGAGGATCAATGCTCTTTTCACTGATTTCCTCCCACTGAGAATTTTTCCCTCAAGGTTGCTCAGCATCTCCCTATACCCCCAAAAAGCCAAGATCTCAAATCGAACAACCTGGAGAGCCGTAGCTTAGGTAGCACGTTGACTGCCATCAAATAATCTAGATGACTGAACAAAATAAAGGAGTTGAATTGTGCTGTAATGTGACTTTTTGCGCCTACCTAGTACAATTCCACTATTCCATATCCCATTTTCTGAATTCTGGAGTTATTTCGTCTGAAACCCGCTTCTCGCCGCGTATCAGAGGGGCTTGAATTCCCCTTCCAGCGTTGCGCCGGTTCTTTCCGCAGCGCGCCTTTCGCTCCCCGAGCGCGGAATGCTCTGGCAACCAAGAGGGACACTGGGGTATCGTAGGGACAAGGCCGAGAGTGCCGATAGGAGCCGCGATTGTAGGGCTGGGACTCCCTGCGACTTCGCTCAGGGACGGTGAGCAGGGCCGAACCGTTGCCCCAGACTGAAGCCGGTCCCAGGGTGGGATCGGCCCTACGTTAGTCCACCACAGAATGGGCGCGGAGAGCGGCAAGTGACAAAGGTGAAGGCAATCTTCGGACGGTCGTCGCCGCGCCGTGGGAAGCGCGGGGCACTCGGCATCACGGCTCTCCTTATCGGACTCGCCGTTAGCGGCTTGTCGTTAGCGCAGCAAAGAGAGACGGGTGGCTTGCCCGCTTCCCCTGCGCAGCCTGCCTTGGAGAAAGCTGGCCAGTCAGGCATCATCAAGGTTCGGGCTGCGTCGGTGGTCGTGGACGTTATCGTGACGGACAAGAAGGGCCGGCACGTGGGCGATCTTGCCGCCTCCGACTTTGCGGTTTTCGATAACGGCATTCCCCAGAAGATCGTGACCTTCGAACCGCCGAAGCGCGAGGTTCGGCAACACTCCGCAACGCCGGAAAGTGGCGCGGGCAAGACCGATCAGCCAGGAGTTGTTGCCCCGTCCCCACCGCACCGTCAAGCCTCCGACGTGTCCAGCGTGCGCTTCATTACCCTGGTGCTTGACCTGGGCGGACTGCAGCCCGGCAACATCGGGAAAGCCCGCGAGGCCGCGGTTCAATACCTGGAGAAGACCGTCGCCCAGGAAGACTTCGTGGCCGTCTACAGCGTTGACAGCAGCCTGCATCTGGACGTTCCCTTCACTCAAGACAAACAACGCGCCATCGAGGCAATCCGGCGCGCGGGACATCGAGCCTCGTCCGGCGCGGTATCAGTCAATGCGCGGACCGAAACAGAGCAAGAAATCAACGACCTCGAATCACAGGCTTACGGCTTCGGCAGCCAGAGTGGCCCAGGCGCAGGCCAGGCGAGTAGCTTGGGGGACCACGGAGGGGCGCAATTTGCTGACCAGGAGCTGGCCTCGCTGCGCGCCTATCTATGGACGCAGAGCATCTTTCAGGCCCGCGCGATTTACATGGTGCTGCGCTCGATCGCCCAGGCCTACCGCGATCTGCCCGGGCGCAAGAACGTGGTGGTTTTTTCCGAAGGTTTCGTTCATTCGCCGGAAGCCGCGACGGAAATGGCGGCGGTGATCGACATGGCGAACCGCGCCAACGTCGCGTTTTACATCGTAGAGGCCGGAGGGCTCACCACGGCGAGCTACGACGCGGCGAGCAGCACTCCCGCTGACCCGTCGGGTACTCGCCACGTCTTCGACGCTTCTGAGCAGGGCGTCGGGTTTCGGTATGGCTACACCGAGTTCGACCGCTTGATGCGGCTCGGCGGGCCGGACATGCTGCACGACGACCTGGGCGAAGTGGCCCAAGCGACTGGCGGCTTTTACATCAAGAATCAAAACGACCTGCTCCACGGCCTGGAACTGGCGGACAGCGATCTGCGCGGATTCTACACGCTGGTCTACCAGCCTTCGGACGTCCGCTACGATGGATCGTTTCACAAGATCAAGGTGGATGTTCTCGCCTCCGGATATTCGGTGCGGTACCGGCGCGGCTATTGGGCCATACCGCCCGGTCAGGAGGTGATGATGACGCCTGCCGCCGCACAGCTCTTGGGCGCGCTGGCGTCTGGTTCGTTGAGATCGGCGTTTTCGCCTGACCTGAACGCCGCTCTGCTGCTCGGCGCCGATGGCAAATTTTCGGTGCCCGCACAGGTGTCGCTGCCCGGCAAGTCAGTAAAGTTCGAAAGAGATGGCCGGACTTCCCGAGCGGGCGTCACCTTGTTACTGGTGGCTCGCGGGGCGGACGGAAACCCCGTTTCAGTCCATCAGCGATTTCTCAACCTTCGTCTCGATGACAAACAGCAGCGTGACTTCGAAAAGGAGAATCTGGAGATCAACGGACGGCTTGCGGTGCCGCGGTTCGAACCGCTGGATGTGCAGGCGATCGTCGAGCTCCCAGACGGCAAAGTTGCGATCGGCGACCGCAGGCTGGCCATCGCGGCGCCTCGGCCCTTGGTTCCTGGTGTGACCAGCGTACTGCTCTCGAATTCCATCGAGCCGGCCAAGGGCGTGCCCGACCCGTCGGACCCGCTGCGTGGCGAGAACTTTCAGATCCTGCTCTCGCAGCCCCGCTTCTCACCTTCGGAAAGACTGACGGCGTATTTCGGAATCTTGCTCGATTCCACTGTTCCCGATACGTCTCCCTCTCATTTGCTGCTGACTTACAGCATCGAATCGTCCGCGAGAACCGCCAAGGTGTTCCCCGTCGAGGAGCTTCCAGTCAGCGCCTCGCAGAGGTCGATTAGAGTGCTGAAGCAATTTGAGCTGACGGACCTGCCCGCCGGGCATTACACATTTCAGGTGAGTGTAAAGGATTGGGAGCACGGGGGTGCCGCGTCGCAGCGGTCCGAGTTTGACATCCAATGATCGGCCATCGGGAACCGCCAACACAGGTCTCAGCAGATTTCAGCCCGCAGGCGGCCGGTCTCTGATAGAATTCGCCGGTTGGGCTTGGGCAGAGGTTCCCCCCTTATGCGGGCGTCCCTCCGTATCTCTTCTTCCTCGCCACGCATGTGGCGGGGCGTGCGGCGGCTTTCCACCTGCCTGCTGGGCGCCTTGGTACTCGGCGGGCTTCGGGTAGAGGTGGCGCTCGGCCAGCAGCAAACCGTGCGCCTCGAAGGCACGGTGCGAACCGACGCCGGAGTGACGCTGAACTCAGGCGTCAAGGTCCGAATCGAAGCGGAAGAAGGTAAACTCATCGCTGAGCAGCCGGCTAATTCCGGAGGCAACTTCCATTTCGAGAATCTTCCGAAGGCGAACTGTACCTTAATTGTGACCGCGGATGGATTCGAACCCCACCAGGAGTCTCTGGACCTTCGTTATGGGGCAGCCATAGCAATTCGGAACATCAATCTAAGACCGTTGCAGAGGGAAAAAAAGAGCCCTGCCAGCGCTTCGGCGCGTTCGGATAACCTTGCTTCGAAGAATGCCAAGAAGGAGTACGAGCAAGCCGCACACGATCTTGCCGCGAAGAACATCGACGGGGCCAAAGGGCATCTGGAAAATGCCGTGAAAGAGTATCCTTGTTACGCGCGGGCGCAGACCGATCTGGGGACGATCCTGGAAGCGCGGCAAGATTTGGCCGGCGCCGAAACGGCGCTCAACAAGGCTCGCGAGTGCGATCCCGATTACATCGACTCGTATATCGTGCACGGGCAGATGCTCAACAGCCAAAAACGCTTCGCGGAAGGCGAACGAATCTTGCAGGAGGGCGTGCGCCGCTCGCCCGCTTCCTGGCAGTTTTACTACCAGCTTGGCGTCGCCTACTCCGGTCTGGGACGGTATTCGCAAGCACAAACCGAATATCAGAAAGTGCTGGAACTCAACCCCATCCCTCCACCGGATCTCCGCGTCAAATTGGCGGACCTCTACCTCAAGGAGAAAGCCTACGACAAAGCCTATTCGCAAATGGATGAGTATTTGAAAGCCGAGCCGAATGGGCGCTTCGCCGCCAGGGTGAAAGGCATCATGGAGCAAATGAAAGCGTCGGGGGTTCTGAGCCAGCCTGCGGCGGCCAAGCAGTGAGAATCAAGAGTAGAAGGTAAGGGCTCCGGATCCGCACCCTAAGAGTGACGGCACTCGGAGCGGCTTCTGATGGGGCGTGTGTCCATGCTACCCATCGACTCATTTGATTTGACAATTCGCGGAGCTTTTCCTATCCTGGCTAGCTTCGGTTCGAACCCTCCGGACAGCTTGTAAACCCCGCTCTGCACAAGACGGTCTAGGGGCCTCGTTCCAGTCCGCCAGGAAGGTTTTTCCCGGAGCCAACCTACACCCCAGAAGGAAGCTGACCCATGCCAGGAATCATCAAAGAAAGACTCTTTACTCCCGGACCTACGCCGCTTTTGATGGAGGCGCAGGCGCGCACGCTCACGGCCACGCTCCACCATCGCACGGAAGCCTTCCGGCAATTGCTGCGCGAGTCGCTGGAGAACTTGAAATATTTCTTCCACACGCAGCATGACGTTCTGATCTTTACCAGTTCGGGAACCGGCGCGATGGAGGGCGCGATCGCGAATCTGTGCTCGCCGGGGGAGCGGGTGCTAGTAGGCACGGCAGGCAAATTCGGGGAACGCTGGCTGGAACTGGCCAAGGTGTACGGCCTTGAGGCGGTCAAGGTCGAATCGCCCTACGGACATCCCCTCAATATCGAAGAGATGAAGAACCGGCTGAAAACTGATGGGCCGTTTCGCGCCGTGTTCGTGCAAGCTACTGAAACTTCCACGGGGGTCAGTCACGACGTTCAGGCCCTCGGTGAGCTTGTGAAGGCCCATCCGGACACCTGCCTGGTGGTGGACGGCATCACCGGACTGGGCACCACGGAACTGCTTCCGGATGAGTGGGGCCTGGACGTGGTGATCGGAGGGTCGCAGAAAGCTCTGATGATTCCCCCTGGATTGGCGTTTGCCAGCGTCAGCGAAAAGGCATGGAGCCTGATCGGGAAATCGCGGCTGCCGCGCTATTACTTTGATTTTGCCAAGGAGCGGAAGAACCTGGCCAAGGGCGAAGCCAGCTACACGCCGGCGACCACGCTGGTAGTCAGCCTGCACGCGGCTCT
>Ga0209777_10002078_pt1 | contig 27174 bp, 19 predicted proteins | sample FrelakmetHBP12HB_FD_187147 | JGI IMG/M metagenome (GOLD analysis project Ga0209777, IMG submission 187147) | Freshwater lake sediment microbial communities from the University of Notre Dame, USA, for methane emissions studies -HBP12 HB (SPAdes)... | ecosystem: Environmental > Aquatic >...
AGAATGTCGAGTTTCTCCGACTTCGCGACTCGCTCCACCTCGGCCGCGAAGCCCGAGAAATTCCTCCCGGATCTCCGATCTGCCGTGCTCTATGCGGTGAACTGAATGGAAAAGGGCCAAACTCCAGCCAGGGCACGGCTGAAGCCGTGCCCTGATACAAAACCGGCCACCGAATTCCATTTTTGTGTCGCGCACCCAACTCGATCCCCGGAGGACCGGTCACTGCGGTATCTCTGGAGAATGCCCGGCGCCAGCAAGTATCTCGATTTCCTTGCCGACTGGCTCGCGCCTCTCGGCCAGATCACGTCCCGTCCCATGTTCGGCGGCTATTGTCTCTACTGCAACGGGGTGGTCTTCGCCCTCGTGGCGGACAGCGTCCTGTATCTCAAGGTGGACGACACGACGCGCCCGCAGTTCGAAGCTCTCGGGCTACAGCCGTTCCGTCCCTTCGAAGACAGGCCCGAAGGGATGCTGTATTATCCGCCGCCGCCCGAGTTCTTCGAAGACTCAGAAGCGATGCGCGGGTGGGGCAGCGCCGCGGCAGAGGTCGGACGCCGGGCCGCGGCGCGACAGAAGGCGCGCAAGCAGAACGCGAAGAAGCTCTCGAAGACTGCTTCTGCCAAGGCGCGGCGCCCAGCTAAGAGCCGTAAGTGATCGTGAGCTTGACGGTGGCTCGAGAGGGCGGATCAACCGCCACGAGCAGCACGCGGTTGAGACGCTCGCCCCACACGCTCTTCAGGGTCGGGTCCTCGATCCGGATCTCCTCGGGATTCGCTTTCAGCGCAACTCCCTCGAACCGGACTTTTGCGAGGCCGCCGAACGAAAGCTCCGAAGGACCGGCTTCGGTTACGGTGCACGGGGTCATCAGAGTCCAGGCAATCCGGCGGGCGCGGCGCGAGAGCGCATAGTCGTCACGCAGCTCGATCCGGTTCGCAGGCCTTTCGAAGCGGAAGGTGCGCTGCCATCGCTCGATGCCGGCCCGGGAGGGGTAGGCGCGGGCGATATCCAGGCTGAAGACGGCAGCCTCGTCATCGGCTTTGTAATCCACGTTCCTCGCGGCAAACTCCCTGCCGTCAGACTGCATGACGTCGTCGATCGTCGGCAGGTTGTGGTACGCCGACTGCATGGTCCAGATGTCGTACCGCTCGGAGCTGAACGTTTTGGCCGTGTAGGTCTCCACACCGACGTCGATGAGGACGGGGCGGCCGTCCGCGTACACGATGAAGTTGCCGACGTCGTTGTGGTTGTGGCTCTCGGCGTTGTGCCCGCCCTGCGCGGCGAGGTACAGCCCTTGGGCGGAGTTCTCCCTGGCGCGCGCGGCCATCACTTGCACGCCGGGAAGCCACGCGTCGCGCACGAGCGGCTCGCCGCCGGACGCGCCGCGCAACGCTTCCATGTTGAAGAGCGCCGGAAGCTCGCGTCCAACGCTTTCAGCGCGAACGGCATCCAGGCCCTGCCCGCGAGCCGTGAAGGCGCCGAGGGCCTGCATCTTCTCGTCGCCGATCCGCTTGCCGTACCGGAAAACCAGGTCGGCGTCGATCTCCACTCGCGCCGGGGCGTCGGCGAAGTTCACGTACCAATCACCGGCGATGTGAGCGCGGTAGATGTAGCGGCCGATCTCGCGGACGAGTGGCTCGGAATAGAAGTCGATCGCGCCGCGGCTGGCGGAGTGCAGCAATTCGAGGCAATCGAAGAGCGAGGCGCCGGCGCGCCCCCAGTAGCTCGGGCCCTCGTCACAGCCGCCGTCGTCGTGGTAAGCGGCGAGGAACCGGTCGAGACAGCGGCAGACCTTGTGGACGGCGGCAGCGCGGCGGTCCGCGTCCGTCTCGATGGCGAGCACGCAGGTGAGCCAGTTCGAGCAGATCCAGGGATTCCAGTTGTTGACGTCGTGGCTGTCGATGAGTCCCATCCACCAGAAGTCGTCGCGCTCCATGCATGGCACGAGAATGCGGCGGCGGATCTCGTAGCGGACGCGCTCCGGCAACAGGCGGTTGATCTTCGCAAGCCGCGGCTCGAGCAGGTAGTGCGTCCAGGCGAGCAGGCTCCCGGTTTCGGCGGCGAAGAGGTCCACGATCGGCTCGGTTACATCGGGCAAGCCGGTGCCCGCTTTTTGCATCCCCAGGTGAGCGGGAACGCCCCAGAATGTTTCCTCGCAGGTGGCCCATATGCCGTTGGCGATGTTCTCGAGGAACCGGCCGCGCCCTTCGAGGCACTCCGCGATAACGAGTTCTCTCAGGGCCTCCCGGCGCAGGTCGCGAGCGTGCTCGTAATGCGAGCGGTTCCCGGCGCGCGCGAATTCGAGGAACAGCGTGGCGGGAAGCGCAGGCCACTCGAAGCCGACGCGGCGCTCTCCATCGGCGGTGAGCGCGGTGCGCGCGCCGGCGGCAAGAGAAGCCCACGCCGCCCGGTCTCCCGCCGTCGGGAAGGGCTTCCATGACGCGGGCGGGACAAGCAGGGCCCTGAGTTTCCCAGGGGGGAACGATTCCGCCAGAGAGCGGCGGTTCGGCGGAGCGGCGCGGAAGGCGATGCCCGGAACTGCGTTCAAAGCGGCACCGGCTGTCCCGGTGGCGAGAAACTCGCGGCGATTCGTTTTCAGCATTGCGTGACTAGTGTAGCCCTTGGGCGTGCCGCGACGGTCCTCGGCTTGAATCGCGGCGGCGAGGGCGCCAGAGTGGTTCGCGGCGGATCGCCGGTGCGGAAGCGCGCAAAATGCGCTTAATCGACGTATTTTGCACGTCAAGACGCGCTAGTTGGGCGCATTTCGCACGTCAGTAGCTCACCGAAACCGAATTGCAGCGAACGAGCCCCGGCGCATCGATTTCGTAGGCGGCGGCGTTGCCGTGGAAATCGGCCCGCCGAAGCGTCTGCTCGTGCGTCTTCTCGCCCTGCGCCGTCTGGTAGCGGTAAATCACGCGAACCGGTCCGCGCAGCTTCGAGGGGTCCTCGACCTTGAAGCGGACGGTGTTCTTGCCCTCGAAGATCTGCGGGATCGACATGATGCCGTTCTCGAAGAACGTTTCGAGCCGCAGGGCGCAGAGCCCCGCAGGCTCCGTGCGCGAGGGCGCCGCTCCGGTAGAGACGCGGATCTGAAAACGGTAGACGCCGTGAATGCTGACGCCGTCAGCGCGAAACCGTTCGCGACCCAGCGCGACGGAGAACCTGCCCGGTCCCCGGTGAACGGTCTCCCATTGCGACCACCGGTCCGGCTCCGAGTCGTCGAGCGGCTTGGGGCGCAGGGTGCGGATCTCGACCGCGAGGCCGTCATTCCCGCCACCGGAGAGTTTTCCTGAAAGCGTTCCGTCCACGAGCACGTAGGGGCTGCGGATATCGAAGACGGCCGAGGCCGCGGCGGCGCCGGGTGCGCGCAAGTGAGGCGCGGTGGCCGCGTGAACGAGTCCGCTGCCGGGCTCGATGGTCTCGGGCGCACCGGCCCCCAGATCGGGCGCGTACACCGTGCGTCCCCACGCCTGCCCGAGCGTCCTTCCGCCGGCTACGCCGGTGTTGTAGCCTTCATCGCCGGGCACGGTGGTCAGATAGGGTCGCGCCCACTTGTAGTTCGGGTCGTGCTTCGGCCAGTTGCCTTCGAGCATTGTTTCCGTCACGCGGTAGAAGCGCCCCGAAGGCCGGAACGGTTCCTCTCTCTTCGTGTGCGCTCCGGCGGGCACGTAGAACCTCCGCGCGGTATTGTCCCAGTGGCGCTCGATGGTGGTGCCTTTGGGCAGTTCGAAATCCATGTCGTGGAACCGCGTGCCCATCTCGTACTTCGGGTCGCCGAAGACGCTCTCCACGGGGGACCCGGCTTTCACCCACTCACTCTCTGACGCGAAGTAACGCGGCTCGAGCAGCAGCGCGCGCTCCCATTCCACGCCGAAGTATTCGAAGAAGGGACCGCTGCGGTTGCGAAAGGTGCGGTTGTCGAGAATGTTCTCGTCCACGCCGACCTGGGCCCAGTCGAGGATGCGGCTATCGGGCGCATCGGTTTCGATGAGGTAATAGCCGTAGCGCGGATCGAAGGCGCCGTAGCGGCCGTCCATACGCAGCCGGTACATCGTGTGGAAACCGCCGTCCGCGTGCTGGACGCACACGCGCTCGCCCGCGGAGCGGTCCTTCTTGTGCTCCGTCCAGACGGCTTCCGCGATGCGGCTGGTCGTGTCGCAGTAACCCCAGCCGTACACGAAGAGGTTCTTGTGGGCATCGGTGACGTACTCCTCTTTGCCGTACTCCCCCTCGAACGCCTGAATCATGCCCCCGGTCGCCATGCGGTTGAAGAGCCGCAGCCATCGGAAGAGCACCTTGGCCTGAGCCGTCTCGGAAGCATGCTCGACACCCTCGAGGCGCATGATGTCGCGGACCCAGGTAGAGAGATTCGTGCACTCCGGCCAGCGCTCGCTGGTAACGAGCGGGCCCCTCACGATCCCGGGCCGCTGCTGCGCACAGACGTGGCGGGCCGGAGAGAGGACCGCAAGCGCGAGCAGCAGGAGGACAGGCCGTGCGTGGCGAGGCGCAATGCTGATCATCGCCGCGATTGTACCGGAAGATGATCGTTCAAAGCAGGCCCTGGCAGCTGTCAGCTCTCCCACCGGCTGGGGCCGAATTGAACGGGGTCAGAGAGCCGACCTGGGGGTCGGCTCGCAGGCGAGGGCGCCTGCCCCCCAAGAAACCCATGCCTCCGGCGGCCATTCAATGCCGGATCATTCCCAGCGCAGGGCTACGAGCGGATCGACACGGGCCGCCCGCCGCGCGGGCACCCAGACGGCGAGTGCGGCGACGCTGAGCAGAACGACGGAGGCAACGGCGTAGGTCAGCGGGTCCGAGGGATTCACTCCGTAGAACGAGCTGCGCAGAGCGCTCGTGAGCGCGAGCGAGCCGGCGACGCCGATGGCGACGCCGACCAGCGCGATCGCCAGCCCCCGCCTCAAAGTGGACCGCACGAGATCATCCGGCTGAGCCCCGAGAGCCATACGGACGCCCATGTCGTGCGTGCTTTGCGCAACCGAGGAGGAGATGACGCCGTAAATCCCCAGGGCCGCCAGGATCAGGGCCACCGCGGCGAAGACTCCGGCCAGCCAGGTGTGCAGACGCGGAGTCGAGATCTGCGCGTCCGCGATCTGCCGCATGGTGCGGACGTCGGTCACGGGCACGTCCTTGTCCACGGCATGAACGGCCGCGCTCACCGCCTGCGCCATCCGTTCCGGGTCGGAACGCGTGCGGACCAGCAGCGCGCCGCCGGGCCGGGTCCACTGGGCTGCGGGCACGAAGAGCCACGGGTCCGTTCCGAGCCGGATGCCATCCTTCACGTTCGAGACGACGCCAATGATTTCCCAGGGCAGTTGTGCCGCGGCCTTCGAAGCCTCGGTCGAGTTCCGGATGATGAGCCGCTGCCCGATCGGATCTTCACCGGCCAGGTGGCGTTTCACGAACGCCTCGTTGACCACGGCAACCAGGGATGCGTTCTCGTTGTCCCGGGCGGAAAAGAACCTCCCCTTGCGCAGGGAGATGCCGAGGGTCTCCATGTAGCCTTCGCTCACGTAATGCATCGGCACACGGGGCTGCGCGGCGAGCGCAACCGGACGGGAGGCGAACTGGAAACGCGCAGGAATCCCAAGGCCTTCCATCGGAAGGAAGGCAGAAAGCGCCACGGATTTCACGCCGGGAAGCGCGCGCACGTTCTCTAACACCGCCCGGTTGAAAGCGCGCACCCGGGCCTGGTCGGAGTAGTGTGCCGCGGGCATGGTCAGCCGCATGGTGAGAAGGTTGTCGGCGCGGAAACCCAGGTCTGCGGCGGATTGCGCGGCGACGCTGCGGATCAGCAGGCCAGTGCCGGCCAGCAGGGTCAGCGAAAGAGAAAGCTGGGCCGCCGCCAGCGCGCCGCGCACGAAGTGGCGCGAGCGTCCGCCACGCGCGCAGGCGCCGCAATCCTTGAGCTGGCGCTGCAGGTTGACTTTCGAGGCGCGCCAGGCCGGCACCGCCCCGAACACAAGACCTGTAAGCACCGAAAGCGCCAGCGTGAAGGACAGCACACGCCAGTCCAGCGCGGGCTCCGCGCTGATGCCCATCCCGACGGAGAACTCGAGCCCGGCCACCAGGCCCGTGAGCCAGGCGGCGAGCAGAATGCCAAAGCACCCGCCGACGAGCGAGACGATTACGCTCTCGGTGAGCAGTTGCCGGACCAGGCGGCCGCGTCCGGCTCCAAGCGAGACCCGAACCGCGAGCTCGCGCCCGCGGCCGAGCGCCCTTACCATCGTCAAGTTGGCAAGATTCGCGCAGGCGATCAGGAGAACGAAGACCACCGCGCCGAACAGCGCGAGCACGTCCCGGTGCATCGAGAGCGGTCCCAGCATATAGTCCTGGAGCGAGACCACTTCGCCGCTCCACCCCTTCAGCAACTGCGGATACACACCGGCCGGATTGGCGACGAACGCTCGTACCTCCGCTCGCGCCTGTTCCAGACCCACGCCCTGCCTGAGCCTGCCCGCCACGAACAGGTAGCGTGCTTCGCGCGGGGCCGCAGGGTCGAGCGTTGCCTGGGTCCACAACTCCGGCGAGGAGAAGAACCGGAAGCTGGCCGGCATGATCCCGACGAGCGCACAGGGTGCGCCGTCGATGGTCAGGGTCCGGCCGAGCAGTCCGGGATCGGCCCCGAAGCGGCTCTGCCACGCCCCGTAGGAGAGAACTGCCGCGCATGGAGCGCCCGGGCGCTCGTCCCGGGTGGAAAACGTCCGGCCCATTGCCGGCGCGGTCCCCAGCGCCTCGAAAAAGCCCGATGTGGCGCGAAATCCGCTGAATCGCTCGGCTACGCCCCTCACCGACACGTTAAACTCGGCTTGAACGCCGCCGCCAATTCTGTCGTAGGATCGGGCCTGGGCACGAAATTCCAGAAGGTCCGCCGGAGAGAGGTTCGCAAATTCACCCTGCGGCGCTTTGAGCCAGACAAGCATCAGCCGGCCGGGGTCCGGATAAGGAGAGCGCCGGATCAGCGCCGCGTCCACGACGCTGAACAGGGCGGTATTTGCACCGATCCCGATGGCCAGAGTGAGCACGGTGACCGCAGTGAAGCCGGGGTTTTTCCCGAGGAGGCGCAGGCCGTACCGAAGGTCCTGGGCAGTTTGCGTTACGGCGCGTCTGAAGAAGCTTTGCATGGCATTTGGCCACTTGCATGAATCATGCCAGAACCAGGCATATTTGAATCAGAAACTTACGGGAGTGATACGAGGCATCGCTGTCCGAATCCGGGACGAGTGGATCCGGAAATCGCCGGCCGGATACTCCCGCTTCGCTTGAACGGCTGCGCTGGGTGCTATCAAGTATCGGTTGGGGGCCTGGCTGAATGCGATTGCCGGCCCGGGTCGTTCGATACTTGCTGGCCGTGGTGTTTCGCGGGGCTGTGGTCGGGAGAAGCAGCGCGGCTATTCCGCCGTCTCTTCCGCAAACACCAGGCCGGAGGGAAGCTCTTCGCCGAAAATGCGGTCGAGCGTGCCGGAGTCGAGAGCTTCTTCGCCTTCGAGGATGGGGAGCAACCGGTCCGCATCCGGCCGGCCGGTGATCTGGCGCCGGACTTGCGCGATCAGCGCGGGAGCGAGGTCCCGGGCCGGATCCGCGGTGCGCCGTGCGATTGTCACCAGCGCGTCCGCCGCCCGGGGGTTCGGCAGCAACGCTTCGACCCAGCGCGCCGCCGCCGCGGGCGGCACGACCTGATTCGCGGGCCCGTAGAACAGCTCGCGCGCACCCATGCGGGTGAGGCACCACAGGTCGCTGTCCGGCGATTCACCCGCCTTCACGCGCCGCACCAGCGCGTCGCCCAGCTCGACCTTGGTCTGCAGCGGCAGCAGTTCCAGACTCGCTGCCGCACGCCACATCTCGCGCAGCAGGCTGCTGTTGATGCGCGGCGGCTTGCCGGTTCGCGGCAGAAGCGTGGCTGAGAGCCTCTGGAAGACGTCCACCTGCTGGTTCCGGTTGAATCCGCCGGCGACGCGCCCCCACAAGACCCACCACTGCACCTCGTTCTCGATGCGATTCGAAAACACCAGTCCCGCGGCGTAAACCCGCCGGATCTGCTCGATGCGGAAATCGTCGCCGGGATAGCCGAAGCCCGGCCGCAGGCAGAACCCCGTGAGGTTGAGCCACCGCAGCTCGTGGCCGGGAGAAAACTTGCGGCCGCCGGCGCACTCGAGAAGCACGTCCGAGAGCCGGCGAATCAGCCCGAGCGGCCAGGAGTTCTTCCCCAACCCGAGCGCCTGCTCCAGCCGCGCCGGCAGTTCTTCGGGCGCGGGTGAGTCCGCCCTGCCCTGCGTGAATACGGCGCGGATCAGGTCGTTCGATTTCGCGGCGGCCTCGTCGCTGATCACCGCGGCCGGCCGGGATGCGCGGCGCGCGGCCTCGCTCTTCTCTTTCCTTTTGCGCAGCTCGAACTGCAGACGCCACCGGTGCTCGCTGATCTTCGATTCGGCCCAGATCTCGAGCGTCCCGATCTCGGTGAGCCTGGCGCCGAGCTTCACCGGGATGAAGCGTTCGCCCGTGCGGCGTCCGAAGCGGATCACCGCATCGAGCGGCGCGTGAACGTGGACTTCCTCGCTCTCTACTTGCGCCGGAGTGAACTCCACCACCTGGCCCAGCGCGTCGTCCGTACGCGTGAGAGAGCTGTAGAGCCGGAACGAAACCGGACGGTTTGCAACCAATTGCAGATTCTCGAGATCCAACTCGAACGAGGCGCCCTCCTCGGTACCGCGCGGCACGAGGCACACCGCACGGACGCGTTCCGCGGCTTCGCGGTCCTCATCGCCACCGATGCCGATGTAGTATGTCCGCGGCAGCCCGCCGCGCACGAGGACACCCGCCCCGGTGGTCCGCGCGAAAGAGTAGTAGGCCGCGCCGACAGCGACGGCGAGGTCCAGATCGCGGTTTTCGAGTACGAGCGGCCTGCGCCCGTACCAGTTCCCAACGACGTCCGCCACGCGCTCGCGGCAGACATCGGGGATGAAGAATCCTCCGTTGAAGAGGATCGCATCCACGCCGTTGGGCGCGTGTTCGGCCGCGCCACTGAGGAACTGCGCCAGGTGCCGCGTCACGGCCGGATCGGAAACATAAGGGAGCCCCAGCTCGCGGAAGACGCTGCGCTTCTCCTCTTTCGGCTTGTCCTCAAGAGAGCAGAAGGGCAGGAAGCCCTCGAGCGTAAGCTCGCGCACTTCCTCGCGGAGAATCCCGGTCTTGCGCGCGCCGCCGATGAGGGACGTGCCCGCGCCGAGCACGGTCACCTCGACGCCCGGCAGGTTCGGATCCGAGAGCAGCTTTTCTTTCGCCGCAGTGCACTGCCGGCGCACGGCATTGCGCTGGCGGATGGAGAGCGGCGCGCCGATCTTGCTTTCGACGAGCCAGGCGAGCGTCAGGTCCAGGTTATCGCCGCCGAGCAGCAGGTGGCGCCCGACGGCGGTGCGCGTAAACTCGATGCGGTCGCCGTCGCGGGCCACGCGGATCAGCGTGAAATCCGAGGTGCCGCCGCCCACGTCGCACACCAGCACCACCTGGCCGTCGAACAGGTTTTTCCGCGACTCGGTGAGGTGATTCGCGATCCAGGAGTAGAACGCGGCCGCCGGCTCCTCGAGCAGCGTCAGGCGCGGCAGGCCCGCATCGGCCGCGGCCGTGACGGTCAACTCGCGCGCCTCCTCATCGAAGGAAGCCGGCACGGTCAGGACGACTTCCTGCTCGCCCATCGGAGCGCCCATCTGCTCGTCCCAGGCCTGCCGCATGTGCGCCAGGTATTTCGCCGAAACCTCGACGGGCGAGAGCACACGCCCGGTCTCCTGCGAATCCCAGGGCAGGATCTTCGCCGTGCGGTCCACCTCCGGATTCGAAAGCCAGGACTTCACCGAGTGCACCAGGCGCGTGGGGACCAGCGCACCCTGCTCGCGCGCGTACGTGCCCACGTACTCGCGGTCGCCCAGGAACAGAAAGGACGGGAACGTCCGCAGCGGCTGCACGGTTTCGGGCGCCGTGTACTGCGGAATTCTAAGGATATGAATGGGCGGGAACCCGGTATCCTCGGCTTCGCGCGGATCGATGTAGGCCACCGCCGAGTTGGTGGTGCCCAGGTCGATGCCGATCTTCATGCCGCTGCCACGCGCTCCCGGACGTTGAATTCGAGCTTCCAGCGACGGCCGTCGCGCGCGACGCACCAGAGCTGCAGCAGGCCGGTCTCGGTGACTACCGTCTCGAGGGTAACCGGCACCACTTCGCCGGGGGTGCCGCCATCGGCCGGAAGCGTCACTTCCATGGGCGTCAGCTCCTCCAGCTCCTCGCCCACGTCCTCGATCATCGCGCCGGTCGCGTCGTCCTTGCGTGAGTTCGAGGAGAAGAAGCGGAACTCGGCGGGCTGGCCGATCACGAGCCCGAACTCGCGCCCCGCAATCCTCGCTTCGGTGCCCTCCTCCATGCCGAACGGCGCCACAGCGAGCGCCTTGAGCGGCGCGGGGACGCCCGGGACGGCCGGCATCGCGGTTTCGATGCCTACGTAGTACGTGCGCGACACGCCGCCACGGATTCTGACACCGCGCCCGGAGCGCGCCAGCCCATAGTAGGCCGCGCCGCGGGCCACCGCGTGCATCAGGTCCTCGCCCGTCAACGTGACGATTGCCAACATGCCCTCCTCGGCCAGCCAGCCGTTCAACACGGAGACGAGCCGCTCGCGGATGATGCCGGCACGCAGGACGCCGCCGTTAAACAGCACTTGCGTCGGGCACGCGAGGCCGCTTGGCCCGCGCCGCACGGACCCATGCTGCGCGGCCGCTGCATGCTGCCGCAGGAACCGCGCAAGGTGGCGCGTGATCGCCGCGTCCGCTGCGTAAGGCAGGCCGAGTTCCTGCAACCCGACACGGCGCGCGCGCAGCGGCTCGTCCTGGCTGCTTGCCTGAGGGAAGAAGCCGTCGAGCAGAATGCGCTCCAGGTTGGCCCGTTTCAGCTTCGCCTTAATGGTCCCGCCGACGAGGCCCGTGCCCCGGCCGAGCACCGTCACGGGGTGGTCCGAGGCCTCGTTGCCCTCTTCGAGCAGCTTCTCCTTCGCGGTGCGGCAGTTCTGCCACAGCGCGTGAAGTTGCAGCATGTCGAGCTTCGTGCCCTTCGCACCCAACTCATGCTCGATGAACCGAGCCAGGGCCAGGTCGATATTGTCGCCGCCGAGCAGGATGTGCTCGCCGACGGCGACGCGGTCGAGTTGCAGCTCTCCATCGCGCTCGGTCACCGCAATGAGCGTGAAGTCCGTGGTGCCGCCACCGATATCGACGACAAGGATCAGGTCGCCGACCTTCACCCGTTCGCGCCAGTCGGGGTGCCGCTCGATCCAGGCGTAGAAGGCCGCCTGTGGCTCCTCGAGGAGGATGATGTTCGGGAAACCCGCTTCGACGGCCGCGCGCTGCGTCAACTCACGCGCCACCGCGTCGAAGGACGCCGGGACGGTGATGAGCACCTGCTGGTCGTCGAACGGCGCCTCCGGATGCTCCTGGTTCCAGGCGTGGCGCATGTGTTCCAGGTAGCGCCGCGAGGCTTCGACGGGCGACGTCTTCGGGACGCCCTCGGGCGCATTCGGCGGCAGGATGGCCGCAGCGCGATCCACGCCCGGGTGACTCAACCACGACTTGGCGGACGAGACCAGCCTCCCCGGATTCTCCGCGCCGCGCTTTTGAGCCAGCGCGCCCACCAGGTACGCCGGATTCGGGTCCCACGGCAGCGCCAGAGAACCGGCGGGAAAATCCGAAGGTCCGGGCAGGTACAGGAACGAGGGCAGCAGCGGCTCACGCCGGACCTCGCCCGCATTCACGACCTGCGCCACCGGGAACAGCGCGGCGCCCGGCAGCGCGTGCAGGTCTTCCACCTCGCCGAGCGAGGCCTGGGCAACCGCCGAATTCGTGGTGCCCAGATCGATTCCAACGACGTACTTGGTTTCCGGCACAGGCGTTTACTCGATCTCGATTTCCGCCGGCGCGACCACCGTGGCGCCGTGCTGCGGCACCGGCAGTTCAGCCTTCTCGACGCGCCAGCCCTTGTGGCGCAGCGTTCCACCGCCTGGAGGCTGCGCGGGCACGTTGCCCACGAACTTCACGAGCTGCGCCCTGTTCTCGGCGGGCAGCCCCGTCACTTTGACCTGCGTACCCTCGACGGCATCGATCACCGGCGCGAGCCGCAGGTAACGCACGAGTGAATCGCGGCAGTGATCGTGCAGGGAGCGTACCGCTGCGCCGACCTGATCGTCGTCGTAAGCCGAGATGTCCTCCATCAGAAAGTCCACCAGGCGCGAGTCACGCTGCAGAATCGAAAGAATCTCCACGGCGCCGTCGGTGAAATCCGCCAGGGGCGGCGGAGGCGGCGGCGGCGCGGGCGGGGTCTTGTGAAGGCCGAGCTCGATGATCGCGGCGTCCGAAAGCGCACCGTGAAAAAGAATGCCGAAGAAACAGCGGAACGCAAGAAGGATGCGGCCCAAATACACCCCCTGCCGCCCAGGTATGCGCGGCCTACGATCGTCTTTCTACTCCACCAGGATACACGCCGGGGGAGTGGGGCGACACGCGCGCGGGTGCCATGCGGTTTCGTGGATGCGATCCGGCGAAGCGCCTGTGTGTCGGGCGCCGGCCCAGGCGGGGTCAGGGGACCCCGCGCGGTCCAGGGGGACGGCCCCACGAAAGACTCTAATTCGCAGGTCAGGCTACGCTAGCTGGTGCCCGCGCTCGTCTCTCTCGTCCCCGAGCCCTCGACGACAGCCGCGCGGCGAAGCTTGTCCAACTCCCGCCGCGCGATCGCGCTCCAGGAGCTGTTGCCATCGAGCTTCAGGTACGCCTTCCAGTGCCGCACGGCCTTCATGACATCGCCCTGCGTCTGGCACAGCAGGGCCAGATTGTAATGCGCATCGGCGTATTGCGGACTCTGCCGCAGAGCCGCCTGGTAGTGGAACGCGGCGCGGCCCGGGTTGCCCCGCTCGTCGAACAGGTTGCCGAGGTTGAAGTGCGCGAGCGCATAGGTCGGGTCGATACTGAGCGCTTGCCGGTAGCTCGCCTCCGCCTCATCCCAGCGGCGCAGGTGATAGAAGACGGTGCCCAGGTTCACCGCGGCGCCCGCGCTCGAAGGGTTCAACTCGAGCGAGCGATTATAGGCGGCGATGATGTCGTCCGGCAGCGCGCCGGTCTGCTCAAGCTCGAGGCCCCGCTCGAACCACGCCTCCGCCTCGCGCATGCGGAGCTGCCCCTCGGCTTTCGCGCCGCCCTCACGTGGGAACGCAAGAAGCGTTTTCAGTTCCGCGCGATCGAAGTTGAGAAGAAGCTGGCCCGAAACGGCCTCCATCTTCTGGCCTTCCACCAACACCGCAATCGTGCGCCCCTCGGAGATGATCTTCAGCTCCTTCAGCGGGTTGTCCACGCCGTTGAGTTTCTCGCGCAGTGCGCGCAGCGCCTTCCGGACCCGCGTGGTCGAAACGCGGTTCTCCAGGAGTTTCTGCAGCGAGCGCACCGCGATCAGGTCCGCGAAAACGAACTCGTCGAGATGCGGGACCAACTCCTGCCGCTCCCAACCGCGCAGTTGCCGCTCCGTCACGCCCAGGACGCGGCGGGCCTCCTCGCGCGTATACGACTGCTTTGGCGCCGCCTCGAGCATCGCGGAGAATTCTAGCAGACCGTGAACCGAATGTCTCCCGAGAACATTCGAATTCGTTACCTGGCACACGGTTATGATGGAAAATACCCGGCTGGACTCACCATGGCGGATTACCACAAGATCGGACTGCTCACTCTGCGCGAGGGCCGCATCCTCCTCTGCCGGAAGAAGCACTCCACCTCACACCTGATCCTTCCGGGCGGATGCGTGGAGCCGGGCGAATCGCCTGTTGCGTGCCTCGAGCGGGAACTGCACGAAGAACTTGGCGAGGTCGCGGTGCATGGCCTGGAGTACGTGGGCGCGTATGAAGATCGCGCGGCGAGCGATGACGCGGCGTCCAGGAAGACGGTCCGGATCGAGCTGTACCGCGGCACGCTCGAGGGCACTCCCGAACCGCACTCCGAAATTGTCGAGCTGGTCTGGTTCGGCAGCCGCGACGACCGTACGCGCCTTGCACCCAGCATCGTCAACCGCATCCTACCCGACCTGTTGGCGCGCGGCCTGCTCCCGTGGGAGCCCGAGGCGGTTCCCGTCGAGCTGCTCGCGCCGGCGCGCGACCTCGAGTGCGGCATCTCCGCGATCGACTGCGGCGCCGACGCCGTCTACATCGGCGCGCCGCGCTTCGGCGCCCGCGAAGCGGCCGGCAACTCGCTCGATGACATTCGCGCGCTGGCTGCGTACGCTCACAAATTCCGGGCGCGGGTTTACGTCACGCTCAATACGCTTCTCTTCGACGACGAACTGCCGCACGCGGTCCGGCTCGCGCACGAGCTTTACGATGCCGGCATCGATGGCCTGATCATCCAGGATGTGGGACTGCTCGAATGCGATCTGCCGCCCGTGCCGCTCATCGGCAGCACGCAGATGCACAACGCGACGCCCGAACGCGTGGCCTTCCTCGAACAGGTTGGAATCAGCCGCGCCATTCTCGCCCGCGAGCTTTCGCTCGACGAGATCCGCGCCATCCGCCGCGCCGCGCCCCGTATCGAGCTGGAGTTCTTCGTGCATGGCGCGCTCTGCGTCTGCTACAGCGGCCAGTGCTACCTGAGCTATGCGCTCGGCGGCCGCAGCGGCAATCGCGGCCAGTGCGCCCAGCCTTGCCGCAAATCGTACACGCTCGAGGACGCTTCGGGCAGCCGGGTCGCCTCCGGGCACCTGCTCTCGCTGCGTGACCTGAACCTTTCGGCGAATCTGGGTGAACTTCTCGATGCGGGCGTGACATCTTTCAAGATCGAAGGGCGCCTGAAGGACCGCGGCTACGTCGCGAATGCAGTGGCACACTATCGTGCGCTGCTTGACGAAGCCATCGCCGGCTGGAATGCTTGCGCGCCCGCGGAATCGCGCCCGCCGCTCCGCCGCAGCTCCTCCGGGCGCAGCTCACCGGGCTTTTCGCCGAACCCGGCGAGGACCTTCAACCGCGGGTTCACGACGTACTTTCTGCACGGCCGCAGCGCCTCGCCGGGATTCCCGGCGACGCCGAAGATGGCCGGCGAAGAGATCGGGCGCGTAACCGAGGTTCGCAAGAGCAACTTCACCCTCGAGAACGGATCCGCGCTGCACCCGGGCGACGGCATCTGCTTCTTCGACCGCGAGGGCGTCCTCTCCGGCACGGTAGTGAACGGCGTCCAGGGCGATACCGTCACTCCCGACCGCATGGCCGGAATCGAACCGGGCATCGTCATTCATCGGAACCACGACCACGAGTTCCTCGACCGCCTTGCCCGCAGCCGCCCGGAGCGGCGAATCGGCGTACGGTTCGCGCTCAGTCATGCCGGTGATGGCTTGGCCTTACAGGCCACCGACGAAGACGGCATTCAGGCTGAATCGCGGCTGCCCGGTCCTTTCGAGCCCGCCCGCGATGCCGCGCGGGCGCTCGATACGATCCGCCGCCAGTTGGAGCGCACGGGAGATACCGAGTTCATCTCCCTCAACGTGGATGCGCCGCTCGAGCCCGTGCCCTTCGCTCCCATCTCGGCGCTGAACGCGCTGCGCCGGGACGTCCTCGCGCGATTGTCCGACGCCCGCGCCAGCGCCCGCCCTCGCCGCGAGCTTGCGATCGTACCGAACGAGGCGCCTTTTCCCGACAGCTCGCTGACGTATCTCGGGAACGTGCTGAACGAGAAAGCTGCCGCGTTCTACCGGCGTCACGGCGTTCGGGAAATCGAACCGGCCGCAGAATCAGGGCTCGATCTCACGGGCCGCAAAGTGATGACGACGCGCTACTGCGTGCGCCGCCAGCTCGGCCTTTGCCCGCACGAGAGCCCGAGCGAGAGAGTTGACGAGCCGCTCTTCCTGGTGGACGAGGCAGGCAACCGCCTCGAGCTCGCGTTCGATTGCGCCGCCTGCGAGATGGAGATCTACCTTGCAGACGCGGCTCGCGTAGCCGGGTGAGCAGAATCAGCCAGCGACCGCCCTGACCTCCAGCTTCTCTCCCGCCGCCAGACGGCGCGGGTCGCGGAAGCGGACCACGAGCTCGCCGTTCTCCACCGACGTCTTCGTGGGGATGCCGGCGGTCACTTTCGCGGTGCGCCCCGGGAACGGCAGGCGCAGTGTTGCCAGCTCGACAGTGCCTTCCTCGACCGCAACCTGCGCATCGAGATTCGTTCCGCTCAACGTCTGTGAGTACGTGCCCCAGCCCGAGCCCGCGCAGAAGAGGCAGCGGAAGTTCGCCCCGGCGATGCGCGGCCGAAAGACCAGCTCTTTCGCCGGAGCCGAGTAGCCGAACCCCGAGAGCGCCATCAGCAGCGACCAGCTCGACATGGCGCGCGCGTAGTGGTGGCCGCACTCCACCTCGTTCCACGGGTTGCGGTGAGCCCCGTCATATCGCCCTCGCACGGCCTCGACAATGGCAAGCCCTTCCTTCACCATGCCCTCGTAGATCAGATGGGCGGCCACCTGGTATTCGATGCCGGTCCAGACTTCGTCCGAGTACGGGAAGGGCAACGCAGGCCGCTTGCCTTTCGGCCAGCTACAGAGGAGCAGCCCCGCCTCGTCTTCGAGCGCGTAGATGCGCTGCGTGTTCGCGAAATCGTCGAAGCTGCGGCGGAAGTTGTACCGCACGATGGATTCGAGCGCGGTGTGCACGTGCGCGGGCGGCAAAAGCTTGCCCAAACTCACCACCTCCGCGAACCACTGGCCGAGGAGCTGATCCGAAAGGCAGCCCTCGCCGTATTGATACTTCGCCGCCGCGGGCTGCGATTCGTCGATCTTCTGCACGTAGTACTCGCCGTTCCACAGCGCGCTATCAAGGGCCTTAGCCCCGCTCGCGCGGACTTCGTCGTATGCCGCGGCTGCAGCCTCGTCTCCCAGGTGGCGCGCCATCTTCGCCGCCGCCGCGAGGGCGCCCAGGTAGAGGCTTCCGACCATCGAGTTCGGGCCGTAGAAGTTGATGTCGTAGGTGTTGTGCTGCTCGCCCTCCATCACGCCGTCGCGGTTGGCATCCCACTTCACCCAGGCGTATTCGAGCGCGCGCTTCACCTGCGGCCACAGCTTGCGGAGCCACGCGTCGTCGCCCGAGAGCTGCCACTCGCGATAGACCTTCATGACGCAACCCATCTGGCCGTCGGCGGCCGGGTGGACTTTGTTGCCGCCTTCACGCAGCGGCACGGGAGTCCGGAAGCTCATGCTGCCGTCAGGCCGCAGGTTCGTCAGGAAGTCGGTCTCGCGCATGCTCCTCTCGAGGTCGGGGTAGAGGTGCGCCATCGCCTGCTCGTAGTTGTAGACGTGGGTGCAGTTCATGGGGCAGCACCCGGAGTCGTCTCCGCAGCCTTCGAACGCCAGCGTGAGGCGGTTCTCCGCCACCATGACCGTGCTGGTGCGGAGAATGGAGGCCTGGCTCGATACGGCGTCGATGACAGGGGCGGGGAGAGTGGAGGCCAGCAGCGCATCCCGGTACTTCAGGGAACGCCCGCGCAATTCCCGCAGATTGCCGAGCGTGTGAACCGCAGGCTCCCACGCCGAGGCCCAACGCGTCCCGTATTGGTTCTTCACCGGCGGGTGCGGCTCGTCCTGCTCGCTCCAGTAGTTCTCGATGTTCGGGAAGTGCCAGCTCAGGATGAAGGTGACCTGCCGCGATTCTCCGGGCTTCAACTTAAGGTGCGATAGGAGCGTCGCGTATTCCGTGGTGCCCGCGGCTGAAGGCTCCGCGGCTTGGTTTTTGAACCGGCCCTGCGCGAGGAACTCGTCCCACCACTTCTGGAAATCGTCCCACCACTCGCCGTGCTCCCAGGCGAGGCGGTAGGAGACGTCGTCACTTTCCGTGGCCAAGACCATGGAGCCGTACTGCGGCGAATCCTTTGCGTGCTTGCGCGAGCTCATGAGGATGCCCGCGTATTTCCCATCCTGCCGGAACTCGTTGACGTTCGCGCCAAAGAAGGGCGCGCTGCGGTCGCCGAGCTTTGAGTGGCCGTCATAGCCGACCGGATTCATCGCGGAAAGCGCCACGGCCAGCTCTAGCTCCGACGGCGCGCGGGAAGTGAAGCGGTACGAAAGCACGGCCACCGGCAGGCTCGAGTTGTCCGTATCCAGAGGGATCATCGGGTTGAACGCCTCGAGCGAGACGGTCACCGGCAGGTTCGGGTCCTGGAAACTGATGTTCGCGAAAGGGTAGGTGCCAGTGAAGACCGCGTCGCGGAGGCGCGGAAGCCCGAGCCCCTGCTCGCGCCGCAGGCCGAACCCGCCCGGGAATGGCGGCAGCGGGCGCCTTTCGAGTACGCGAATGATCGGCTTCTTCAGCCCACCACCGGCGAGTCGCGCGGAGGCGAACGTGAATGGCAGCACGCTGCCCTTGTTCGGCCGGTTGAAGATCTCCCAGTCGCGAAGATTTCCGTAGCCTCCGAGCGAGACCGTGCCGGTGCCGATGCCGCCCAGCGGGAACGCGATCTCGCGCAGATTCTCGCCGCGAAATGTGCGGCCCGCCGCGGGAGCCTGTGCTGCCGCCGCAGTCTTCGCCGCGGCAGGCGGCTGTGCCGTTTGCGGGTTTGCGGCCGCCGAAGCGGCCGTGGTCATCAGGAGCGTACGTCTGGTGATCTTCATGAGTGCCTCATCTCTCCGGTTCATGCTCGGGTTGTGGCGGCGCCGGGCGGAAGCACGTGGCGTGCTGCACGCTGACGCGGCCGGGCAACACCGCGGCGGCGGTCTTCACGGCTCCGGCCAGGCATTCCGGGTCCGCCTTGGCCCGCAGGTTAAGAACCAGCTCGTGCGAACGAACGGGCGGCGCGTCGAGCGGGCCCGTTACCGACGGGCGTTCGCCGTTCCGGCACACGCTCGCTTTCAGGCGCCCGGCCCCGGCCTCGACGAACAGCTTCATGTGAAAGATCTCTGCGCCTGCCTCCGTCAGCAGGTAGTCCAAGCCGGCGAGGAAGGGTCCGGCGACCGCTGCCGGCGTCAGCGCTTTCCTCGTGCTCACAACGGCGCGCCAGTTGAGCCATCCGAGCGCCGCTTCCGCAGCCGCATACCGCTCGTAATCCAGGTCGAGGATCGGGCTGTTCGCCGCCGGCCGTTCTCGCAGCACATCATCCAGCCACTCCGCGATGCCCTCTCCGGTTACCGAGCTGACCCGCCGGCCCCTGATGCCAGCGGGAAGCGCACCATCGGACTCCCGGTCGGACTTGCTCAGGAGGACCAGATCGGCCTCCGCCACCTGCTGGCGGAAGAGGTACGCGAGCAGGGGATCAGCGTCCGCGGCCGCGAGCCTTCGGGCGCGTTCGGGATCGACGAGCACGGTGAACGGTGCAGTGCGGAACCGATCGCCGTACAACCGCTCGATGGGGCGCAGAACGGTGGCGGCGAGGTCGGCGCAACTACCTACGGGCTCGGCGAAGATCACTTGCGGCCCGGACGCGAGCAAGGCCTCCGCAGATCGAATGAAATCCGAAAAGCGGCAGCAGAAACAACCGCCCGCCACTTCGCCGGCATCGATGCCCGCGGCCCGTGCGAGGCGCGTGTCCACCAGCTCGCCCGCCTGGTCGTTCAGAATGATGCTTGCACGCACGTCCCGCTGCCGCAGCATCTCCACCGCGCGGAGCAGCAGCATGGTCTTGCCTGAACCGAGAAAGCCTCCCACCAGCACGAGTCGTGGAGCCATTATTTTCACCGAGCACCAGCCAGTCTACACCGGCTCGAACACTCCTCTCTCGAGGTCTTTTCGCGCACGGCCGGCAGCGATCCGGGTCCTTTCACGTTCCATGCCGGGGCCTCACTGCTTGTAGACCACGCCGCCTTTCATGACGAACCGCACGCGCTCGAGTTCGTGGATGTCGGCCAGCGGGTCGCCCGCCACGGCGACAATATCGGCCAGCTTGCCGGGCTCGATCGCGCCGAGGTTCGCCTGCTCGTCCAGAAGCGACGCGGCCACGGAGGTCGCCGACTGAATCGCCTGCATCGGCGTCATCCCGTAGCGCACCATGTAGCCGAACTCCTTCGCCGCGTTCTCGGTCCACGGAAATGCGCCGGCATCGGTGCCGAAGCTGATCTTCACGCCCTTCGCTGATGCGCGGCGGAACGCCTGCTCGGTGAACTTCACCAGTTGGGGCCAGATCGGCGCGCCCGCCTGTGCGCGGCCCTCCGCCACCCAGACCCCGGCGTAGATCGTCGGGCACCAGTAGAGATTCTTCCGGACGATGGTATCGATCAGGTCGTCGGTGAGCCCGTCCCCGTGCTCGATCGTGTCCGCTCCGGCACGGAGGGCGGACTCGATGCCCTCGCGACCCATGGCGTGCGCCGCAACCTTCCTGCCCAGCCGGTGCGACTCCGCGACAAGCGCCGCGGCCTCCTCATCGGTGAAGTTTGGCCAGGAGTGCAGGACACCGTCCTTGATGAAATACTTGCGGTCGGAGTAATACTTGATCCAATCGGCGCCGTATTTCACCTGTTCGCGAACCGCGCGCCTGATGTTATCGACGCCGTCCACCACCTGCACGCCCTCCGGCAGCTTCAGCTCCCAGGAGTAGCCGAGCAACGGATACATGCCGGTCGGGGCCAAGGCGCGCGTGGCGACGTAGAGGCGCGGGCCGGGGATGATGCCCCTTTCGATGGCGCGCTTCACGTCCACGTCGGCGTACATCGCGCCCTCGGTTTCGAGATCGCGCAGCGTGGTGAAACCGTACATCAGTGCCGCGCGCGCCGCCACGGTGGCGCGAATGGTCCGGTACGGGATGGAATCCTTAAGCAACTGCTCGTCGTAATCCGCGGCAGTGATGTCGCCCTGCAGCAGAATGTGCGTGTGATTGTCGATCAGGCCCGGCAGGACAGTTGCTTTACTGAGGTCGATGACCTTCGCGCCGGCGGGCGTCTGCACGTTCGGCCCCACCTCGCGGATGCGGTCTCCCTCGACGACGATCGTCTGGTCCGAGAGAACTCGTCCCGCGCGGACGTCGATCATGCGCCCCGCGCGGATCACTGTGACTTCCTTCTGCCCGGCCACGGCCCACGGAGCCAGAAACATAGCCAGCAGAAGAGCGAAGACTCTGGAAGGCGGCATAGGACACATTGTAGGCCCGCTGGGCGTCGCTAGCCCACGGCGTGAGCCGTGTGGAATAGCGCGTTAGGGATAGCGAGCCCCGGAACGGGGCGAAAGTCTGGTCTCAGCCCCAGCGGTCTCGCACATCGTATGCCATGCTTCCTCAGGAATTTCAGGAATTCCTCTTCACACCTCGTTCAATCCGGCCCCAACCGGTGGCAGAACTGGCTCCTGACTATTAGCCTACCCCCGCGGCGGCCGCGCGCTGCTGCACGTCCATCCGCCGTCCACCGGCAGCGTCACGCCTGTCACGTATGACGCTTCGTCGGAGGCCAGGAACACCGCCGCCCACGCCACCTCGTGCGCGTATCCCACTCGCCCTAGCGTCGTCTGGTCGCACTGCCATTGATAGTGCGCGCTCCCTGGCTCCGCCCCGACTCGCGTTTGGATCGGCCCCGGGCACAGCGAGTTCACGCGGATGTTTTGCGAGCCGTAATCGTAAGCGACGCTCATCGTGTAGCCCAGCAGCGCCGCCTTCGTCGCCGTGTATGCCACCGACGTCATCATCCCTTCCATCGCCTGGATCGAGACCACGTTCACAATCGACCCGTTCTTCTGCGCCAGCATGTACGGCAGTGTGGCCTTCGTGAGGCGGTGCGTTCCCAGCAGCGCCACGTCGATGCACCTCTGCCACTCTTCGTCCGTGCTGTCCAACGCGCCGTGAAAGTCCTCCGCCAGGTACGCCGCGTTGTTGCACAGGATGTCGATCCGCCCCGCCTGTGCCGCGCGCTCCACCGCGCGCGTTACGTCTTCCTGGCGCGAGACGTCTGCGCGCAGGTACTCCGCCTTCCCGCCCGCCGCGCGGATCGCGCGTGCGGTTTCCTCTCCGGCTCCGTCTTCGATATCTGTCATCAGCACCCACGCGCCCTCCGCGGCGAACAACTCGCAGATGGCCTTCCCGATCCCGTTGGCCCCGCCCGTTACGATAGCGATCTTGTCTTTCAGCCTGTCCATGGTCCTCACCTACGCCACCCTGTATTTCTCCACCACTGCCTCGTCCACCTCGACGCCCAGCCCCGGCCCTTGCGGCACCGGCAGGAACCCATCCCGCATCCGGATGGGGTTCTTCGCGATCTCGCGGCTAAGCGGCCCGCTAGTCACGTTGAATTCCTGGAACACGCTCCGGCGCATCGCCGCGTTCAGGTGCAGCGAAGCTGCCGTCAGCAGGTCGGAGATCCACGCGTGCGGGATACACAGCCGGTTGTACAGCTCCGCCAGGTGAACGATCTTCCGGGCCGCCGTGAAACCTCCGCAGCGCGACAGGTCGGGCTGGATCACGTCCACGCCGCCCCGCTCGATCAGCGTGTGAAAACCCCACTCGGTCGCCTCTTGCTCGCCACACGCGATCAGCGTGTCCACCGCGCCCGCCAGTTCCGCGTAGCCGTCGTAGTCTTCGGGCGAGAGCGGCTCTTCGACAAAGAAAGGCCGGTACGGCTCCAGCCGCCGCACCATCTGAATCGCCTCTTTCGCGGTGCGGTGCACGTACCAGCCGGCATCCACCAGCAGGTCCGGCTTCTCACCGAGCGCGCGCCGGGCCGATGCCACCAGGCAGACGTCCCTCTCGGCGTCCTGCCCGAACACTCCCCAGCCGAACTTCACCGCCGTGAAGCCCTCCTCCAGGTATCCGCGGCACGCCTCCTCAATCCCCGCGGGCTCCGGGCGGAACAACGTGCTCGCGTACGCGCGCACCCGGTCGCGGTAGCCGCCGCCCAGCAGCTTGTAAACCGGCTGTCGGGTCGCTTTCCCGACGATGTCCCAGAGCGCGACATCGATCCCGGAGATCACCTGCATCGCCGCGCCGCGCCGCCCGTAGTAGCACGACGCCATGTACATCTTGTGCCACAGGCGCTCCACTTCGAACGGATCTTCGCCGAGCAGAGTGTCTCGCAGACCCGCGAAGCCTGGGACCGCGCCCTCTGCCGGCGCATTCACAATCGCTCGCGCCACGTGGGCCTGCGTCTCCAGGTCCGCGTATCCCGTCAGCCCTGCATCGGTCCTCACCCGCACCATCGCCAGGTGCTTGCTCCCGTACGCTTCCTCGTTGCCCTCGGGTGCCGCGTAGCTGCCGGGCGTCTCGAGCACCAGCGCTTCCACATCCGTAATCTTCATGCGCCCTCCAGTCCGAGGCATGCCAGCGTGGGGCTGTAGATCAGCCGCTCGATCTCATCCTCCCCGAGCCGCGGCAGCCCCGTGCCCTCCGTCAGGCGGTTGATGTTGCGCAGCCCATCCACCGAAGCCTCGGCCGTCGTGAACGGGTAATCGGAACCGAACAGAAGCTTGTCCAGGACTCCGTACTCCTTCGCCATGATCAGCGCGTTGTAGAACTGCCAGGGGCGGTAGTGCAGCGCGGAGATGTCCGAGTACAGGTTGGGATGCTTGCGGATCACCACGAGCGTCTCAGCGATCCACGGGTGCCCCAGGTGCGCGATCACCATCTTCAGAGCCGGGAACCGCACCGCCACGTCTTCCAGCAGCACCGGGAACGCGTACTTCAGCGGCCCGGTTCGCACGAATGTCGTGCCCTGGTGAATCATGACGGGCAGGCGCTTCGCCTCGCAGAACTCGTACACCGTCATCATCCGCGCGTCCAGCGGGTCGATGTTCTGATAGATCGGCCCCAGCTTGATTCCGCGCAGCCCCAGTTTCATCGCCGCTTCGAGCGTCGGAATTGTGTCGTCCACCGACGGATCAACCGCGCCGAAGCCGATCAGTTTCTCGGGGTGCTGAGCCGCGTACTCCGCCACGTACTCATTCGGCGTCCACAGCCCCGAGTGAAACGCGCGCAGCCCGAACACGATCGCCTTATCGACGGCGGCCATGGCTGGCCAGTGCCGTTCCGGGGTGACGTTCAGGTCCAGCGCGTGTCCGCGCGACCGCGCATTCGCTTCCCTGACGAACTCGTCCGACAGGTGGCCCGGATAGGCGAACAAGTGAGTGTGGCAATCTACGAGCACGCTTCGCGACCTCCAGCCGCGCGTCCCAGATAATGTAGCACTCCGGCCGCGTCATGAAGTGGGACAGACCTCCTGGCCTGTCATTGTCTTACTGTCCAGCGTTTTCATTGCGGGGCGGACCTGCTCGCCTGTGACTTCCACCCTCCACGAAGACCACAGCCCGCCTTTTTCTGTGTTTGTGGGGCAGACCCCCTGGTCTGCGAGCCGAACCCCCAGGTCGGCTCTCTGCGGACCTCGCTGGGCTCCCACACTCTGTTGTGGCGTACGCTTCTGCGTACAGGCGGTGACTTCAGCCGCCTCTGTTCGCCTTGCGGCCAGTCACACCCCGTTCAGTCCGGCCCCTGCCGTCGGCACGACAGCCTCTCCCCGTTGCGTCCTGGTGAAACACCGGGCTACTCGCTACACTGTCGTTTTGAACTGCACTCTTTGCTGCACTCTCGCCGTGCTCGCCGCCTGCGCGCTCGCGGCCGCAGACTACCAGGCCGGAACCGCCCGCGTCGAAATCACGTCGCACGTGCGCCCTTCTGCCTCCCGCCCGCTCTGGGCCAGAGCGCTCGCTCTCGAAGATGGCAAGGGCAGCGGTGTGCTCATCATCAGCGCCGATGTTGCAGCGTACCGTCGCGAGTTGGCCGAGCTCGTCGCCGCTCGCGTGCAGAAGGAGTATGGGCTCGAGCGCGCCGGCGTGCTTCTGAGCGCGTGCGGCTCTGAGGTTGCCCCAGCCGCCGGGACTGCGCCCCTCGCGGATGCGCTCCTCACAGCCGCCGGCGCCGCGCTCGGCGCTCTGAAGCCGGCGAGCCTCTTCTTCTCCGGCACTCCGGCTGTTTCCGTTCTCGCCGTGCGCGAAGAGGCGCCTGCTCGCACGCCCGGCGGCTCGCTCTTAGCCGCCCTCTTCAGCGCGGAGAACAGCGGGCCGGAAGATGAACGCGCTGCCGCGTTCGAGACCGCGCACCCGGGCGCCCTCGCGCTCGTCCTCGGCTCTTGCGTTGCTCCCGCGAGCACCGGGCCGGGGCAGAACAATCGCGAGTCCGGCTTCACGCGCGCGCTCGAGAATGCCACCTCGCGCATCGCGGGTCCGCTGCGCGCTGTATTCCGTGCCGTCGATACCTCTCGCACATTCTCCGATCGCGACGAGCAGCCCATACCGCAGCGCACGCTCTATCCGGTTCAGGTCATCCGCATCGGCCGCGGCATCATGATCGTCGCCTTCGGCGGCCGCCTCGCGTCCGCCGACCTCGCGCGCGTCCGGTCTCTCCCCGCCTCTGCACGGTCGCTTCTCATCACCGGCTGTGCGAACGGCCCCGTGCCGCCTCCGGCCGCACCCGTACCCGAGTCCGCGTTCGACGCGCTCGGCGCAATTCTCAAGCGTCTTGATCGACCTCAGTGAGAGGTTTTCCTCGGCTCAGTCCCAACTGTGCCGCTCTTCCCGCCACGGGTCGCCGTGCATGTGGTAGCCGTTGCGCTCCCAGAACCCGGCCTTGTCCCGGTCCAACAACTCGATCCCCGCGAGCCACTTGGCGCTCTTCCACGCGTACAGCCGCGGCACGATCAGCCGTGCCGGCCCGCCGTGCTCCAGCATCAGCGGCTCGCCGTCGTGCCGCAACGCGACGAGCGCATCTTCCGCGAGAAAATCCTCGATCGGCAGGTTCGTCGTCCAGCCGCCGTCGTACCCATGCGCCAGCGCGAACTTAGCGTTCGCGAGCGCGCCGCCCGCCCGCGCGACGAGCTCGCGCGTCGCTACGCCTTCCCAGATGTTGCCGAGGCGCGACCAGCGCGTGACGCAGTGGAAGTCGGCAAAGACCCGGACCACCGGAAGCTTTTGAAAATCCTCCCAGTTCCACTCGATTGGTTGCGCGACCAGGCCGAAGATGCCCAGCCGCCACTTCGCGAGATCGATCCGGGGCGGGCCGCCGGCATTGAGCACCGGCCACTTCCGGGTGCGCGACTGGCCGGGGGGCAGCCGAACCGCGCGGTGCGTGTCCGGACTTACGATGACGCCGTCCGGAACGTCCTCAGGTGCAAGGACTTGCGCTGGTTGCTCCTTTGGGTCATCATGTCCCAACATGGCGCCCTCCTTCAAGACTTGGATGAGGGCCGTCCCGCAACGGTTCCCAAAGCCGCTGAACCCGGGAGAATGTTCCCCCCTTCTGCGCACCACTACTCAAGGAGCATCAAAATGCGCGCTCAATTGCCGTTTTTGACGGTCATATTGGCTCTATTTGCGCCCTTTTGCATGCATTCCCGCGCTCCCGGCGACCCGGTGGAACATGTGGGGGGAACGGTCGCCGGCCTTCCTCGTGCGTCCGGGCTGATGGACCTCACCGGCCGCGACGCCCTCCGCTTTCGCACCGGCCGCTCCGGCCTCGATATCCCTTACGAGGACATCAACGTCGTCGAGTACGGCCAGAAGGTGAACCGCAGATACCTGGAAGCGGTGGTCATCTCGCCCTTGTTCCTGCTCGCCAAAAAGCGGCAGCATTTCGTCACGATCGGGTTTACGGACGCTGAAGGCCGCCAGCAGGCTGTGGTGTTTCGGGTGAATAAAGACCACATTCGCGCCGTCTTAGTTGGGTTGGAAGCCAAAACCGGCCGCAAGGTACAATTTCAGGATCCCGAGGCGCGCAAGGCGGGAAAGAACTGATATGCGACTCTGCTTTCTCCTCGTCCTACTCGCCGGTTGCGTGCATGCCCAGGCGCCGCGCGAAGAAAGAGACCCCGCGCCCGATCGCGAGAAACTGCTGCAACTCATCTCCATCAAACACGTGTTCGTTGAGCGGCTGAACGGCGGTGAGACGGCGGCGCAGATGCGCGACATGATCATCAGCGCCCTCGAGCGCTCCCGCCTCTTCGCCATCACCGAGAACCCGGAGAAAGCGGACGCCGTGCTGCGCGGCTCCGCCGAAGACCTCGTTTTCACCGACACATTCTCGTCGAGCGAGGGCATTAACCCGAAGTTCCATTTCGCATCAGAGACTATCTTGCTGAGCTGACTCGGGAACGCGCAGGATTGGCCTTCCTGTTTCTGGCTACAGTCCCAGGAGTTGGAAGGCGCGGGTCTGCACAGGCGTGGGCTCG
>Ga0209777_10002079_pt1 | contig 27166 bp, 26 predicted proteins | sample FrelakmetHBP12HB_FD_187147 | JGI IMG/M metagenome (GOLD analysis project Ga0209777, IMG submission 187147) | Freshwater lake sediment microbial communities from the University of Notre Dame, USA, for methane emissions studies -HBP12 HB (SPAdes)... | ecosystem: Environmental > Aquatic >...
CGTGCTGCTCGAGGCTTCCGGAATCCGATGAATATATCTTTCCTTCACATCGCCGGTCGCAGAACTGCGGTCAAGAAGGAAGATTCCTGGCACTCGCTTGTTTATAGTCAGGGTTTGGCGAATGCCGAACCGATGTCGCGTTAACCACACGCGATTTTTTTTATTTCATACATTTTTATTCTGCGATAATTTAAATAAAGATATATTCTATTTTTATGGTAGAATTCAAGCATGGATAAAAGAATAATCGCGCACTTGGATATGGATGCTTTTTTCGCTTCGGTTGAAGAGGCTGCTACGCCCGGATTTTCGGGAAAACCCATTGTTGTCGGTTCTGAAATAATCAAGGGCATAGGAAGGGGAGTCGTATCCACCGCGAACTATAAAGCCCGGGAATATGGCATTCATTCAGCTATGCCCATTTCATTTGCATGGCGCCTGTCGGAAGAAGCCAAAAAGCAAGGCAAGGAAGGGGTTATATTCCTGCCTGTGGATTTTGAGTTGTATAACAGGGCTTCTGATAATATCCTTCACATCATTAAAAAGTATTCAGATGACGTGGAACAGGCAAGCATAGATGAATTTTATTTTGATTTAAGTTTTTCCGGAACATTTAAAAAAGCAGAAGCCGTTTGCAGAAAAATAAAGGAAGAAATTAATGAAAAAGAAAAGATAACCTGTTCTGTGGGGATTGGTCCCAATAAGCTTGTCTCTAAAATTGCAGCAGGAATCAATAAGCCTAATGGCATGCTTCCAGTTGAGGAAAAGGACGTGCAAAACTTTCTAAATCCGCTGGATATAAGGGAGCTTCCCGGGATAGGCCCTAAGACCGCCGAAATTTTTTATAAAAGGGGCATCCGGATCATTAAAGAATTAAATAAGCTTTCCATAGAAGAACTGAACGAGATGCTCGGCAGGCAAGGGGAGAAGATATATTGGAAGGCCAGGGGGATTGATGACGACCCGATTACTGAATATCACGAAATAAAATCTATCGGCGAGCAAACTACATTTAATCAAAATACCCTGAACGCCATAATTATTTACGATAAGATGAAGGAATTATCCGGCAATGTTTTCAGAAGATTTAAGGAGGGCGGATTTTCTAAATTTAAAACTGTAGCAATTACTGTACGTTTCGCTGATTTTGAAACAAAAACCAGTTCCAAGACTTTTAAAGAGGGGATTGGTATAAATAACGAGAAGAAATTTGAAATAGAAATTTTGAAACTAATTCTGCCCTTTTTGGATAAAAGGAGCAATCCAAAAAGCAAATTGATACGCCTTATCGGTGTAAGATTGGAAAAAATGGAAAAGTGACATTTTATTGCCTGCCTGCCGGCAGGCAGGTGAGACAATAAATGGAAAGCTAACTTTTAATAGAGGCGGTTTCTTGGTATGATTTAACAATGATTAAGAAAACGAATATGCCAATAAATCCAAAGGGCAAGCTAACAGGTTTGTCTCAAAGGTTAGAAATGGAGAACGTTCTGATTTCTAACGAGAAAAATTTTGAAGAAATAAAGAAGAAATTCCAGAAGGACGGTTTAAGCGGAATTCATGTTTTAGCTGATTTTGACAAGACTCTGCTGAAGGCGTTTGTTGATGGCGAGCCTGTCGCCTCCGTCCTTTCTATCCTTTATAATCAGAATTATTTAACTCCGGATTATGGAAAAGCAGCCCGGGAATTGCACAAAAAATATCATGCTATAGAAATAGATCTGAAAATTCCCAGGAAGGAAAGGCAGAAGGCAATGCAGGAATGGTGGGAAAAGCATTTTGATTTGCTGATAAAATCCAGGTTAAATAAAAAAGACATAAGGGCCGGCGTCAATTCAGGAAAAATAATATTCAGGGAAGGATTTTTGGAGTTCATAGATTTTTTAAAAAACAAGGACATTCCTTTGGTAATTATATCTTCTACGGGTCTAGGCAAAGATTCCATAGAGATGTGTTTTGAAAGAGAAAATCGGATGTATGAAAATATCTACATCATTTCCAATTCCTTTAAATGGGATAAAAACGGATACGCCGCCTCCGTCAGGAATCCCATTATCCACGCCCTGAATAAAGACGAAGCGACGATTAAAGATTTCCCAAAGATTTTTGAAAAAATAAAAGACAGAAAAAATGTCATGCTGTTGGGCGATAGTATAGATGATATTGGCATGGTTGCCGGGTTTAAATATGATAATATTATAAAAATAGGATTTTTAAATGAAAACATAGAAGAAAATCTTAAAAATTACAAAAAAGTGTTTGATGTTTTAATTACAAATGATTCTTCTCTGGATTTCATTAATTATTTTCTGAAAGAAATTTCAAAATAGAACACTGGAGTTAGCGCCGGACATTATTATAGTTTCGGGCGGAGGATAATAAGCTGGCTTTTGTTTGGTGATATAATTAGATAATTAAATAAAATGTCTATGCAAAACAAGTATTTTAAATTTTTATTAATGCTATTAATTGTCGCAATTGTGATTCCCCAAATAACATTAGCTTTTTGGTATAATCCGTTTAGCTGGCACATTTGGGGCAATATTTGGAATTATATTTTCCACAAACAAACTCCAGCAGTCGAGCAACAACCTCAGCAAAATAACGTAAATCTTTTGGATCAAATCAAAAATTATGCATACGACGTTTCTTCGGAAGGCCTTTATTTCTCAAAAGGAATGTTTGGCCCACAAGATAGTAATTACAATCCTCACGCCGTACAACTTACAAACGGATTTTATAAATCCGGACCGTATCACAACACATATGTTTCAGGGTGTACGTCGGATATTACCCATTTAATATCTTTGGCAACAGACAGTAATGGGAATCCATTGTATGCTTTAGGAGATTTAAATGGAGACGGCAAAGAAGATGCCGCTGTAATCCTAAACCTTGAATACAAAGAAGAAAATCAAGCCGGACCAAATGATTATTGCAAGCCAATCGGCGGGCAGCCAGAAGATTTTTCTAGGCTGATGCTGATTGTGTTAGTTAACAATAACGGGAAACTGGAACAAAAGGATTCATATATGTGGGGCGAAGCAAATATCCCAACAGCCTCGGGTCTTTCGGATATTACAATAAACAACGGGATAATTACTCTTAACGGGAAAAATACGGACGAATATAAATTAATTAACGGGAAAATAGTTATAACTGGCAAATCTTTCCAAACGCCAAGCTTGCCACAAGATTTAAAAACTTACAATGTTAATAATTTTGGATTTTCTTTCCAATATCCAGGTAATTTGAATTTTACGATCCAGGACGTGCAGCCGCCGGCATTGTTTGGAATGCAAACAGGCAGCGCGAACACAGAAGGAAATGTAATTACAGTATCTGTGAGCGCTGAAAATTTATTTAGTTGTGTCAGTCCCGGGCAGGGCGGCCTTGCCACAGAACTTATAATAAATGGAATCCCGTTTTACAGAACAACAGGCGGCGGTGGCGGAATGGGAACATTTGACACGGAAATCCAATATGCTGCGTTTGAAAACGGAAGGTGCTACCGGGTTGGTCTACAATATTTTACACATAATTGTGATAATTATTTGCCCTTAGAATCCGGCAACACCCGGCAGGAGCAAGGTTATAATGACTGTCTGGCAAACAATAAATCAGCCGAAGCCCTTTCGGGTATTCCAGATGTTATTGTTTCAACTTTTAAATTTGATCCAAACATGGCTCAAGTTCCAGCTCCAACATGCAGCATCCAAACCGATAGGCAATCTTATAGACTGGGAGATGTTATAGATTTAACCTGGCAGTCCCAAAATGCCACCGGCGCTTTTTGGAATCAACCGATTGAAATTGGAGGCGCAAGAAAGAATATTGTTCCACCTGAAGGAAATCCTCCAACTAATGGAAGCGATTCCACTGTGGCAAATATTGAAGGAAACCAGACAATCGATCTTAAGGTTTCGGGTCTTGGCGGGATCGCAGATTGCTCGGCCAACATTGACGTGGCTCATTCAGATGCCACGCCCTCAATTACAATTGACAGCGGTACTATTTCATTAACTTCAAATGGCGCAGGAAATTCAAATGTTGTTCTTAAAGGAACGGCGACAAATGGTGCTTTGTATAACGATGACATTAACCTTGTTTTATTCAATGCCAATTATTCAGGTCCGTTTGATGAGGCGACTATTTATAGTAATGGCCTTAGACCGGAGTGGCTTTCCGGAGGAGCAGCTATTGGATCAAGACAAGATAACGTTCCGTTTGAAAATTGGTCGGTTAAAACTTACGCGCCGGCTGGAACAACAAGTGTCAGGGTATTAGCATATCCGTTTTATTCGTCATCAACAACTTCTCCTACGCAACCGCTTGCAAATACTATAATTACTTTGACTCCGGCACAATAGGCATAACAATAAGGCGGCGTCCTTATTTGTCGGATAATATTACGTGAAACATATATTATTGTGCGACAGATTGGTGAAAATAAAAAGAGGGAATTGAGCCCTCTTTTTCATTATTCACATAATATTGACTTTTTTTGAGTATTTGTTATTGTAAAGCGTACAGTGAGTGGTCTTTGACATAACAACCCTCTCCTAGGAGAATCAAATGATTGATAGATATAGCGGTCCGACATTTTTAAGCGATCAGGAAAGCTTAAAGGAAGTTGATCCCGAATTCAGACAGTTGATCGAGACGTTGCACAGAATACCGTTTTGTGCGTCGTTCGGCGTCAGTTGTTCTGGGCATTTGCGTGAACCACGACAAGACTGTTTTGTTCCGTATTTTTGGGGACAATTAAATGTTATAGTTTTGCCTTCGTCGCTCCACATTCCTGAGCTCCTTCAATTAATGGAGCGGTCGATTAGTAATCACGCCGATACGGCCTTCGGAAGGATCAAGCACATCTTCGGTCCGCCAAAAAGTAGCAAGCTAGAAGTGTGGGAAATCAGGATTGGTCCCAATGGTTGTCTTGGCAGTTTGGAACCCTGGCAGGTTATACAGATGCTCAAAGAAGATAACGCCAGCTTGTACGGGGTTTCCAAAATAAGGCATAAAGAGATAGAGCTCTTTTGGACCGCTTTAGCTGAAAGGCTAACTATTTTCTGTCAGGAACACGGGTTTGGTGAATCTGACATTCGAAAAAGGGACGAAGAAATAACTAGTGTCTGGGATGGTTGACTCAATGCGCCTTGGTAGTAATACTGCCGGGCTTTTTATTTTGTCCAAGGCAATTTTTATTGTGCGACACTTCGGCTTCGCTCAGTGCAGGCAGATTGGATTAAACAAAAAACTGGCCGATGGTCAGTTTTTTATTGTTTATTTTTTGTCTGGATCAGAATGAAACTGGTGATGTATATCTCTTAAACGTTTGTTAGTTACGTGCGTGTAAATTTGAGTTGTGGCAATATTACTGTGGCCCAGAAATTCTTGGATGCTGCGCAGGTCAACTCCTTGGTTTAATAAATCTGTTGCATATGAGTGGCGTAAGGTATGTGGGGTAGTAAAAATTGGTACGCCGGAAAGCAGGGCGTATTTTTTAACCATTCTTTCGATGGATCTTGGCGTAAGCCTGGCATCTGCATCATCTTTTTTATCCCGAAAGTTTATAAACAATGCTTTTTGGTTGGCATGTTTAACATCATTTCTTATTTCGAGGTATTTTCTGATATAGTTCAAAGCTCGTTCTGAAAAATAAACCACGCGGGGTTTGCCACCCTTGCCGATAACGCCCAACTCCATATCCCTTTTATCTTTTAGGCTATTGAACTGCTCAAGGTTTAAAGATACCAGTTCGGCAATTCTAAGCCCGGTTGAGAAAAAAGCCTCCAAAATAGCCCTGTCGCGGGCGCTTATATCGTCTTTTGGCTCAATAGAGGCTAAAAGCTTGCCAATCTGGTCTAAACTAAGGAATTTTACGCTTTTTGAGCCTCTATCTGGCTTTGAGAGCGATATTTTGTCTGGGGGCAGTGAAAGTACGTCTTTAGCCACAAAATAGCCTAAAAAGGCTCTTAAAGCGATTAAATAGTAGTTCTGGGTGCCTTTAGACAGCAATTTGCCCGTAGCCGGGCTTGGGGTCCTGGAAAGGTATAATCGGTAGGTCCAAATGTGGTCTGAGGTCAATTGATGGGGGAGCAGAGAGCCTAATTTAGCCTGATCTAGCCAATTAAAAAATTTCTGCAGATAATTTTTATAATTCTCCTGAGTATTGTCGCGCAAACCTTTTTCAACTTCACAATAATCCAAAAAATCTTGCAGATGTTCTTTTATTGGCTTTGATGATTTTTCCATGTTTTAGAAGTGGCCTTCTATATATGTCGCTTTACCTACATTTTGCGACATAGTCTATATATTAATAATAGCCGTCCCCTAGGCCTGTGTCAACCCCATAAAATCCACAGCTAGCCTAAAAAGACGACCTAAACTACAACTTTACTGGCCGGCTGAAGCTTGGCGGCTTTGCGCAGATCCCGGATGGAGAATGCTGTTTGCAATTCCGGAAAAATAATTTCCAATTTTTTTTGCGGCATCAGAAAAATTATTTTGTTTTGTTTGATTGGCCTTGGTTTGTATTGCGTCTCCCCCACTTTTCAATTGATTGCTTATTTTGGGATAGATGCCGGACATGACCCAATCAGACCCTTTTGCCAGGTATGCCGAGGCCCGGCTTGTTGCACCGGAAATAAGGTTTTTCCCTACCCACCTGGAATATACCTGTTGGCTCAAAAATACGAAAATCAATATAACAATTATTAAAACTATATAAAATATAAGCTTTTTATTCACCCCCGTTAGAAGTCTGTTTTGATATAGCATAAGGCTAATTTTAAACAAACTTTATTTATTTTATTATCCCCCGCATTACCAAGTAGAAAAAATTAATTAAAATTTTTTCTACCCAAGACTTCTAACGAGGTTCATAAATAAAAAATTTTTGCATATTGTCGTATTTTACCACTTATTTTTTTGTAAAAAAAGAGCTCTAATTAAAGTATCAAACCCCGTACTATTAGTCGCACAATAAAATTTATACAGTACAAGAGCCGCGGCTGTGATTTGCATAATGTGCATTTCACTAACCACGGCTCCGAAGCTTTCGCTCCCTGTTCCCGCTTAATCCTGCGGGAAAATGACTCTTTTGGTCCAACAGAAGTTGGTTCTTTCGGAGGGCGCGTAATATATCGCCGCCTCCTTTAACTCGCCTTTCTTGTATTTTTTGTGCATCTCCGTCAGCTCCTTCAGTGGCTCCTTACCACTGTTTTCCACGAAGGAAACCTCGCCCAACGTCGTGTTGCTGTCGTTACTTATGACGTTGAAGACGAGGCGAACCCGTACGACCTTCTTGCGTTCCACGGGGTACACGGCCTCGGTCATGAAAACCGAGACCCCATCTGACTTGGTTTCGCGGAGCTGGTACTCCACGATGAGGGCGCCGTCTCCGAATGCCTGTTCCACCACTGACGGCGGTGGACCCTGCTTGCACGTCGCCACCTTCTGTCCCTGTTCCTCCGCGAACGCAGCGAGGCCGCAGATCATGAACAGACTCAGCGAAATGACGATGGCCCAACAAGCTGTCCTAGACATTTTTCTACTCCCTCCCCTTCTTCCCCGACTTGATTGTCAACCGGCATGTGGGAACCATTCCCGTAGCCTGACTATCTAGCTATACTATACCACATTTAATATAGTTTGTCAATAGTAACAACCACATAATAAAACAGCGGAAAATATCAAATTCTACGCTGTTTTGTCGCACAATAAAACTATAATTCCAAAATCATTGCAAACTCGTCAATCAGTTTTCCCTTATATTGTATATGCTTAGGAAGCTTTGCTACTTTTTTAAAACCCAATTTTCTATAAAGCTCTATAGCCGGCTTATTGTTTATATAGACAAATAATCTTATCATTTTAGGCTTTGGATAAAGTTCTTTTTTAGCCAATTTTATAATCTGCGCCATCATATATTTACCGAGCCCCAATCTCCTATAGCCGTCTTTAACGGCTATCCCACCAAGCTCCCCTACATGGTTGCTTCTCCATGATAGCTGAGTTATGCTGGCAGTGCCTATTATTTTTTCGTCGCATTCTGCTATAAGGTAAACTCTTTTCTTATTTTTAACACTATCAAGAGTGTCCGATAAAAATTTACACTCGCCCTTCAGGTCTATTTTCTCGTTCATGGCTATCTTGGCATTCTCTGCAACCAGGGAATTTGTAAAATCTCTGAACTTATCAGCAATCTTCAGATCTTCTCTTGTGAGTTTTCTTATTATAATTTTTTTGTTTCCAAACCTTTTTATTATCATTTGTCGCATAATAAATTTATGCAAGCATCTTGATAGCTTCGTCGATGCGTTTTATTGTTTTTTCTCTGCCTAAAATATCAGCTATTTCAAATGGGCTTGGAGAGGAATCTTTGCCCGACAACGCCACGCGCAATGGCCAAAGCAGGTGTCCTTTATTTTTTTCAGGATAACCTTTTTCTGAATTGAATTTATCAGATGCAGCGAATAGTTCTGTTTCCAAATCTTTCAAATCCCATTTTTTAGTGTCAGACAATATTTTTTTTGAAAATGATAAAGAATCCTTCACTTCGCTATCTGACATCTTCTGCCATTTTAGTAAGTCTTTGTCGTAGCTCAGTTTATTTTGGAAGAAGAAATCTGATAAACCGGAAATCTCTGATAATTTTTTCATTCTGGTTCTTGAAACTTCGATTACTTTTTGCAACGAAGCTTCAGATATTTGTCCGGCAATCAAAAGTCCGGCCTCTTTGAGATAAGGCACGCAAAGTTCAGTTAATTTTTCAATTGGTTTTTCACGGATATAAAGCCCGTTCAAAAAATCTAATCTTTGGATATTGAATACAGCTCCCGCTTTTTGCACCTTTTCTATTGAAAATTCCCTTGCCAACTGCGCCATCGTGAACATTTCTTTTTCGGTTCCCGGGTTCCAGCCCAGCAAAACCATAAAATTAACCAAAGCTTCCGGCAAATATCCCTGCTCATGGTAATCGGCTAGTGCCACATCGCCTTGGCGCTTGGAAAGCTTAGACCTGTCGGTATTCAGCATCAGCGGCAAGTGGGCGTATACAGGCTGTTCAAAACTAAGGGCTTGAATCAGCAATATCTGGCGCGGAGTGTTTGACAAATGTTCTTCACCCCGTATCACATGGCTTATCTGCATTAAAAAATCATCAACTACGACTGCGAAGTGATATAAAGGAGCGTTCAGATTTTTTGCTATTACCACATCCCCCAGGAGTCCTGCATTAAATTCCACTTCTCCGCGGATTAAATCATTAAATTTGATTTTTTTATTTTGGATCCTGAACCTTATCACAGATGATTTTCCTTCTGCCAAATTTTTCTGGACTGTTTCCTTCGGCAAATGGGCGCACTTACCGTCATATTTTGGAGCCACTCCCCTGCTCATCTGTTCCTGGCGGTTGGCTTCCAACTCCTCTTCTGTACAAAAGCAATAATATGCTTTATCCTCTTCTAAAAGTTTTTTCAAATATTTTTCATAAATATCCAGTCTTTGAGATTGTTTGTACGGTCCGAATTCCCCGCCGATGTCCGGTCCTTCATCCCATTGGATTCCAAGCCACCTGAGCTCTTCAATAATTTCATCAGTCCATTTCTGTTCAGATCTCTGGATATCGGTGTCTTCAATGCGCAGCACAAATTTGCCGTTATTCTTTTTTGCAAAAAGATAATTAAATAAAGCGGTCCGGCTGCCTCCGACATGCAATGGCCCTGTCGGCGACGGTGCGAAACGGACTCTTATTTTTTTCGGGGTGTCTGTTAGTTTTTGTTTTTTTACCATATAATTTTAGTCTAGCATTAAAAATTCTAAGATTTCCCTGGCAATTGCGCGGGCTGCCAATGGTTTTGCAAAATCCAAAGCAGCGTTTCTCATTTGTTCTAATTTTTCGGGATGTAAGAATAATAACTGGATATTTTCCATAAAGAAATTGGGGGTCAGGTTCTCTTGTTCAACAACCATCGAGGCGCCGGTTTCTGCGTATGCATAAGCATTTTTTGACTGGTGGTTGCCGGCTGCAGACGGAAGAGGAATTAAAATGCTCGGCTTTCCGATTGCTGCAATTTCAAAAATTGATCCGGAGCCGGAACGTGAAATTATCAGGTCTGCTGCCTTGTACGCATGCTTTATTTTTCCCTCGTCTAAAAACCCGACAGGATGGTAATAAATGTCTTCATCTTTTTCCTCTACAACCTGGGCCTCAGCTTCCTCCTCTTTCAGATTTTTTGTGCCCGTAACATGGATTAGCTCATAGTCTCTTAATAAATTATTCAAAATCAGCAGAATGAAATCATTGATTGCTTCAGCCCCCTGCGAACCGCCTATTATCAGAATTATTGGTTTTGAAAGGGTTAAATTAAATATTTCGGCTGCAGTTTCTTTATCACCGTCTAAAATCTCTTTTCTTATCGGGTTTCCCACTATTGTTATCTTCTCCGGGTCAAAATATTCTGTCTTCGGAAAGGAAGTAAAAATTTTCTTTGCCCATTTTGCCGTGGTTTGATTAGAGAGGCCCGGCACAACATCTGACTCGTGTAAAAACACGGGAATTCTCAAAAGCCTGGCTGAATAAGTTACCGCGATGGATCCTGAGCCGCCTTTGCTGAAGATTAAGTCCGGTTTTATGGCTAAAAGCAAAAAGAAACCTTGTATTGTGCCGAATGGGATTTTAAATAAGATGTCAACGAAATTTTGCAAAGAAAAATATCTCCTTATCTTCCCGGAAACTATTGTTTTTATGATGAAATCTTCCTGTGAAAGCAAAATCAAGCCAAAATCATCTTTTGGCCCCAGATAATAAAATTCCAGATCCTTTTTAGGATAGATTCTCCTTATTTCTCTGACAATGGCAACTATCGGGTAAACGTGCCCGCCGGTGCCGCCCCCGGTAAATAATATTTTCATGTGTTTTTTGAAATATTTAATAAAAGTCCGACACCGATTAGTTCAACTACTAAGTGCGATCCTCCGTAGGAAAAAAATGGCAATGGGATCCCGGCTAAAGGAAAAATTCCTGCGACTGAAGACATATTTATAAATGCCTGAAAGGTTATCCAGACGACAATACCCACGGCTGTCATTTTTGAAAATCTGTCATTTGAATTTTTGGCAATTTGTATGCCCAGCCAAAAAAATAAAATGAAAATTACTATCAGTGCGCAGCATCCTGCTATTCCCGACTCTTCGCCAAATATGGCAAAAATCGAATCAGACATTGCCTGCGGCAAAAATCCGAATTTTTGGGTTGACATTCCCAAACCCTTTCCGAAAACTCCGCCGGAACCCAAAGAAATCAATGACTGGCGAAGCTGGAACCCCTTGCCCAATGGGTCTACGTCCGGGTGTAAAAAAATTAACCAGCGGTCTAAACGATACGGCTCAAATTTTATCAGGAACAATAAAATACTGGCTCCGGAAATCAATATCAATAAAGTGTGCCAAAGCGGAGTTCTGGCTGAAAAATACATGGCAAGCAATGTGATGGCAATAATTCCCAAGGTGCTGGCATCTTTCTGGAAGTACAGCGCAACGGAAATCAAACCTAAAAAAATTACGAAAGGAAGAAATATATATATTATGTTATGATAACCTTTTTTTGTAATGGATTTCCAGTCTTTTACCTGCGTTTCAGATAATTTAGAGGCAATCCAGGCCGATATATATAAAATAGCTGTAATTTTTAAGAATTCTGAAGGCTGGATAGAGCCGACGCCGAGATTAATCCAACGGCTGGCGCCTCCGGCGCTGGATCCGATTTTTGGTATAAAAACCAGAAACAAAAGTATAAGGTTTCCTAGCACCAGCCAGGGCGCCATTTTTTTTAAAAACTGCAAAGAAATTTTATAAGCAGCAAACCCTAAAACAATTCCCGGCAGAAGTCCAAAAAGCAGCTGGTGGAATAAATAATAATTAGTGTTCCCGAATCTTTGTAAAGAGGCTGGAGCCGAAAGGCATGCCAGAAACAAAAAGCTGGAGCCGACTAAAGCGATAATCAGGAAAAATAAAAAATAATTAAAATGCTTGTTCATCTTAGACCTTTAATTGCCTTGACGAATTGTTCGCCCCTGTCGAATTCATTTTTAAATAAATTAAAGCTTGCGGCTCCCGGAGAAAGTATGACTACATCTCCTCTTTTAGATATTCCTCCAGCTTTTTTGACAGCTTCCTGCATTGACGGAGCGGGAATGATTTTTATTTTAGAACCCATTGCTGATAACTCATTTTTTATTATATCAGAAGCAGTTCCAGGCAATAAAACGATATTTTTTATTTCCTTATTGATTTCAGCCGCCAAATTTCTGAAATATAAATTTTTGTCCTGCCCGCCTAAAATTAAAATAATTTCTGACTTGGGGAATCTCTGCTTAGTCGCCCTGATAGCAAAAATCACGGCGTCCGGCATGGTGGCAGTGGTGTCATTGATATATTTCACTCCTTTGTTTTCAGCTATAAGTTCCTGCCTGTTGGCAACGCCGGTAAAATTCTGTAAAACCTTCCGTATCTTATCGTTTGAGATATTCATTATTTTGGCAACCGTGACGGCCGATAAAATATTGGAAACATTGTGCCTACCAAAAATTTTTAAATTCTTGATATCAAATATCGGCTCTTTTTCCTGGTTAAAAAATATTTCATCACCTTTCAGAAAACACCCATTAGATTTTTTGTCGGCAGAAAACAAATAAACATTGGAGCGCGACAGTTTCGCAAAGTTTCTGGTAATTTCGTTATCATAATTCAAAACCAGGTGGTCCTCCGGTTTCTGGTATTTAAATATCAGACGCTTAGTGGCGATATAATCGTTGTATGTTTTATAGCGGTTTAAATGATCTGGCAAAACCGTGGTGATTGCGGCAATATGCGGGCTTTTTTCCAATTCCTCCAATTCAAAATTAGACAGCTCCAAAACCACTATGGCATCCGGTGTAATTTTATTTAAAATCTCTAAAGGCGAAACACCGATATTACCGGCCAAAAATGCCTTTTTGTTCTGGGCTTTTATTAATTCATAAATTAAGGTGGCGGTGGTTGATTTTCCTTTGGTTCCGGTCACGCCGATAATTTTCGCCGGGCACAAATTAAAAAAAATATTCGTGTCGGTTTCAACCTTCACATCATGGTCGCGGGCAATCTGCAAAAATTTCGAACTCAAAGGAACGGCCGGATTTTTTATAACCAAATCGGTCTTAATAAAATCTTCTTCCTTGTGCTCGCCCAGCCGGTATTTTATTTTGCAGCCTTTTATACAATTTTTAGATGAAGGGTGCGAGTATTTTTTAAGTTTTAAGAGCGATCTTGCCAGTTCTTTCTTGGTTTTCAAATCCGTAACCAAAACATCTGCGCCGTTTTCGCAGAAATATTTTGCAACTCCCACTCCCCCATTATTTAATCCCAATCCCATTACCGTAACTTTTTTGCCCTTGAACAATTTCGGCATCTTTGGATTATTAATTCTACCAGATATTTTACAATAAAAAAAGCGCGGAATGGATTGCCGCACCTGACTACATAACACAGGCCCTCTCGATCGACTTTCCCACATGAAAGACTACGCAAAGCAGTTTAGGGCCGTCCTTCGTTTTTAGGAATATCATTTCGACTATGTCATTACCGTTCTCTCGCCGGAACGAGAATTTACATTCACCGTTATTCCTGGCAGTCTCTTTGGACGCCTCAAAGAATTGTCTGTAATTCGTCCCCAGCAGCTCATGCAGGTACCCGCATCCTTGCGGAATAACGTGCGGGTCGCCTTCTTGTACGGTTGCTATTTGGCTCGCGAAAAAAATCAGGTCGCTTACCAGGGTTTGGACTAGCTTGCTGTACGACCTAAGCTGAGAATTTCCCATTGGAGGACTCCTTTGCATCGCACTAGAAAAGACGGAGATTAAGCGCTCCGGGACCATGTTAGCGATTTTCAATGATCCAATTTTACATTATCATCTACGTCTCTTTTGTCAACCAAAAACCGCTTCACGGCGGTTAGAGTTTAATTTATTGGAACGGATCTAAAATTTCCGGTTTTAATTTTTTATTAAAGCAGAGATGGCTGATTTTTTCGAAGTTATACGGCTCGTCGGAGAAGAAAAACTTGTGGTCGCTCCCCTTCTTTACTGTTTGCTCTACTGCAGGATTATTTTTCAAAAATTCTTTCAAGTCTTTAGTTATTGCTTCGGCCGGATTGATTATGCTGACTTTCTTACCCATTACTTTGGCGATCGTGTTTTTCAATAATGGATAATGGGTACAGCCTAAAATCAAAGAATCAATTTTATCTTTTTTCAATTCTGCTAAATACCTTTTAGCAATTTCGGTTGTTATTTTGCCATCCACCAAGCCCTCTTCGACTAATGGAACAAATAACGGGCAGGCTTTGGAGTAGAATTTTAATCCCCCATCCAGCTCGGCCAGCTTTTTTTTGTAAACCCCGCTTTTAATTGTTCCGGGCGTGCCGATAATGCCGATTTTCTTGTTCTTGGTTATTTTAACAGCTGTTTTTACGGCCGGGATTATCATCTCAAAAATTGGTACATTTGGAAATTTTTGTTTTAATGAATCGGCTGCCCAAGCTGAGGAAGTGTTGCAGGCCACTACAATAACCTTGGCTCCCCTTTCCAAAAGCCACTGGGCTATTTTTTCAGAATATTTTTTAACAAAATCAGCCCCTTTGGTGCCGTAAGGAAGCCTCGCCGTATCGCCGAAATAAATTATCTGGTATTCGGGCAGGTATTTGAAAATCTCTTTTACAACTGTTAACCCGCCTACGCCAGAATCGAAAACTCCTATCATAATGTCTAATTATAGCTGAATTTTTAAGTATGTAAAAGACTTGACAACTATCTAATAATATGTTATGATTAATTTGTCAAGGGTGAGTACTCTTGGCCTGTCGATTCGTCGGCAGTTGGCTCTTTTCTCGTCAGCAAACAACCCTGGAGGTGACCCATGTTCGCCAAAATGATTTCCACTGCCAAACGCGGCCTCAGAAGGATCCTGTTCGGGAAAGAAATTCCCGTAACGGGATACGGCCCTTTTGCCATGTTGGTCTGGCTGGGGTTGGCCACCCTACAGGTGCTGTACCGGTTTGTCGCCGTCGCGATCATTGCGATCGGCGCCGTTACCGGTGCAATCATCAGCGGCGCCATTGGCGCTCTGGTGGGCGCCACAGTCGGCGTCGGCATCGTTGGTTTTCTGGCCTGGAAGCTTGCTTGAACGCAGCCTCCGGTCGGAAGACAGTCCCGCTCTTCAGCAATGAAGAGCGGTGTTTTTTTACAGTAACGTTTTTGTATAGCTAATTTTAAATGAAACTCAAATAGTTGACATATTATAAATAATGGTATATACTAAAAAAGTTGAACATTGGCAATCCGGAGGGAGGGCAAGGTAATGCCAAAAACGATAGGGTTCGGATACGTGCTGGTTATCGTCCTTTTACAAGGATTGATAACAGGCATCCTTTCAGGATCCAAGTTCGGCTTCGTGTTTGGATTCGTAACAGGATCCCTTACAGCCGTATTGGCTTTGGCGGTAATTATGCTGTTAGATAAGCTGGAAAAGTCCAGACAGCCGGAAGAAGCCGAAAACATTTAGGATCCCATAAACATAGAAAGCAGGTCTGTCAAATTGGCAGGCTTTTTTGTTTGATTTTTAGAGACTCTTGTATTAAGCTGAAATCCCCGGCACCTTTACAATAAAAAAACTGGTAGCCACGGGAGGAAAGGAGGGCTTGTGAAATATAACGCGCAAGAAATAATCACAGGCCCGCAAGAGCATGTGATTGAAGACTTGGTTGTTATGCCGGATTGGCCACGATCACAGAAGGTCGGGCCAAAGAGCGCCCTGATTTGCAAACAGGATTGGTTTTTGCAGATGTGCAAGGAGCACCATATTGAGTTGCCTGATTTCATGATGCCGGCATTAGAAATGGCGTCTATGCATTTTTTGCGGGTTATGTATTCAGAATACCGCAATTCTCACTCCGGCCAGGAGCCTGACTGGATGAATAAACTTTCAGCGCGCCAGAAAGTTCCAGTGCGTTGGGAGTACTGGATCCAGGATGCGCCGATTGAAACAGATCTGATTGTTCCGGGTTTTGAACTTACCGGAATCGGCTATCTCACAAAAGACGGCGGATTTATCCATGACGTTTGCACTACATTTGACCTCTGGCGGCTTAACGGAATAAAACAGCTCGGCTTTCTGCACGATCCGGTAATCAGGCAAAAAGAGCTTCCGACCTATGCGAGCACTTTTTGTCACACAAGATTTTTGCACAGCATAGATGTCGGGGTTCTGGCCACATTGGTCGGCTTGAATAATGGTTTGTCCGGGCAGGAACTGCTGACCCTGAAAACCGCCGCATTCAGCCACGATTGGAGGACTCCGGCCGGCGGAGATACGATGAAAGCAGTTGATCCCGAACTCTTTGACGAAGACCGCCATTATGATGAGAAATTCTCCACAGCCGGGTTTAAAGAATTCCGGCGGAAATACGGAATCAGCCAGGAAGCTCTTTGCTCTGTAATTATGCAAAAAGGAGCAATAGGCAGGATTTTAGATCTCGCCGACAAGGTTTCCTATACAGCGCGAGACGTTGAGTATCTTCTTAACCAGAATTCCGAGCGCGACGATATACCATTCTGTTATGAATTCAGGCGGATACGGGAAATGCTGAAGGTTAATCCGCTTATCTGCAGCATCTGGGATTGCGCGCGCATCCGCGGCAAAATTCTGGTGATAGAAGATGCCGACCGCCTGTCTGATTTCCTGAAACTCCGGGCTTTGATGTTCCGTACCCTTTATTACAATCCGGCCAGCCGTTTTCTGGAAGACGGGCTTATAAAAGTTTTGGCAAAATATCTTTTCCATAAAAAGATAATAACGCTCAAAGAGCTGCTTGCCATCGGCGACCAACGCCTCATGGAAATAATGGATAAAGTAATCGGGCAGTACTTCTTTCTTAACTCGGTCAGCAATGACCTGAATCCGAGGATTGAAAGATTTGGCACGATCAAGGAAGCCTATGACAGGGAAAGAGAACTGCTGAAGGATCCGGATATCATGATACACCTAGATGAGTCCAAACTTAATAAAAGTTCCGGGTTGTCTGATTTCATGGTTTGGGAAAACGGGAAGGCAATAGCCTTTCCAGAAGCCCGGCCAGATGACGCAAAAGAAATCAGGGCAATAACCAGAACCGCTCAGCCATTTTTCCTTTATATATACTCCACTGAGAAGCTGCGCTTTCCCAAAGACTTGGCGCAGGATCTCAGGAAAGAGAGATTGCTTCGCTTGGCAGAAGTTGCCGAGTGACACCGCACACAACATGTTGCGGTTTTTTATTGTGCACCTGACAACCAAAAAGCCCTGGAAACAGGGCTTTTTGGTTGTAAAATTTATACGTCGGAAGAAAGTCGTTTGAACACGACAATGAATAGGAATATCAGCACAAGGCCTCCTAAAATCCATAAATACCAGCGCTTTAAAAATCCCCAAAAACCGGTTGTCGCTGCAGGAGTATTAGAAATTGCGGCAGCTGCCTGGGCAGGATTAAAATTTATCGAAACAGAATCTGAATGTGTTGTGGCTCCTGAAACATTGCTTGTTGCAGTTGCTTGTTTTGCTCCGGCCGCTGAAATAGTTTGTGTTTTCCCTTCAAAAGTAACTAATTTTGCGCTTGCCGGAGCGACAGAGCCGATATTAATTCCTGAAACTATATCTCCGGAAACTGCAACTCCGTTAACCTGCAAATTTCCCAAGGAAGAAATTTCACTTGGAATATTAGCTGAAACACTTACATTATCGATTGGAGTTGTTGAAGTGTTTGTCGCAGAAATCATAAAATAAACCTGGCTGTTAGAGCCGACTTGGGCCGTTTTTTGCCATTGATTAGAACTGGAGTCTTTTTTGGCAAATAATGAAATTGACAATGCACTTGCGGCCGCATTTGTATTTAATTTACAATCACTTGGACAGTTGTCTGATGTTTCTCCTAAAGTAGTTTCGCATAATCCGTTGCCGCAGTGGTTTTGACTGTCTGTCGGCGTAGTTGTATTCGCCGGCGTAGTTCCACAGTAGGTATTGTAGTCAGCAGTGCCGACGGCACAGGTGGATCCGTCGCATTTTATTGTATTTAAGCATTTGTTGCCAGAACACGTGTCTAGTGTACAGCTGTTATTATCGGTGCAATTTTTATATAAGCCGCTGCGTACTCCGAGCGAGTCATACCAAACGACAGAATCGCCGCTGCACGATGTTCTGTAGTATGCCGTATAAGTATTAATGGGATAATTATTTACGGGCTGGATTGGCTGAATATATGCAGTGCATCGGCCATACTGGCAGACCTGGCCATTGTTAGTGCAGTTATAATATAAGTCTTGCTGGTTTTGGCATGAGTCATACCAGTAAATGTTATTTCCCACGCAAAGTTTATAGGCGTGATAGGTGCAATTGCCGTAGCCGTTATAATTGTTGTAATTGTTGTAATTATTGTAATTGTTTTGGCAAGAATTGTTGTAGCATCCGTTTTGACAATATTGGGCCATGTCCTGCTGATTCCCGCATGAGTCATACCAATACAAATAGTTGCCGCTGCATCTTTCATATGAGTGGTATGTGCAATTATTATTATAATTATTCTGGCAAGCGTTGTTATAGCATCCGTTAGTGCAGTATTGGGCAAGACTTTGCTGGTTCCCGCATGAGTCATACCAATACAAATTATTCCCCGAACATCTCTCCTGATAGTTCGAGGTGCATCCATACTGGGCATGGACAGTGCCGGGCATTGTTAACGCCAAAACAAACATCATTGATAAAAAGATGCCTGTAATAATTAATTTATTCGTAGTTTGCATATTTTTGGCCATAATTGGCAGTTTTTAGTTGATATTATATTCTATCATCTTAATCAAAATAAGTCAATAGTCAGAACGATAAAATATAGAATATCGACAATAGTAAAAAGATAACCTTAAAACCACTAAAAAATACCCCATTTATTGAGGTGTTTTAGCTTGTGGACTACTTGAGGTTTGATTAGAACCAACTGGTGCAAGAGTTGAGACAATGGCAGAGATTACAAAGCTACTTTTGTCATAATAAAATTTTATAATTTATCAATCCACTCAAGAAATATTTGTTTTATCTCGTTAAGATGCTCTTTTGCCTTAAAGGTGTGCTCCGCACCCTTAATTACGTGTAATTCTTTCTTGCCAGGAAGTTTGTCATAAAGTAATTTTTGGTGTTCAAGAGGGGTTACATCATCAAGCTCCCCAACAATCATAAGCACCGGCATTTTCAATCTATCAACTCCTGGAATCAAATCATACTTTCTTCTATCTTCAACGTGAGACCATTTCAATCTTTTCATCACTCCGGGCTGACTAGTGCTTTTCCACTCTCTAACACCCTTTTTCTTCCATTCATTTCCAATCTCTCTGAAATCAGGCGCCGCTTCAGTCAACAAGCCAGAAATTACAGTAGAAATCGGTGCTAGTGCTTTCACTTTCTCGGGATATTTTTCAGCGAACAAAGCAGAAGAAATACCACCTAAACTATGACCAACAAGTATAAAAGGCTCTTGATACCAATTTTGATTCCCTGCCCATTTTATAACATCTTCTAGATCTTCATAATAATTCGTTAGAGTCGCATCTATTAAATTACCTTCGCTTTCACCCAATGAATTTGTTGTATCAAAACGAACAACTGTAAATTTCTTTTCCTTAAAGGCATCGGCAAATGTCTTAATGTGTGGCTGTTCCTTTAAACCGCTAAGCCCGTGCATAACAAATACTAAGCCCTTTTGGTTCTCTATTTTTTCTAAGAGAACGGAAATATTTCGTTTCTTCCTATTTTTTATGATTATTTTTTCCACATATTTATTTTACCAAAAAACCACCTCAATTAAAAGGTGGCTTTTGTCGCATAATAAATCTCGTGGACCCACGGGGAATTGAACCCCGTCTTCCTCCATGCCATGGAGGCGTAATACCGGTTTACTATGGGCCCGTACTTTTTTGATTATACTTATTTTAAGGCTTTCTTCAAGGTATTTATCTCAGCAGCCTTATCGCAACGCCTACGAAGGCCAAAACAATGCCGATAATCCTAAATAAGCTCCTTTTTATATCAACTCTTTAATCTGCAACCCCATCTTTTGACAGAGATAAAGGTCGGCCTACTTTACATTTTTTACATATATCTAATTTATAAATACCATTTTTAATATCTTTTCTCAATTGTTTATAAAATGGCTTTTTCCATATGTCTATTAACTTTTCAGTCCTTATATTTCCGAGCTCAAGAGATGTAAAATAATCATTGCAACAAAATACGATATTTCCTGCATAATCAACAATAACTTGCTGTAGCTGGTCTCTACAACGATCCGTCTTGTCAATTTCTTCACTAACTTCCACCATGCCGCCTCGGTTAAATATGTTCGTTAAAGTGTCGTAGCGTACTTCAACGCCGTTATTACCATATGAGCTACGATACAGAATGACTTTTTCAACATTTTCATGCTCGCCACCGGGGTGTTTGGTTACAGCAAAAACGTTAACGCCTGCTCGTATCAATTTTTTATACAAATCAACGGTTAATAAATCTCCATTTGTATAAAGGTGAATCCTAGAATTTGGTAATTTATCCCGTGTATATTTAATCAAAACCGGCATGCGATCGTCTAATAACGGTTCGCCATAGCGAATGGGAGCAACTTCACCATTCCATTTTAGCTCAGCTAATTCATCTATGATTTTATAAAATAAATCTGTGTCCATTTTTTTAAGATTTTTTATTAGTCCTCTATCGTATATTGAATTAGGACAATAATAACATTTTCTGTTACAAGCAGTAATAGTTTCGATACAAATTCTATTATTAAACATATCAAATGTTCCATATTTATATAAGTTTTCTAATTTTTCCTTTAATAAACCTACACGTTGTTTAGCACACCAAAAAAAACCATGCTCTTTTAAACATAGTAACCCTCTTTGACATAAAGTTTTTTTTTGCATATCTTCAGGCATTTTTTGGACAAATATACAGAAATAAAAAAATAAGATGGAACAAGTTGTTTATCTCAGCAGCCTTACTGCCACCCCCACGAAGGCTAAAACAATGCCGATAATCCAGGCTCTCATTGTTACTTTGTAAGAGGGCCAGCCGATAGCCTCGAAGTGATGATGAATCGGCGTGGAAAGAAAGATTTTTTTCTTTCGGAATTTTTTAGATAAAAGCTGGATTATTACAGACAAAACCTCAATTACCAGAAGCCCGGCGATTATGGGCAAAACATAAACAGAATCAGTTAAAAAGGCTATGACGGACAGGACTGTTGTCAAACCAAGTATTCCTGTTTCCCCCATGTAAAATCTGGCAGGCGGGATATTAAACCATAGAAAAGCAAACAAGGTTCCTGCAACAACTGCGCAGAAGGCCGCGAGATCAATCTTTCCCAAAGAAAAAGCTATTATAGTGAACGCGCCGAAAATCGATGCAAAGGTTCCTCCAGCAAGGCCGTCTAAGCCGTCTATTACGCCGCCGGACCAGCAGGCAACGGTCACTAAAACAAATAAAGGAATATACCATAATCCAATTGACAAGTCGCCAAAAAAAGGAATATAAACCGTATCCCATCCTAACTTTTGGTAAAACCAGATGCTCCCGATGAGGCCGATTAAAATTACAAGCAATGCCCGCTTTTTAAAAGAGATTCCCCCGCCGATATATTTACCCCAGCCTTTAACAACTAAAATATCGTCTATTAATCCTACAAATGATGCAACAATTAATGTAAAAAGCGGCAGCCATGTCTGGCCTCTTGATAAAAAATTAAAATTAGCCAGCCATGTATTTGGAAAGATTAAAGATAATATAAAAAACAAAAAGGTAATAAAAATGACTGTAAGCCAAACAAGAAGACCTCCCATGCGGGGAGTGCTAACTTCCTTTTCCTTGTGCAACTGATTAAAAACAACTGCATCTTCGCCCGAAATTGCTTTCTGCCTCGCGCTTTTTTTCCAGAATTTATGTTTGTACAAAAAATGCGTCAGCAACGGACACCAAAAAATAGCTATAGCCGAAGCAACAGCCGCTAAACTGAAAACTTTAATAACGTTAAAGGTGAGTATTGTCATCTGTTAATTATAATCTGTTATTTGCACGTCGCATTTGAGTAATTAATTAATTTTTTCATCTCAGAAAATCTGTCATCAGCCCCTAAAATTACATTGATTAAATAATCATTATTAGTAGGATTATTTATCACCAGAAGCAGGCACCCTTTAGCATCTGCAGTAAAGCCAGTTTTACTGCAGATTATGTCAGGAATCTCGCCTAAAAGCTGATCTGTATTTTCCACATTTCCAAACCCTGGCACATAAAGCTCCTTCAATTTGCTTATGTCAGCTATTTTAGGATAATTTTTCAAAATATAATCAGCGAGCCTTGCTAAATCTTCCGCCGTGGAAACATCTCTTGAGCTCAAACCAGTAGGATCGGCAAAAAAGGTGTTTTTCATGCCCAGATCTTTTGCTTTTTGATTCATTAGGGCAACAAATTTTTGCTCCCCCGCCAATTCTGATAAAGCATAAGCTGATTTATTCGAGGAGCCAACCAGCATTATGTCTAAAAAGTTTTCCACCGTCATCGCATCGCCTAATTTTACGTCTTGTTTAAGCGGGTCCTGCGAATCAGCAATTTTATCAACCTGCAAAATAGCCGATAAATTATAATTGTCTAAAACAACAACTGCCGTCATAAGCTTAGTCAGGCTGGCAATTGGCAGCTGTATGTTGCTATCCTTTTCAAAAATAGTTTTATTTATATCCTGGAGGTTGCTTTGAACCGAAATTGCGGATTTTGCATTAATTTCCGGTTTGGTAATTATTTGCGGCTCAACAGCGGGTTGGACAATATTTTGAGGAGTACTTTGAGGAGTATTTTGGCTTGCAACATTTTGAACGGCGGCAGAAACGCTTCCTAAAGATTCTTCTTCGTTTATACTTTGTACCGATTTGACCGAGTTTTGCACGGAATTTTCAAAAACCCACTTAATGCCGGAAAGTATATATGCAAAAAATACTAAAAACACAAACGATAATAAAAATCCTCCGATGGCGCGCTTTAAATTCATGAGTTCTTTTTTCTTTCTTTTGTTATGCTTATGTGCAATTCCTTTAATTGTTTTTTATCAACCTCAGAAGGTGCTTTCATCATAAGATCTCTGCCATCTCCGGTTTTTGGAAATGCCATAACTTCCCTTATATTCGGCTCTTCAAATAACAATGCAAAAACCCTGTCTATGCCCCAAGCAATCCCTCCGTGAGGAGGAGCCCCATATTTAAAGGCCTCCATCATATGTCCGAATTTTTCATGTATCACCTCTTTTTTATACCCCATTATTTCAAAAACCTTTTCAAGAGCCTCAGGCCTGTGGTTTCGGATAGACCCTCCGCCTATTTCGAAGCCGTTCAGCGCAACATCGTATTGGCTGGTTAAAATGTTCTCTATATTTTTTTTGTTCAACAGATCCTCATCAAATTCCGGCTTGGCAGCTGAAAACGGGTTATGCGTAAATGTCCATCCGCCATCTTCTGTTTTCTCGAAAAATGGAAAATCAACGACCCAGCAAAATGCCAGAAGGTTTTTGTCATTTTTATCCTTCCTGATATCCGGCTTGTCTGAATTATACTTTTTCATCGCGTCTTTATAACTGATCCTCGGAAACGGAATCTCCTGTATTTTTTTATTCGGAAATAAATTCTGCACGATTAAAATTAAAAGACGTTCTGTCAAATCCATAACATCTTCCTGGCTCACAAAACTTGCTTCAAGATCGAGTTGGGTAAATTCCGGCTGCCTGTCCCCTCTCGGGTCTTCATCTCTCAGACATTTTGCCATCTGAAAGTATTTTTCCAAACCTGCGACCATTAATAATTGTTTGTATTGCTGCGGCGATTGAGGAAGAGCATAAAATTTGCCCGGTTCCTGGCGCGAAGGCACGATATAATCTCTTGCTCCTTCCGGTGTTGATTTAGTTAAAATGGGGGTTTCAATTTCGGCAAAGCCTTCTTTATCTAAAAAGTCCCGGATAAACTTCATCACTTTATGTCGCACAATAAGATTATTTTTCATCCTTTCCCTTCTTAAATCCAAATATCTGTATTTCATTCTCGTTTCCTCGCCAATATCGTAACCGTCTCCTTCAATGGATAGTGGCAGGGTTTCCGATTCTGATAAAACTTTTAGGCTTTCCACTGAAAGCTCCACCTTACCCGTTTCAATTTTCGGGTTGACCATATTTTCCGGCCTTTTTACAATTTGCCCGATAATTTCTACAACCCATTCCGCCCTCAAGGTTCCGGCCAGATCATAAACCTCCTTATTCGAAGGCACAAAAACAACCTGTAGGATTCCGCTTATATCCCGCAGGTCAATAAACAAGATTTTACCATGGGCTCTTCTTGTGTTCACCCATCCGCAAACCCTGACCTTTTCTCCGATGTGTTTTGCAGTGTCTTTTATTAAAAATCTTTGCATAAAGTTTTTTGTTATTTTATAAATTTAAAAGTATTAATTATTTCGTTCAATATTTTTGGTCTCTCTGCATTTTTAGTTAAGCAATCATTATAATTTTTTGCTTGTTCCGTATTTCCGGGTTCAAGCGGCAGATAAACGTCGCAACTAATCGAGACTGTATCTAACTGTACAACAATACATTTTTGATTTTTTACTGTAGCATAATAATCATAATAATATTGATGCATCATTGCTGCATCTCCTATATTGTAATAACAGTAAGTAGTATTGTTTATGGCCATTTCCTTACCGTCCCGATTTCCCCAATTACTTATAATAGCTTCAGTGGATGATCCGCTGGGCGAACCTTCAACAACCTCATTTACAATATTAGGGCATTTTCCCGGAAAAACATCATAGTTACAATCACCAACCAAAATTTTGGGATCATGACCGACATCGAAAAAATCATTTGGATATTTTATAGAAAAAGCAAATTCATCGTTGTTTAAAGTATTCCAGCCAGCGGTTTTATCTGCAACGGGTGTTTGCACTTTTTGCAGAGATAATTTTGTGTATACAAAATATCCGCCGATTGCGATTATGGCGATAACAATTATTACAATTAAAATTATAGTATTTTTTTTCATAATTATTTAATTTTGATTTTTACAAATTTCCTGCTGCCGACTTTTATTATCATCCCGTCTTGTAAATTAACTTCTTTTTTCCAATCAGTAACCCTTTCTTTTTTGTCTTTATTTATTATCTCCACTCCTCCGCCCTCGATTAATCTTTTGGCTTCATTTTTCGAGGAAGCCAGGTTTGTATCAAACAACAAGTCCAAAATAAAATAATTATTTTTTGGTGTTTCAAAGGATGGAATATCGCTTGGCAGTTCTTTGTTATGAAATACCCTGTTAAATTCTTCTCCTGCTATTTTTGCCTGTTTCTCTCCATAAAATATTTTAACTATTTCAAAAGCTAATCTGGCTTTAGCGTCTCTAGGATTTCCTGCAACTATCCCCTTGATTTCTTCCAGCGATAAATAAGTGTTATTTATAAATAAAATTTCCGTCATTTCATCCGGCTGAGCCATAATTTGCCCAAACATTTGGACGGGATTTGCATCCAAAAACACTCCGGTACCTTTGCTTTTTGACATCAGTTCTCCCGTTTTGGGATTTTCCATCAATGTTACAGCAACCACAAATTTATCTTTACCCTTTAACTTTTTCATCAAATCCCTTCCCGCCAAAGCATTAAAAATTTGATCTGTTCCGCAAACCTCAACGTCAACGTCCATAGCCACAGAATCATATCCTTGCATCAGAGGGTATAAAAATTCATGCAGGTATATGGGTTTTTCTTCTTTTATCCGTTTTTGGTACATATCGCGCTCTAACATCCTTTGTACGGTAAAGTGGCTGGCTAAATCTATAATTTCTTCCATCGTAAGTTTTGAAAGCCAGTCGTTATTATATTTAATTTTCGGGGGATTTTTATGGTCACCAAAATTCATCAGGGGCTTTATCAATTGCTTCCATTTTTTGACGTTATTTACAACTTCTTTGCGGGACAATTGTTTCCTGGCAGAACTCTCTCCTGATGGATCCCCTATCCGGGCCGTGAAATCTCCGAAAAGGACTATTACCTCATGTCCCAGCTGCCTGAACTTTTCCATTAGCATAATGTTTTTAGCATGGCTTAAATGCAGTGTCGGCGAGGTCGCGTCAAAACCAATATAAAATTTAAGCTTTTTACCGCTCAATAATTTTGTGCGAAACTCTTCGTTGCCGGGCAAAATCTCGACTATTGTCCCACGGTTTAAAACCTCGTCTATTTTTTGGGAATTTGTATTCATCATATTTTATGCCTAAAGGCAGTATTTAACGGAATGAATTATTGTATTATAACTGTTTATATAAAAAAATAAAACTGTTAATAACTTCCGATAAAATTGCGGCGATATTTGTGGTATTATTTATTAATAGCCCTTTGATTCATTTACTCATTTACTCTTTTTCGGGAGGGGTGAGATATGGAAGGCGCAAAAGCTAAAACATTGGTCGCAGAAAAACCGGAAACAGAAAGATTCAAAGTCGTGCTTGCAAATTTACTGGCCCAAATAAGCCAAAAGAAATTGAAGTTCTGTGAATCCTGCGAAGGAAGTCCGGGAGATGTAAAAAATGAATGCATATCCTGCAATGGCTGGGGAGTGACTCACATGGATAATTCTCCTTTGAAGGAAATGGAAATCCTAAGATTAGGAATAGACTGAGAACAAAGCTCGCCTTCAGAAGCGGACGTTACGACGCCCGCATTTTTTTATAATTCTTTTGACAAGTCGTATATATCCCCCGCCCCCATAACCAAAATTACCTCGCCGCCCGCTAGATTATTTTTTAGATAAGCCTTTATTTTTTCTTTTTTTAGATAAATAACCGTTGGTTTTCCGATAGCCTGTACTAATTTTTTTGAATTGACTTTTCTTTTTATTTTTGCGCTTTCCCGGCCGGCAACGCTGTATATGTCGGTAATAACCGCTACGTTAACAGGCGCATTTTGGAAAACTTTGACAAATTCGTCGAATAAATAAAATGTTCTCTGGAACTGGTGC
>Ga0209777_10002080_pt1 | contig 27164 bp, 21 predicted proteins | sample FrelakmetHBP12HB_FD_187147 | JGI IMG/M metagenome (GOLD analysis project Ga0209777, IMG submission 187147) | Freshwater lake sediment microbial communities from the University of Notre Dame, USA, for methane emissions studies -HBP12 HB (SPAdes)... | ecosystem: Environmental > Aquatic >...
CTTCCGATCTGCACTCCAGCGCACGTCCCCCGTTCGTGCGTCAAGGGCGAACACGTCGGCAGGCAGTGTCTTCGGCGCAGGGGACTCAAGCTTGGTCGGCTCGGTCTCGATTGGGGAAACGGAGTCAATACAGAAGACCATGCCGCCGCTGATAGCGATGGCGTTGTTGTTGAAGCGCTGCTTCGCTTCCCGGCTCCAGAGTTGCCTGCCGCTCTTCCTGTCCAGGGCGACAAGCAGGGCGCTGTCCCAGAGCCCCTTCTCAATCTCCCTCACTTTCCGGAAAGCCACCGCGATGAGGATCAGATCGTCTGAGACTCGGATATCGGACACAATCGGCTTGCAGCCCTCCCGCCCCGCCTCGCCCGCGGCCGTATACTGGAATGTCGCGCGCTCACGCCCCGTCGCGGGGTCATGCACCGTGCAGCGGTCGTCTCCGGCAACGTGGATTCCGTCCGTCATTGAAGCGTGCCGGGCGAACTGGGCAACTTGAATCTTCCACAGGTGCCGCCCCGTGTAGGCGTCATACGCAAAGAGCGTGCGGCTGGAGAGCTGCAGCGCGAACACGCGGCCGCCGCTCACCTGGGGCTTCACCCCGATGCCATAGTCTTTCTGTTTCCAGAATCCGTGATCGCCGCCATCGCCATACCAAAGGATGCCCAGCGGCGCCCGCACGCGCTGGTCCTTCGAGAAGAAAGAGCGGGCCGCGTCGGCACACTCATGGGTCCAGGATGCTGACCCTCGCAACGGCCCTGCGCGCCGCACTATCGAGAACTCCCCGGCCCGCGACACCGCGGCATTCTCCAGACCTGCCGCAGCCACCTTCTTCTCGAATGCCTCGCGCTGCTCCGGCGGCAGAGCGAGACAGAGCGTTCCGCCATAGGGACGCAGCACATCGTAAAGCCTGCCGATGGGCATACCGTCTGGAAGCCCGGCGCTTGCCGCGTCTTCTGAGACGACGAGGCTGGCAAGGTACTGTGGGAAGAGGAAATCGCGTGGCTTGCCTGTGAACACTTCCGCGCGCGTGCCGTAGAACCCGGCATCCACCAGCCTCTCGTGCAGGCGCCGCACCTTCTCTGCATTGGGATCAACGCCAATCACCTTCAGACTTGACTGCATGAGCAATTCCTCACACAGGCGGCCCGTTCCGATTCCGAGGATCAGGCAATAACCCTCCGACACTTGCGTGCGCTCGAGGATCTCCCCGGCGGCCTTATCCCACCTGTCTGTGGCTTTCGAGAGTTCGACAAGTCTGCGCGCGTGTGTTACGGGAGTTGCCTGCCCGGCTGCGAAGCAATAAAGGCGCCCTTCTTTCGTAACGACGAACAGCTTCGCGTCGGCGGCGAGGATCGCGGACGGCGTGCCCTCGGCATCCTGCTGCCACACAGCCTTGGGCTCGCCGCCCGCCGTAGGCAATTCCAGAGCCAGCAGGCTTTTGCCTGCGTGGCCATACAGCCGGTTTCCCGCCTTCATCAGCACGTCGCTCAGGGGCCGGTTCTTCGCGAATTGCATGGCAAGTTTCCACAGTTCCGGGGGATCCCAGCGCCAAGGCCTGAACTTGCGGCCGTCCTGCTCCGTTTCGTATTCGGAGACTGCGGCGCGGCTGAGATCGTACGCATAGAAGGCGCCTTGGTGCATCCCGTACGCCGTGTCGCCGGCAAGGACCGACCATGCGGAGCAGCCGGGACGCAGGTTGTAAGGAAAGGCAGGGCATTCGAAAAGGTCCATCTTCTCGACCGAGAAGGCCTTCGGTGCCGCGCTGCCTGCCTGCGCCCAGCGGCTCCCGACCTCACGCCCCGTCGCGACGTCCACGACTCCGCCCCGGCCGACGAAAACGTACCTGCCCGAGGCTGTCACGCGGCAGTCCCCATTCCGGTAGCCTTGCAGGTAGTGAAGCAGCTTCCCGGTCTTGCGTTCAAGACAGGCCGGCATGGAGCGGCCGTTCGGGATGAGCAGTGTTTCGTCGGCAACCGACAGGTAGCCCTGCGGCGAGAGCCCCGCTTCCCGGATCTCATTGTGGTCTATCCGGACCTTCTCAACGAGCCCCAGGTCACGATTCTCCCAGATGGTCCGGCCGCTCTCCGCATCCAGGGCCACGATGAACACGCCCATCGTCGGCCAGATGCCCGCCGCGAAGTAGAGCGTGCCATCCGCCAACACCGCTCCGCCGCGAACCGGCCAAAAGGAAATGAGCCGCGAGTTGCCGAGATGCTTCCGCTCCGGTAGGCTTTCGGGAGCGCCTCGGACACGCCACTTGAGCGTTCCATCCGCGGCCCCGAGACAGTAAACCCAGCCGTCGTCGGAGCCGAAACAAACGCGGCCCTTCCATGCGACAGGGGCGAATCGCACCGGACCGTCCGCAAGGAAGCGCCAGCGTTGTGCGCCTGTCTCCGTGTCGCAGGCCGTCACGCTCCCATCGTTCGGGGAACCGACGATGAGCAGTTTGCCCAGCACCACAGGCTCGTAGGATGCATCGAAGTGCAGGCGCGGCTCGTTGGGCCAGGCCGGCTGCACGGGACCCAGTAGTAACTAGGGACAGTCACCTATTTAGCGCTGGTCCCGGCGCACGCTTGGCTGGCGTTGCGCTATGTGGAACGCAATCCGCTGCGGGCTGGACTGGCGCGGCACGCCTGGGAGTGCCGGTGGTCAAGCGCGGCGGCGCATGTGGGCCCGCCGGACGTGTGCGGGGCGCTGGACCTGGGCACGTGGCGGGAGGATTCTGGCACAGCGGAGTGGAAAGAGACCCTTGGCGGGCCGGAAGACGCGCGGACAATCTGCCTGCTGCGGCAGCGGACCAGGACTGGCTGGGCGCTGGCGGGGCAGTCGTTCCTGGAGCGACTTGCGGGTGAGCTGGGACGGAAGATGCAGCCCTTACTTGTGGGCCGTCCGCCAAGCCCCAGGGAAGGAGGATATAAATATAGTTGCACAATTATCATTCTGCTGACTGAGTATAACGAACGGAACAATCTAGGTCCTGCGGATTTGAAAGTTGTGTTGGCTGCCAATCCGCACTTGTGGCTGGCATACTAAGCAGGAAGGACACTGACATGGCTTTCGGGATGATGGTGAGGGGAGGTCACGGATGAAGACTATGAGCGTATATCTTTTCATTGTGCTGCTCGCCGTGGTTTCAGGGTACCAGGGCCTGTTTGCCGAGGAGCCCGCGACCCCTTTTGAGGGCAAAACTGAGCAGGAACTCATTGTGTATCTTGGAAGCCACCGCATCCCGACACCTTGTTACCCAAGCGGCCCTGCTCCCGACGCGCCTCCGTATGTGGCGGAAGTCAAGGAAGCCTTGAAGCTTTTTAAGGCAGGGTCTGGCCGTCTGCGATTAGCCATTGCAAAGTCTCTCGTTTGGGCGATTGGTAGTGGTATGGAGTTTTGGAATGCGTGCTCCGTAGACGATTACGAAGCACGTCACTTCCTGGTGGGAATCGCCTTGAGTGACGCTAAGCTATATGAGAAGGATGCCATAATTAAGTGGCTCCTGCACGACAGTCACCCCAGTTTGGCCGGAGCTATGCTTCGGGGTCTGACCGATCAGGCCCTATATGAAGGCTTCAACCCAAACGAACTGGATCGGATGATTGAGCCTTTGAGACAGTGGTATAGACAACCCGGTAAAGTCGTCTGCTTCCCTCAGCTCAGTGACAATCCGGTCGAGCGAGACTATACCATTTGGGAGAAGGTTGTTGATTTACTGCCGAGAACCGCTAAAGGCAGCGATCTTCTTCAGGAATGGATAAGCGCGGACGGAAAGAAAGTTGATGAAGAGACCTTGGGGGCGATGTGGGACAGGCTTGAGCGCATGAAGTATAAGGACAAAGAGTTCTGGGTGACACACGCCGACCGTTTGGACATTGTTGAACCTTTTCTTTTGTCCCCTAAGCACCCCTGCCACGATCTTTTCGGCTTCATGGAGAAATCGGCATGGAAGCAAGTCTATAATCCAGATGACCGCGTTCGGAGGGCCGCAATGCGCTTCGCCATAGTATGGTTCAGGGACGCCGGTGAACAGTGTGTGGCCTTTATCAGGCCGCTTCCTGCATCCCACATGATGCGGCAGAAGGCACTGGCCGATGCCAAAGCAGTTTACGAACAGATTATAGAAGTTCGTCCTGGGCAGTACCGGCCTATTGCCGCTGATGCCGCGCGCCGGGAGGACTTCTTCCGCAAGCTTATGGCAGCCATAGAGGGCAAAGAGCCGTGACGAGTTGCCAGATTCGGTGATGTTTAGGGGGACTTTCGGGGACGTGCGCGAAACCCTCTGCGCACGCCCTGCCTTGGGTTACTCACTCAGCCCGCCCCCTTGGGGCTTCGGTTGCACTGAGGGACACCCTACCAGGGGCTGCGTTGCGCTCCACCCCTGGCTTTCCCAGCCTGCCACGTTGTGGCAGAACTGCGGTGCCCCAGACTTCCTCCTTCCGTCTTCCCTCTTCCGTCTCCTGTCTCCTCTCTCCTGTCTTCTGTATTCTGGCTTCTTCCTTCCGTCTTCTGCCTCTGGCCACTCACCACTAGCCACTCACCACTGCCTTCAGATTTTCCCCATTTTTCTCTTGACAAATGGTACTGTCATGCGTAGTATATTATAGGAGGTCCGGCGCTCTTTGGAAGCCGAATACCAGGCCTGGTGCAGGCTGTCACGAACAAGGATGAAGGAAGAACTCCCAGTGTTCATTGTTCATCATTCATCATTCATCCTTCATCCTTCATCCTTCATCCTTCATCCTTCATCCTTCATCCTTCATCCCTCATCCCTCATCCTTCATCTGTCCCCTTCTGTGTCTCTGTGCTGCACAGTGTGCATTACGTCCATTTTAGGGGAACGCGACAAATGCGACAAATGCGACGCGACTCGATGGTCGGGATGGGACGGAAGCATAAATATGTCACTCGTCACTCCCCGTGCTCCACGCTTCACGTTTCACGTTTCACGATTCACGTTTCCCGCTTCACCCGTCCACTTGTCACTTGTCATCCATACAACAGAAACTCACCAGTTCTCCACCGGAAAGTTGCCAGTTCCGGACCAGAAAGTTGCCAGTTCCGGACCAGAAAGTTGCCAGTTGTCCAACAGAAAGTTGCCAGTTTTCCACAGTTTTGCCAGACTTTCAAGGAGTTGCATGAAAACTGTAGGGAAAAGGATTCATCTGACAAGAGCGCTTGTGCCGCGCAAACCGGTTAGTTCGCGCCACAATGTGCGCGGTAAAACAAGGACGGAGGATGCTTAAAGCTCGAATTTGGCTGCCGAGCCGATAAGTTGCATACGCCGCAACCGTTACACGGAAGTGCCGGAGCTATCTACCCCTCCGTCCTTCGTTTTCCAAGAACGGGGCCTCGGGTCCGTGTCCTTATGCCACGGCACGATCCGGAGAGTCGTGTCACACATCCAACTCCGTGATCTCCAGCGCGTGCTGCTCAATGAACTCTTTGCGGGCGGCGACGCCTTCGCCCATCAGGATCTTGAACATGTCGTCGGCGGCGTAGGCGTCCTCAAGGTGCACGCGGGAAAGTGTGCGCTTGGCGGGGTCCATGGTGGTCTCCCAGAGCTGCTCGGCGTTCATCTCCCCCAAGCCTTTGTAGCGCTGGACCTCAATGCCCTTCTTGCCCAACTCGCGCACCTTCTCCAGCACGCCCGCCAGGGAGCTGACCAGGTGCTCCGCGCCGTTGTCCTCCAAGACCTTGAACTTGTAGCCCGTTTCGGCGGTGGGGCTGCCGAGATAATCCTGGCGGGAGAAGCCGCTTTGCGACAGATCGCCGAAAGCGTCGGTCAGGGCCTGCGCTTCGCTCAGGTGGTGCTTTTCGGCGCCCAGACCGGCAGCCACCAGGGTGGCCTGGCCGGCGGTGTCGCCGGCCTCATCCAGGGCCTCGTCTTCGCCGCCGCCTCCCTCTTCCGCCTCGCCCTCGGCCTTCGCCTTGGCGCGTTTGGGCGCTTGAGCCGCCGCGTCTTCCTCCTCTGCGCGCCGGGCCAGCAAGGCCTCCACCTTGGCTTTGCGGAACGTCTCCGCCTCTTCCTCGTCGTGAAAGAAATTCTCCTCGGTCCCCACGACCACGTGCCATTCGGGGAAGAAGCCTTCGTCTTCGAGCTTGATGTAATCGTCGAAGGTAATGCCCTTCGACTTCAGGCTCTTGCGCAAGTGTTCCAGCCGTTCGAGGGGTTTGAGCAGTCTGCGCAGGTCCTCGCCCTCTGTCTGTGCCACGCGTCCGCTGACCTCTAGGCGCGAGCCTTTTATCCCCAGGTTGAGCAGCGTCTCGTTCATCCGTTCCACCGAGGAGACGTACTCCACCGCCTTGCCGCGCTGCACGCGGAAGAGCGGCGGCTGCGCGCAGTAGATGCGCCCTTCCTCGACCAACTGGGGCATCTGGCGGTAGAAGAAGGTGAGCAGCAAGGTGCGGATGTGGGAGCCGTCCACGTCGGCGTCGGTCATGATGATGATCTTGCCGTAGCGCAGCCGCTCGAAGCTGAAGTGCACGCCGGCCTTGCCGCCCAACTCCGCCTCCCCTTGTCCCTGGCCGGCGGGCGTTCCCTCTACTACGCCGCCGCCGTTGCCGTCGCTGACGTTGGCGCCGATGGCCTGGATCAGCGAGAATATCTCGGCGTTGGCCAGCATCTTCTCGGTGCGCGCCTTCTCGACGTTCAGCACCTTGCCGCGCAGCGGCAGGATGGCCTGCCAGCGCCGGTCGCGGCCGGCCTTGGCGCTCCCGCCTGCCGAATCGCCTTCGACCAGGTACAGCTCCGTCTCCTCGGTGTCGCGCGACTGGCAGTCGGCCAGCTTGCCCGGCAGGCCGCCGCTCGAGAAGGCGCCCTTGCGCCGTGCCAACTCGCGTGCCTTGCGCGCGGCTTCGCGCGCCTGCGCGGCGGCGTTGGCCTTGCGGCAGATGGCCTGGGCGGTCTTGGGATTGGTCTCGCAGATTTCCTCGAGTTTCTGTCCCAGAAGGCTGTTGACCATGCCTTCGACCTCGGCGTTGCAGAGGCGGAACTTGTTCTGCGAGTCGTATTGCGGATCGGGGATTTTGACCGAGATGATCGCGGTCAAGCCTTCGCGCAGGTCTTCGCCGGTGACCTGTGCCTCCTTGTCCATCAGGTCCTTGTCGCGCGCGTACTTGTTGAAGACCCGCGTCAGGGCGGTCTTGAAGCCGGAGAGGTGCGTCCCGCCGCCCGCCGTGTTGATGTTGTTGGCGAAGCAGAAAATCTTCTCGTCGTAGCCGTCGTTATACTGGAAGGCCACTTCCACGACGATGCCTTCGGCCTCGGCGCGGCAGGTGATGACCTCCTTGTGAATGGGTGTGCGGCCGGCATTGAGGTGCTCCACGAAAGCCTTGATCCCGCCTGGGTAATCGTAGACTTCGTTGCGGCCGTTGCGGTCGTCAACCAGGCTGATTTCCAGGCCGGGGTTGAGGAAAGCCATCTCGCGGAAGCGCTTGGAGAGCGTCTCGAATTTGAACTCGGGCTGCGGGAAGATCTGCGGGTCCGGCTTGAAGTGGTAACGCGTCCCGGTGCGGGCGGAATCGGCGATGCGCTTGACCGGCTCGCGCCGCACGCCGCGGTCGTACCATTGCTCATAGGTGCCGGCGTCGCGCTGCACCACGACGTGGAGCCACTCGCTGAGCGCGTTGACACACTTGACTCCGACGCCGTGCAGGCCGCCGGAGACCTTGTAGCCCTTCGTATCGCCGAACTTGCCGCCGGCGTGCAGCTTGGTCAGCACCACTTCCAGAGTGCTGATTTTCTCTTCGGGATGCTCCAGCACCGGAATGCCGCGCCCGTCGTCTTCGACTGAGATGGAGCCATCCTTGTGGATGCGCACCTTGATGTGTTTGCAGTAGCCCGCCATGGCCTCGTCCACCGAGTTGTCCACGACCTCGGCGACGAGATGGTGCAGGCCATTCTCATTGGTCCCGCCCACATACATGCCCGGACGGCGCCGAATGGCGTCGGGGAAGCCGAGGACCTTGATATCATCGGCGCCGTAGCTGCTTTCGTCCGGGCTGACCCAGCCGTCCTTGCCGCCCTGTAGCGCTTCGCTCATCCAGACCTTTCTGTGCAACTCCGGCCCCGGCTCTTCCCTCAGTCACCAGCGAGGAAGACCGAGGCGCGAGATAACCGCTGCCACCACGAAAAATTCTACTGAATTTCGACTACGTTTCCAGACGTTAATGCCGATGATATCTGCCGGCATGGACACCGACCAGAAACTGAAGCTCCTGGCCGAGGCCTCGCGCTTTGACCTATCCTGCGCCTGCGGGACAAAGGATAAGAGCGACCACCGCCGGCGCAGCAGCGGGGGCATGTGGCTGTATCCGGTGTCGCTCCCCAGCGGCGGCACATCTATAATGTTGAAGACGCTGCTCTCCAACGCCTGCGTCAACGACTGCCGCTACTGCCCCTTCCGCGCCGAGCGCGACACCCGGCGCTGCGCCCTGGAAGCCGAGGAAGTCGCGCGCGTTTTCATGGATTACGTGCGGCGCTTGCGCCTCATGGGCTTGTTCCTCAGTTCCGGCGTGATGCGCGACGCGGACTACACTATGGAGCGCCTCTGCGCGGTGGCGGAGATCTTGCGCCGCAAGCACGCATACCGCGGCTACATTCATCTGAAGGTCATCCCAGGCGCATCCGATGCGGCGTTGGAGCGCGCTTTGTCACTGGCGAGCGCCGTGTCGCTGAATGTCGAAGTGCCGAAGCGCTCGGCCTTCCTGCCGCTGTCCACCAGGAAAGACTTCGACCGCGATATCGTGGCGCCGCTGAAGCGCATCGCCGCGCTGACCGCGCCGGGCGCGCGCTACTGCCGCGTGCGGCAGACGACTCAATTCGTGGTGGGGGCTTCCCACGAGAAGGACGCGGACATCGTGCAGGCCATGTTCGGCCTTTACCGGCGGCTGGGCCTGGACCGGATATACTTCAGTGCCTATCAGCGCGGGCTGGGCGACCCGTCGCTGCCGGGTGAGAAGTCCGCGCTCAGCGCCGAAGAGCTGTTGACCCGCGAGCACCGCTTGTACCAGGCGGATTTCCTGATCCGTAAGTACAAATGGGAAGAGAAGGATATTCCGCTTGAGGCCGATGGCAATCTTTCGCTGGCCGTGGATCCGAAACGGCGCTGGGCCGACCAGCACCCGGAGTTCTTCCCCGTGCGTTTGTGCTCAGCCGGCCGCGAGATGCTGCTGCGCGTGCCGGGGTTGGGTCCGACCATGGTCAAGCGCATTCTCGACTGTCGCGCTGAAGGCGGCGTCAGTGACTTAAGAAACATTGGACTGCGTGGGAGGAGCTTGCAGCGCGTGGCGCGGTACGTTGTGCCGGCGTGACAGCACAAGAGGAACCACGGATGAACGCGGACCAAGGCATTTCCAGCACGGCAGGATCGGGTCGCGGGCAGGACGCCCGCGGTACAGAGGACCATTAGCATGACGGAGAAGAAGAAGGCGGGATTGCCCGAGGAACTTGCGGCGCGCGCAGGCCGCATTGCCGACCTGGCCAAGTATCAGGCCGGAGGCATCGTCAGCCGGCAGATCATCCAGAAACAGACCGGCTCAGTCACGCTCTTCGCCTTCGATGAGGGCCAGGCGCTGAGCGAGCACACGGCGCCCTTCGACGCCCTCGTCCAGGTCCTGGACGGCGGCGTGGAGATTACCATTGCCGGCGTTGCGCTGACGCTGAAGGCGGGCGAGGCGGTTATCATGCCGGCCCATCGGCCGCACGCCCTGCGTGCGCTTACGAAGATGAAGATGCTGCTGACGATGATCAGGCAGAATTAACGTTCTATGACTTTCGCTCCATCCAGAATGCCCTTGCCGGAGACCCAGAGGTAGTAGGGCTGTCCGCTCTTGGCGTCCTGGGCGTGGCCGATAAGCTTGCCGTTGCAATAGAACTCAACCCTGGGGCCATTGCGCACGAAGGCCAGTGTGATCCGCTCTTGCGGCGGCCGGGCGTCGCCGCGGGCGATGACCTCTTTGTCGAGCGCCAGCATGGGCGGTGATCCTTCTTTGCTGCCCCAACCGACGACGCGCGTCTTCGAGCTGCTGTCCCTGGCCGGGCGCAGCTCGATGCAGACTTGCGAACGGTGATCCATTCGCGCCTCAAGCGCCACTGCGGCGGCGAAATCCTTGGTCAGGACCTTCTTGAAACCCTCATCTCCCTCTTCCAGGTATAACCGTTCGCCAGCCCAGTAGCAGTATGAGCCAGGACCTTGCTGCCACTGCTCGCGATCCAGAGGCCCTGGCGCGGGCACTTCCAGCGGCGTCGGGATGACGACGGCTTGGATCACGGGCTTGACCTCCACGGCTGGGACCGGCGGAGGCGCCACAAGAGGTTGGGGGAGAGCAGGAGGGGCGACAGCCGGCGTGGGTTTCTGCGCGGCGGCATCCTTTCCGATCCTGGCGCCGGCTTGGGCGGCAGCGATGCCCGCCTTGATAACTTCGGTTTCGCCAAGCGTTTCGGCGGCCTTGCGGTACGCGGCTTCGGCTTCGGCCCACTGTTTCAGTTTCAGCAACTCAGCAGCCGTGTCCAGGGCCTCTTCCCGCTTGGCCATGTTGCGGGCTTTGTCCAACAGCACACGTGCCACAGGCTTCTTGGGGTGAGGGAGATCGCCCAGGGCTTTGAGCGCCGTTTCAAAGTGCTTGGCGGCCTCGGCCCATTTCTTGCCAATGGCCGCGGCCGCGCCGGCCTCGTAAGCGGCCTCAAAATCGCTCTTCGCTTTGGCCTCGTCAGCGGCCGGACCCGCCTCGGCCGCCTGCAGGCTGGCGCCTGACGGAAGCAGGAATGCCAGGACAAGGATCGCAACTGTGAACGATGAATGAGGAACGATGAAAGATGAATTGCGATGGGCTTTAGGAACGGCACGCGATGCCCAATGCCCAAGGCCCAATGCCCAAAGCCAAACGCTCATCATTCAGCCTTTCTGTTCCCGGCCGTTCAGCTCTTTTCTGCCTCGGGTTGTTGTCCCAGCGCCTCGGCCTCCGCGACCAGGTCCGCGATGTTCTCGCCGGCCAGTTCGAACAAGCGCAGCACAGTGTCGCCGATCTTGTTGTTGGGGGTGCTGGCGCCGGCGGTGACGCCAATGGTGAGCGGGGTCTTGGAGGGCCACCAGTGCTCGTGGATCACCTCGCGCTTGGCGGCCATGGAGAAATGCCGGATCTGTGCGCGCGAGAGCATGCAGGCCGCGTCGTCAATGTGATAGGAGGGGCATTTCTGTTGCGAGATCTCCGCCAGATGCGTGGTGTTCGAGGAGTTGTACCCGCCGATGATGATCATCACGTCGGGGGGCGCTTGCATCAGACCGTTGACCGCGTCCTGGCGGTCCTGCGTGGCGCTGCAGATGGTCTCCTGCATGCGGAAGCGCTCCTGCGTTTCAAGCTCGCCGTACTTCTGCACGAAGGCGCCGCGGAAGCTGGCCGCAATATCCATTGATTCGGTGGAGAGCATGGTCGTCTGGTTGGCGATGCCGATGCGCTCCAGGTCCTTGTCCGGATCGAAGCCGGGCGAGACCGCCTTGGCGAACTTGCGCATGAACTCCGCGCGGTTGCCCTTGCCCAGGATGTAATCGCAGACGTAAGCCGCCTCGTCCAGGGAGCGGATCACGAGGTAGCGCTGTGCGCGGCTGGAGGTGGCGATGGTCTCCTCATGATCGTATTTGCCGTGGATGATGCTGGTGAATTGGTCGCGCGCGTACTTCTCGACGCTCTTCCATACGTTCACCACCGCGCCGCAGGTGGTGTCCACCAGGATGCAGCCCTTGGCGCGCAGGATCTCGATCTCCTTCACCGGCGCGCCGAACGCGGGCAGGATCACGACGTCCGAACTGGCGATGTCGGCGTAGGTGTCGCCTTTGTTGTAGCTGCCCGAGAGGAAGATGAAGCCCATGTCGCGGAGCCGCTCGTTGACCGAGGCGTTGTGGATGATCTCGTTGGTGATGAAGATGCGCTTGTCGGGAAAGCGGTGGCGCGTTTGGTAAGCGATTTCGACAGCGCGTTCCACGCCGATGCAGAATCCGAACTCCTTGGCCAGCCGCACGGTCAGGTTGCCGCGCGTGATCTGGTGTTCCTTGCCGCGAAGCAGGTCCACGACGCGGCTGGCGTAAGCGGCCTCCAGCAGCGGCTTTACCGTGTCCTGCAACCCGAAACCTTTGCGATGGTATTCACCCATTCCTTTTCCCCCGATAGGAAGGATATTGGGGGCCTGGGTGAAAGCAAAGTGAGAGGAAGGAAACGAACTTCAGGAGCCCAACCTCTTTCTTAGCAACACCACTTCCGGCTCCGACCAGCCCAGGGACCTGTAAAAACCCTCCGCGTCTTTCCAGACATCCGAGATAAGCAGCGGGCAGCCGCGGCGGCGCAATTCATCCTGGATATGTTCGACAAGAACTCGGCCGATCCCTCTGCCGCGAGCGGCCTTGGCTACGATGAGTTCGCCCAAGTAGGCCCGAAAGCCAAGATCATGGGCGCAGGCAAAACCCACGATGTCGCCTGCCTCCTCCCAGACGATTGCCAGATTCTTCGCTGAAGCCAGCTCAATCTCCAGAGCATTGGCGGGGGCGTCCTGCTTCCAGAAGCCAGGCTCGGATTGCATGAGCGCTTTGATCCGGGGAACGTCAGCCTGGGTTGCTGGCCGGATCATCAATCTATCATCCCCAAACCGCAAGCCGATCACTTCGCATCCGCGGGCAACGCCAGATCCGCGGGTTTGACGCCCTTTGTGAACTTGCCAAAGCCGAACCAGCTCGGCTTGTACTCCCCAACGTACGAAACATCCGCTTTCGCCGGGATCTTGTCCGCAAGGCCCAGCGCCCAGTAGCAGGCATTCACCACCACGCGGCGCAGCCCTTCGCTTTCAAAGTCCGGCGCGGAGCCCATGGTCGAGCATATCACCTGGGATGTCTTTCCCGTCTCGCCTTTGTATTCGCGCATCCAGATTATGGGCATCATGGGGTTGTTCTTGGGACCCTCGAGCGGCTTATCAGTGGGTTTCATTCCCTCAAGCACTTGCCCCTGCACCAACACCTTGGCATCCGGAGGCAGATGCGTGACCGTGTACACGTCCGTCGGGCCCCAGATGTCTTCCACGCCGCGCAGGATCGGATGGTCCTTCAGCGCCATTACACCGCGCTGGCTTTCCTTGCCGTGATTGCCGTGGTGATTCACCCAGGTTTCGCCCAGGACCTGCTGGCCAAAGCCGCCAGGCCAGTCCTTGCTGCGCCAGTCGTATTTCGCGTACGGCGACTTGGGGTTTTTGATCTGGAAGGAGTGCGTTGCGGTGCGGATGCCAAAGATAGGTTTGCCCGAGTTCACAAAATCCACGATGTGTTTCATATTGTCGCCGAAATCGCGGAAGCGCAGGAACAGGACCATCATGTCGGCATTGTCCAGCGCCTCGAGGCCAGGCATGTTGCTGAGGTTGCAGGCGTCTATGGTGCCGTCCGCTGGGTTGATGGTGAACAGCACGGTGCACTTGAAGCCGTGCCGCACCGCGAGGATTCTTGCCAGCATCGGCATGACTTCCTCGGAGCGGTATTCCTCATCGCCGGCCAGGAAGACGATGTGCTTGCCCTTGCCGGGGCCATCCTTGCCTTCGTAGACCAGTGGGCCTTCGCCCGCCAAAGACACCATCCCGCTCATGAGCAACAGCCCTCCAATGCCACAAAGAATCCGCCCCATGTCTCACCTCCCCGCAAAATCCAATCCGAAAATCCAAAGTCACTTATACCCCGGCGGCTTGAATTCGCCAGCAGTAAGGTGTAAACTGGAAAGGGAGGTGGTGTATGACAAAGACGATAGAGTTCGAGACCGAACTTACCGGCAGTCACACTTTGAATATGCCGCCAGAGGTAGCCGACGCACTGCCGCCGCGCGGGAAAGCGACGGTAATGGTTTTTGTGGATATGGACCCCGAAGACAAAGCGTGGCAACAGGCGGCCTATGAGCAGTTTCTGAGCGATGACACCGGGGAAGACGCGGTCTATGACAAGTACCGTTGAGTTCGGCGAGGTCTTCGTCTGTGTCTTCCCGTTCACGTCGGGGCAAAGCAGCAAGGCGAGGCCGGTTCTAGTCTTGATGGATCTGGCCGCAGATTGTCTGGTCTGCCGAATCACCTCGGTCCCCCATCGCGGCTTCCTGGACCTGCCCCTCAGCTATTGGCGAGAAGCCGGTCTGGAGAAACCTTCAACAGCCAGGTTATCGCGTCTGATCACTGTTGAAAAGACCATGCTCAGAGTTCGACTCGGAAGACTCCACCGCGATGATCTGAGTTGCGTAAAGAAGCTCTGGAACGAGAAGTTCCGCCTCTGAGCCGCTGTCGAACGTCCGCAATCACTAGAACCCCGGCAGGAACTTTTTCTCTGCCTTGAACAGTTCGAGGGTCATCTGCTTGATCTCCGCGGGCGAACAGACGGCCGCGCTCAAAGGGTCCAGCAGCAGCGCGTGGATCGCCGCATCCTTGCTCCGTTCAATCGCCGCCTTGGCCGCCAGATCGAACATGCTCATGTTGGAGGCGCAGACGGCCGCCATTTGCGGCGGCAGAGCGCCGAAGCGCACGGGCTGGATGCCGTTGCGGTCCACCAGGCAGCGCAGTTCCACGCAGCCGTCGTGCGGCAAGTTGGTGATAAGCGGGCCGGCGCCATCGGCCACGTTCATCACGTTGCCGTAGATGCGGTAGGGCGTGTTTTTCTCGCGCGCCTCGATGATCCAGGACGCGTATTCCCAACTGCGTTCCCAGCCGATCGGCGCTTCGCCGCGCACCATCTTCATACGCTCGGCATCAGCGTTCTTGCGCCACGTGGGCCATTCGTTGGCGTAGAAGCTGGAGCCGCCTTCGTACTTGGGCCGGCAGTACTTCGCCAGCACGTCGCGCCGCTTGCGGTAGTAGGGCAGGTATTCGCTGAGGTGGCCGGAGGACTCAGTCATGAACGCGCCGAAATGCAGCATCATGTCCTTGCGCACCAAATCCTCGGCGTCCTTGGGATCGGCCGGCGTCCCGGAGAGGTCCCGGCGCGCCTTTTCCATCAGTATGGGGTAGAGGTCCATGCCATTGTGTTCGAGCTTGGTGAACCAGGCCAGGTGGTTGATGCCGGCACACTCCCAAACCATTTCCTCATAGGGCACTGCGGCGCGGCGGGCCAGGAGATGGCTGGCGCCTTGCACGGAGTGGCACAGGCCGACGACGTTCATGGAACTGCTGCGTCCGGCGGCCAGGCACATCATATTCATGGGGTTTGTGTAGTTGAGGATCTGGGCGTCGGGGCAGAGCTGCTCGGCATCTTTCAGCATGGCCAGCCACACGGGGACCGTGCGCAGGCCCTTGAAGAGTCCGCCTGGCCCGATGGTATCGCCGATGCACTGGTCCACACCGTATCTGGCCGGGATGTCGTTATCGTGGCGCACGCAATCCACGCCGCTGACTTCAATGCAGTTGATGAGATAATTGGCGTCCTTCAGCACTTCGCGGCGCTTGGTGGAAGCGCTCACCTTCCAGCCGCTCTTGCCGAGCTTGGCGATGAGTTTGCGGATGAGCTTGTACATAGTGGTGAGGCGGTCTTCGTCAATGTCCACCAGGGCTATCTCGCCTCTCTTCGCCGTGGGGATAAGCATGACGTCGTTCATCAAGCGCGGCGTGAAGCCGCTGCCCGCGCCCAGCATTGCGATCTTGAGCGGGCGCGGCATTTTGCCCGGCAGCCCACGCTGCTCATCCGCCGCCTTGGTGTGTTCCGTGTGCCCCTTGCTTGTGGCCATGACTTCCGTGCGCCTCCAGTGAAACAGAGTTTGCCAACGATGAGCGAAGATACTAACACCACGGCAGCGGAAACGCCAACCCAGGAGGATGAACACGCATGCGTCAGGCGGGACCAACAGACCGCTACGTGCAATGGGCGGTGGCGGCGCTGTTGATCCTGCCGTTGCTTGCGGCATTTGTCAGCGGCAGCGGTTTCGCAGACGCTTACGGAACATATCAGCCCGGCGATGAAGCGGCAATAAGCGCGCGGCGCATGGCGCTGGCTGCGGCGACAGGGCGGAGCTTGCTGGTTGGGTCTCTGGCCGCGCTGCTGGCAACGACGTTTGGCGTACCCGCGGGGTGGGCGCTGGCGCAGCGCTCCGGCTCCCGCCGTGGGGCAGGCCGCCTTGCCCGCTGGGATTTTGGCAGGCTAACATTCTGCTTCACCCTCGTGCTTGCCGCGTTGCCTTTGGCGTTGCCGCCGTCAGTTGCGGTAAGCGGCTGGGTCGGACTGCTGGCGCCGGCCGGTGCCGCGTCCGCGTTCAACGTAGCGATCCCCGGGTTCGGGCCGGAATCGCGCGGCTGGCTTTTCAGCAGCCTGGGCGCGGCATTCGTGCTGGGGCTGGGTCTTTGGCCAGTCGTGGCGCTGGAAGTGTGGCCGGCATTCAAGCGCACGCTGTCCAGCGCAGCTTGCGACGCGGCGCGGCTGCACGCTTCGCGCAGCAGGACGTTTTGGCGGATTCTGCTGCCCCAGGCCAAAGGCGAACTGGCCGCCGGCGCGGTGCTGGTTTTCCTGCTGGCGAGCAGCGACTTCAGCGTTTCATCTTTGCTTCTGGTGCGGACGCTGCCGACGGAGATCCACGATGCTTTGGCCGTGGGCAAGACGGCGGGCGCGGCCTGGGCGGCGCTGCCGCTAGTGCTGATGGTTTTTGCCGCGGTGCTGGTGCTGCATGCGCGTGTCGCCCCCTCACCCCCAACCCCTCTCCACAGCGGGGAGAGGGGGACGGGTGCAGCGCATGCACCCGTGGCTTACGGCTTTCTGGCAGCCGGAGTATTCCTCGGCTTTGTGGCGCCATTGGCTGTCTGCGGCTGGCAGGCTTTGTCAGGCGGCAGGCCGATGTCGCGCGTCTTTGGGGCGGGCAGTGACGCGCTTTTCGTTTCGCTGCGCATAGCCGGGGCAGCGGCGGCACTGGCGGTTGTACTGGCCATGTTGCGCGTCGTGTGCTGGCCGGAGATGCGTACGAAAGCGATCAACGGCGCGGCGCTGTTTCTGTTGGCGGTCCCTGGTTCCTTTCTCGCGGCTGCATTCCTGGCTCTGCAGGTGCAGCTTCAGGCGGCGGCGAATGCCCTTCATGCCGGCCAGCTTGCCGCAGCCTTGCCGCTGGCGATACTTGTGCTGAGCTACGTCGCGCGGTTGCTCTACGCGCCGTTACGGCTGGTGGAGGAGGGCTTGGCCGCGCTGGACCCTGAGATGTTCGATGCGGCAGCGCTGGCCGGGCATGGGCGTCTTTCCCGCGCGGCGGCGGTGGCGGTGCCGCTGGTGGCCATGCACATTGCCGCGGGCTCAGGCCTGGTATTCGTGCTGGTGCTGGGAGACATAGCGCTTGCGGACAAGCTGGCTCCGCCGGGCAAGGTCCCGGCCACCGTGTGGCTTTTCCAGCAACAGCACTTGGGGTATGATGAAGCGGTGTTCGGACTAAGCCTGCTGCTGGGGGCTGTGGTTGCGGCAGCGCTGTTGGCGGCAGGCCTGGCAGTGGGGTTGCTGGGCCGGGCGCTTGGCCCAGGCAAACGATGAACATTTGCGATTTTCGATTTTCGATCTGCGATTTCGCCGCCCGGAAGCGCGGTCTTGCACACTTCCGTGCTCTGGCGCTGCTCGTGGCGCTCACTCTCGCGCTCTGCATATTTTCCTGGGTGCTGGTGGCGAGCCTGGCCGCGGGTTCCGCAGGCAAGCTGCCGGCTCCACAATCAGCCGCTTGGGTGGCCGCAGGCTCACTAGGCGAGGCGCTGGGGCAGTTCAAGCAGCCCCGCGGGATCAGCGTTTTCAGCGACGGCTCCTTCGTTGTTGCCGACCGTGCGGCGCGAGTGCAGTTCTTCGCACGCGACGGCACGCCATTGCGAGTCTGGACGATGAAAGAACACTCCTGCGGCAACCCCAAGGGCTTGTGCGCGCTGCCCGACGGCAACGTGCTGGTCTGCGACACGCACTACGGACGCGTGCTGGTGATGACGCCCTTCGGCGAGGTCGTGAGAACGTGGGGCACGTACGGCTACGCGCCGGGGCAGTTCATCCACCCGCTTTCCGCGGCCGTTGATCCGTCGCGCGGCGTGGCCTACATCGTTGAATACGGCGACCGGAATGATCGCGTGCAGAAATTCGCTCTGGACGGCAAGTTTTTGAAAACCTGGGGAAGTTTTGGTTTGGGCGACGGCCAGTTCCAGCGGCCCAGCGGTGTTACGGTTGACGCCGCAGGCAATGTGTATGTGGCCGATGCCTGCAACCACCGCATTCAGGTCTTTGATGGCGATGGCAGGCTTCTGCGCAGCTTCGGGCGGATGGGCCGCGAGCCGGGTGAATTGAGCTATCCCTACGATATTGCTTGCGGGCCGGACGGGTTGCTTTACGTGGCTGAGTTCAACAATCACAGGGTGAGTGTCTTTGAGCGCGGCGGAGAATTCGTGCGCGCTTATGGTGGGCCAGGCAGCGCGCTGGGCCAATTCGCCAATCCGTGGAGCCTGACCGTGGATGCACGCGGCCGGCTGCTGGTGTCGGATACAGGCAACCATAGGGTGCAAATTCTGGAGACGCGCAGTTTGATGGCTCCTTGAGTTCCGTCTTCGATGTGGGCACAATACAAGGCTCATAATCTCCTCTGGCGTATGAGAATGGATGCGGTAAGGGTTTGTGAAGCGCCATGTCTGATCGTCTGATCCTCTGGCTTGTCGGCCTCTCGCCTCTGCTGGTGATGGCGGGCGTGCTGCTGGCGCGCCGCTGGCGTGGGTTGCCGCGCCGGAAGCTGTCCAGGGAAATCATCATCACGGTTGTACTGCTGGCCGGCCTCGCGCTGTTGATCGGCCTGGACTTGGGCCGCGGCAATAGGGGTGTTGTGGCGCACGTCCGGCTGCAACGGCCGGAGGTGTTGCTGGGCCTTGTGCCGCTTTACGCACTCTTGTTGTTTCTGCAAGCGCGCACGCTGTCCGGCATTTCACGCGGCAGGATGTGGACTGCCTTCCTGCTGCGTGCAACGATTCTGAACCTGCTGCTGCTGGCGCTGGCCGGCCTGCAGATGGTCATTGAGCGGGACACACTGACGGTAGTTTACGCGCTGGATGTTTCCAAAAGCGTGCCGCTGAGCGAGCGGCAGCGGGCGCTGGATTTCGTCAAGAAGGCTCTGCCTGGCAAACGCGCTGACGACAAGGCGGGCCTGCTGGTCTTTGGCGGGCGGGCGGAATGGGAAGTTTCCCCCACGGCGCTCTTCGCGCCGCCCCAAGCCGAGAACATAAAGGCCGCCGCGCTGCCTGACGCCACCAACATCGAAGCGGCGCTGCAGCGCGCGCTGGCTTCCTCCGGCGACGAGGCGCGCCGGCGTGTGGTCTTGTTTACCGATGGCCGGCAGAATTCTGGCGATGCAGCCGAGGAACTGAAGCGCGCCGTCAGCCAGGGCGTGGATGTCTGGATCGTCCCGCTTACTCGTGGTGACCAGGCTGAGATGCTGATCGAGAAGATCGTGCTGCCCAGCGAACTGCTCTGGGAGCAGCCCTTCGACGCTCACGTCTTCCTGCGTTCCAACATCACGGCGCGCGCGCGGGTGCACTTGTACACCGGGGACAAGGCCAGCCCGGACCCGCCGCCGCAGACTGTGGAGCTGGTTCCCGGCAAGAACCGCGTCACTTTTGCCGGCCTGCGCATGCGTTCCGGCGGGGCGAAGGAAGTGCGCGCGGTGCTGGAGCCGCTCAACCGCGCCGACGACACGCTTTCGGAGAACAACGAAGCTTTCGCCTTCACGGACGTGCAAACCGAAAACCGCATCCTCATCCTGACCAGCGACGTGGCTGAAGTGAAGTTCCTGCTGGCCGCGCTGGAAGGCGAACGCATGACGCTGGAGGTGCGTTCTGGCGCGTCGTTGCCTGACAACCCCGAAGCCTACCGCGCTTACGATTGCATCGTCCTGGCCAACCTGGCGCGCGGTTTTTTCAGCGAACAGCAGATGAAGGTGCTGGAAAGCTGCGTCAAGGACCAGGGCGCCGGACTGGTGATGATCGGCGGCGACCAGAGCTTCGGCGCCGGCGGGTATCTGGGCACGCCCGTGGAGGAGGCGCTGCCCGTGCAAATGGACCTGAAGAACCAGCGCGTGATGCCCAGCGGCGCGCTCTGCATCGTCCTGCACACCTGCGAGTTCGCCGACGGGAACGCCTGGGGCAAGAAAATTTCCAAGGCCGCCATCAAGGTCCTCTCACCGCAGGACTATGCCGGGCTGATCTACTTCGGTTACCCTGGGGGCGAGCAGTGGTGCTTCAAGCCGACGCAGATCGCCAGCAGGATGAACCAGCTTTTTGGGCTGATTGACAACTGCGAGCCGGGCGACATGCCGTCGCTCGACACCATCGTTTCAATGGCTGTGACCAGCCTGGCCAATCTCAAGAACGTCAGCCTGAAACATTGCATCGTCATCACCGACGGCGATCCTTCTCCGCCCACGAGAGCCACGCTGGCCGCGGCCAAGAACGCCAGCGTGACGGTCTCAGCGATCTCCATCTTCCCTCACGGCGGCGCGGAAATCTCCGTGTTGAAGGATGTCGCCGCGCAAACGGGCGGGCGCTACTACTCGGCGGATGACCCGCGCAAGCTGCCGCAGATTTTCATCAAGGAAGCGGCGGTGGTGCGGAAAAGCCTGATCCGTTCCGACGAGAAGGGCATACCCATCGCGCTGGGCGCGCCTGGCACGACGCTTAAGGACTTCGGCAGCAAGTTCCCCGACGTGACTGCCTTCGTCGTGACCGCGCCAAAGGACCGCGCGGAATTGCAGCTCTACAGCGTGGTCGAGGGCGAGAAGATACCCATCCTGATGAGCTGGCATTACGGTCTCGGCAAGGCTGTGGCCTTCACCAGCGATTGCACGAACCGCTGGGCGGCGGCGTGGGTCCAGTGGCCGAGCTACAACAAGTTCTGGACGAACCTGTTGACCTGGGTGAGCCGCCAGCGCATGCCATCCAACCATACTGTAGTCACACGCATTGAAGGCGATACGGCGCACGTGATCGTGGAAAGCCTGGATACCAAGGGCGAATACCTCAATTTCGCAAAGCTCACCGGCAACGCCATTGATCCGGACGTGGCGCGCAACGGCACGGATGCCCACACCTATGAGCTGAACTTCATGATGACCGCGCCGGGGCGCTACGAGGCCGCCTTCCCCGTGCAGAAGCCCGGGGCGTATGCCATCACCATCATAGACCTGTCAGATCCCAAGAAGCCGAACAACATCGTTACCGGCCTGGCCAACAGCTACAGCCCTGAGTTCCTTTATCTCGAAGGCGACGATGCGCTGCTGGCCCAACTGGGCGAGATCGCCACGGGGAAAAACGCCGTCAGCCGCCTGAAAGATTTGTCCAAGCTCGATCCGCTGGAGTGCGGCGTGTATGCTCACGACCTGCCGCCCTCGCGGCAACCCAGCGATCTGTTCTGGCCGCTCCTGCTGGCCGCGTTGTGCATCTTCCCGTTCGATGTCGCCATCCGCCGGCTGGCGTTGGACCCGGAGAAGCTTGTTCTGTTCCTGTGGGCCTGGCTTGCGCCTGTGTTGGAACGGTTGCGGCTCAGGAAACAGCAATTGCAGGAAGCGGCCGTCGCCGCGCTGGCGGGCAAGGCCCCGCCTCCGCCTCCTCCGCCCGACATCGTGCCGACCGGGGAACAGAGCCGTGAGGCGCAGAGCCGTTACGAACAGCTCGGCGGCAAGGCTGGCGCCGATTTCGACCTGAAACCTGAGGCCAATGGCGCGACCGAAAGCAAACCTGCTGTCGGTGGCACCAAACTCACCCAGGCTGACACCGCAGCCAGCGACTACACGCGGGCGCTGCTGAAGGCGAAGAAGCGGGCCAAGAAGGAATAGCCTGCCACCAGACAACCGCCACTTGATTAAATCCATCACTTGGCTATACTACTGGCATGCTGTCCAAGAAGACCAAGTACGCCCTCAAAGCCATGATCGCCTTGGCGCACTCATATCAAGATGGCAGGGGCCCGGTTCTGATCTCAGAGTTGGCCGAGCAGGAAGGCATCCCGAAGAAGTTCCTGGAGTTGATCCTGCTGGATATGAAGAATGCAGGATTTGTACAGAGCAAGAAAGGCAAGGGAGGCGGGTACATGTTGAGACGAACGCCAGCGGAAATAAAGATGGGGCAAATAGTTAGACTGTTTGAGGGACCGTTGGCTCTGCTTCCGTGCGTCAGCCAAACCGCTTACGTCCAGTGTTCCGAGTGCCGCGACGAGAGGCGCTGTGGGCTGAGATTGGTGTTGAAGGAGGTCCGCGACGCCACCGCACAGATTCTCGATAACACCAGTCTGGCGGACGTGCTGGATCGTGTGGCTAGATCAATCGCTGAAGATCGAGACGCCCTGGTTTACGAGATATGATTTTTTTCTGGATATACTCTATTGAGTTAATAGACTATATAGTGTAGTGTTTATCTTTGGCCGTGTAGGTTTCAGTGAGGAGGAAACATGTCCGGAAGGCAGTTGCAGATATCAGCCATACTCTTGTTCTTCAGCCTCATAGCAGGTTGCAGCAGCCCTTCAGGCGGTGCGAAGATTCCTGGCATCGGGGAGAAACCGGCTTTGGCTCAAGTTCGTCTCGGCTACTTCGCGAACGTAACGCACGCTCAGGCTCTGATAGGCGTAGCGCGTGGCGATTTCCAGAAAGCTCTCGGCGGTGTGCCGCTGAAGACTATGATCTTCAACGCCGGCCCGTCGGCAGTGGAAGCCATTTTCGCAGGGGAACTGGATCTCACTTACATCGGTCCCAGCCCGGCAATCAATGCTTTCGTCAAGAGCAAAGGGCAAGCCGTGCGGATTGTCAGCGGCGCCGCGGCCAATGGAGTGGTGATTGTGGCACGGAACGGGAGCGGCATTGCCAGGTTGGAGGACCTTGCCGGCAAGCGCCTCGCCACGCCGCAATATGGCAACACGCAGGATGTCTCCGCGCGGCATTACGTGCTGAATGTTCTGAAGCAGCCGCTTAAGGAGCAGGGCGGCTCAACCCAGATCCTGCCTATCGCGAACGCCGAGCAACTCGGCCTGTTCAAGTCGGCGCAGCTCGATGCCGCCTGGGTTCCTGAGCCTTGGGGGGCGCGGCTGGTTCACGAAGCCGGCGGTGTGGTCATTGAGGAGGAAAAGAACCTATGGCCCAGGAAAAACTTTACGGTGGCGGTTGTTCTGGCGTCTGCGAAGTTCCTGGAACAGAACCCTGAAATGGTCACGGCTTTCCTCAGGGTGCATGCGGAACTGACCAGGTGGATCAACGCTGAGCCTGCGCAGGCCGCGGAACTGGTGAACGGGGAGCTGCGGAAACTCACCGGCAAGGCGCTCAAGAAGGAAGTCCTGGCGGAGGCCTTCTCGCGACTGAGCTTCAGCACCGACCCGTTCCCTGAGAGCATTGAGCAGTTCGCGGGATGGGCTTACGAGCTGGGTTTCGCAAAAGAGAAGCCGGAATTGAAGGGCTTGGTTGATCTGCGGCTGCTGGAGAAGGCTCAGCGGGAAGGCGCGCCGCGATGAACGCTGCTGCTCCTGCCACAAGCGGTACACCGGGCGTCTCGCCAGTTCAAGAGGAACACGGGCAGGACGCCCGTGGTGGTAACGCGCACAAGCGGGATGCCCGTGGCACGAAGGTCCGGCTTAGAGGCGTGTCCAAACACTTCGAGAGCGGAGTGGGCGACGGCGCCCATCGGTTCGAAGCACTTAGGGACATCAGCTTCGACGTGGCTGATGGTGAGTTTCTGGCATTGGTGGGCCCAAGCGGTTGCGGAAAGAGCACGCTGATCAATGTCATCGCCGGCTTGGACAAACCTGACGCGGGAGAAGTCTTCTTCGAAGGCCAGCCTGTGCAGGGCGCTGGCCCGGACAGGCTTGTCATCTTCCAAGACCACGGCCTTTTCCCGTGGCTGACGGTGCAGAAGAATGTCGAGTTCGGTTTGCGTGTGCTGGGGCTGGACAAGCAGGCGCGGCGCGAGCGGGCTGCGCGCTACCTGCAAATGGTCCACCTGACCAGGTTCCGCCACAGTTTCCCGTTCCAGCTTTCCGGAGGCATGAAGCAGCGCACAGCGCTGGCGCGCGCGCTGGCTGTCGAGCCGCAGGTGCTGTTAATGGATGAGCCTTTCGCCGCCCTCGACCCGCGCACGCGCGACATCCTGCACGTGGAACTGCAAAACCTGTGGCTGCAGACACACAAGACCATAGTCTTTGTGACGCATTCGGTGGAAGAGGCCGTGCGTTTGAGCGACCGGATCGTGGTCATGGCCAGCCAGCCTGGCCGTGTGCGCAGGATCATCCCCGTGCCGTTCCCCCACCCGCGAGACTTCCTGGACCCGGAGCTGGTTGAACTGCGCGCCAACATACTCAAAGAGTTCGAAGAGGAACTCGAAATCCTGGTCAAGAAGGAGGGAGACGATGACTGGCATCTCAAAGCAGGTTCTATCAGCGCTCGCCCTCCTCGCGGTGTGGATCTTGGTCTGGCAGACGGCATTTGAGCTGTTCGGCCGGGACAGCTACACGTTCAAGCCTCCGCTGGACGTGCTTGGCGCGCTCTGGGAAGAAGTAAGAAATGGCGACATGCTCTGGGACCTGCTGGCCAGCCTCGGGCGCGTGGCCTTGTGCTTCTCCCTGGCGGTTCTCAGCGGCGCGTTGCTGGGTTTCTTGTCGCTGACCAATCGCTGGGTGGAGTGGCTTATCGGTCCGCTCATCCTGGGAGTTCAATCCCTGCCGAGCATTTGCTGGGTGCCGATGGCGATCATCACTTTCGGCCTGGGCGAATCGGCCATTCTGTTCGTTGTCCTGATCGGTTCGGTAGGCTCCATCACCGTGGCCACGCGAGACGGCCTGCGGCAGGTGCCCACGACCTACCACCGCGTCGCGGCCACGTTCGGCGCCAGCAGCCGCCAGCGGCTCTTCTGGGTCTCCATCCCGGCCGCGCTGCCGGTCTTCGTTTCGGGACTAAAGCAGGGATGGTCGTTCGCCTGGCGCTCGCTCATGGCAGGCGAAGTCATGCTCAAGGTCGCCGGCTTGGGGCATACCCTGACAATCTCGCGTGAAAATGCGGATTACCCGCGCATGTTTGCCGTGATGATCGTGCTGGTATGGGTAAGCGTGCTGGTGGACAGGGCCATCTTCAGCCGGCTCGAGCAGCATGTCCGCGCCCGTTGGGGACTAGCGGGAAGGTAGACCCGTTCGTTGCGCGGTGGGCCTTCGTATAATAGACTATATTTTGGAAACAGGCCAGGAGGGGAAAGTAGGGAGTACATGCTCAGACCATTCTGTCGCTGCAAGATCCATCGCGCCAGCGTGACGCGGGCGAGCCTGGACTACATGGGCTCGATGACCATTCCTGCGAGCCTGATGAAACGCCTGGACATCCGCGAAGGTGAGCAGGTTGATGTGGTCAACATCAACACGGGCGCGCGCTGGACCACCTACGCCATCCCCGGCAAGAAAGCGGGCGATTTCTGCCTTAACGGAGCGGCCGCGCGCCTGGGCGAGATCGGCGACAAGCTGATCATAATCGTCTATGCGCTTCTGGACGAGGAAGAGGCGCGCAGGCAGCGCATGAAGGTTGCGTACCTGGGCGAGAAAAACAGAGTCGTTCGCATCAAAGAGTAAACGAGGGCTTTGGCCGCTTATGAACGCAGATAGGTAGTAAATCTGTGTGCTCCTGTGTTCATCTGTGGCCTGGAAGGTTCCGTGCATCCACATCTGCTCGATGTTCCTGTGTTTGTCCTTGCGGTCCTCGTCGGCGCGCTGGCGGCTGCATCCCTGGCCGCGGAACTGGTAGAGAAAAGAAAGCGCGCGCTTCTGCTGGTCTTGGCCGCCCTGGTTGGGGGCGTGGTGGCAGGCTGGCTGGCGAAACTCCGGTTCGGCTGGGATGCCAGCATCCCCGTGCAGAGCTACGGCACGATGATCCTGATTGGTTTCCTGTTCGGCGTGTGGATGGCCGCGCGCCGCGCGCCGCTGCTTGGCATCGCGCCCAGACACTGCATGGACCTGGGCTTATGGGGCGTTGTAGTGGGCTTGGCTGGGGCGCGCGCACTTCATATCGCTATGTACTGGCCTGCCTTCACGCCGTTCCACGACGGTTTTGACATCTCGCGCGTGGGGAAGTGGTTCAGAATCTGGGAATCCGGCCTGGCGTTCCACGGCGCAATCATCGCCCTGCTGCCGTTCACGTGGCTTTACTGCAGGCGCTACAAGCTGCCCCCGCTCGCGTTCCTCGACCTGTGCCTTCCCAGCCTGATCGCGGGGCAAGCTTTCGGGCGCATCGGCTGTTTCCTCTTTGGCTGCTGCTACGGCAAAGTGACGGGCCTGCCGTGGGCGGTGCGTTTCCCCATGGGCGCGCCCGCCTACTGGGAGCAAGTGCACGACGGCCTGATCCCTCCGGACGCAACCTGCTCATTGGGTGTGCATCCGACGCAGCTCTATGCCGCCTTCGGCTCGGGCCTGATTGCTGCCGTTCTGTATGCTTACTGGCCGCTGCGCCGCTACGATGGCCAGATCATGTCGCTTATGCTGATCATGGCCGGCATTACGCGGTTCTTTGAGGAGCTGTTGCGGGCGGATGAGCCGGCTGCGTTCGCGGCGCTGCCCTGGTTGACGACCTCGCATTGGCTGGCTCTGGCGGTTATCGTCACCGGCTCTGGCCTGTTGCTGTGTTTCAGGCGGCGGGGGAAGATGTATAAGGCTGAACTGCTGGAAGAACGTGGAGAAGCTGCGCATGCATCGAGTTAGTCGTTGCCTTATCACGCTCCTTGGTTTCGGCCTCCTCCTTATCGGAGGACTGGCGCCGACGAGCGGCACTTGTGCCGAAGCCGGTGGCGCTGAGGCCCCCTTGAAGGAGAAGGCAGGTGCTAAACCTGCCGCCAAGCCGCTCCGCGTCATTCCGGTGGGCAAGCCGTTCAAGGTGCCGCAAGGCGCAGCTCAGAAGGGTTGGGAAGCCTATCTGAAGAACGACTTCGCTGGCGCGGAAGCAGCTTTCCGCGGGGCCCTGAAGAATGACCCCAAGGACCTCGACCTGCTCGAAGGTCTCCGCGCCGTCGTGGTCGCGCGCGGCGATTACAAGGAGGCCCAGCAGGCCAATCTGCAAATGGCTGAAGCTTCTGCCGGCAGCCCGTTGTGCAATGTCTTCGCCTCCAGAGCTATGGATGCTCTGCAGTTTGTTGAAAGCCATGACGCCGTGTTGGCGGCGTTCGCCAGAATCGCGCAACAGGCCTGCCA
>Ga0209777_10002081_pt1 | contig 27163 bp, 21 predicted proteins | sample FrelakmetHBP12HB_FD_187147 | JGI IMG/M metagenome (GOLD analysis project Ga0209777, IMG submission 187147) | Freshwater lake sediment microbial communities from the University of Notre Dame, USA, for methane emissions studies -HBP12 HB (SPAdes)... | ecosystem: Environmental > Aquatic >...
TCAGTGGCCGCCAGAGCGAAAAATTTAATTGTCCTGGCTAAATTAATAACTAAAAAGTCAGAGCAAATTATCAAATAGTGTATGCTGTACGGGAGGTGAATTCAAATAGGCAAACGAGATCAAATGGTTGATATTTACATTATGGGAAAACACTATCGCGTACCGGATAGTCTTACCATAATGGCTGCTTACGAGTATTGTGGTTACCGGTTGATTCGGGGCTGTGGATGCCGGACCGGGGCATGTGGCGCCTGTGCGACCGTCTATAACTTTGCGAACAATCCCACACTCAAATATGGCCTTGCCTGCCAAACGGGCATTGAGCAGAATATGTGCCTGGCACCCAACGTTTACTTCCCGGCGGTGAAACCGGTTTATGATATCGGCAAGTTGAAGCCGACCGTTGAGCAGATACTTAAAATTTACCCGGAACTGATCACCTGTTTCGGGTGTAACAACTGCACCAGATCCTGCCCTCAGGAGCTCGAGGTCATGTCTTTCGTGTCCGCGGCATTAAGGGGTGATCTCGCAACCGTGTCTGAAAAGTCCTTCGACTGTGTAATGTGCCACATGTGCACTTCCAGGTGTCCCCGTAACATATCCCCGCGTAATGTAGCGCTACTTTGTCGCCGCTTGTTCGGCGATCACCTCATTCCGAAATCAAAACATTTAGATGACAGGATCAGAGAAATAGAAAAGGGTCAGTTTGACGCCGAATATGAAAAGATGAGCAAACTACCCACGGAAGAGCTACGCCGCGTCTACGAAAATAGGTGGATTGAGCCTGCATAAAAATAAGTTGGAGATAAAATCATATGCCGTATCCTGCCGAGATCGAAGTAAGTGTTAGAAAACTCGAGGCCAGCCGAGAAAAACGACTGAACACCAAAATCCCCTTGATTAGCACGATCGAGCGAGATACCCTAGTCCGTAAATATCATCCCGATTATGCGGAGGCAGGCAGACGACAGCTGTTAATCGGAGCTAATAAAGGCCAGTTATTCCCGGTAGAGTTGGCAAATCAACTGGAGGGCAATAGCCGTATTGACCCCGATAAGATCGATCTCGATAAAGTGGATTATGAGACCGATGTCCTGATTATCGGTTCCGGAGGGGCTGGATTGTCAGCGGCGCTCCTGGCCCAAGAAAATGGTGCCAAGGTACTGGTTGTAACCAAGCTTCGCCTCGGCGATTCCAATACGATCGGTGCGGAAGGAGGTACACAAGCAGCTGACCGACCAAACGACTCACCCGTCCTGCATTACCTGGATACCATGGGTGGCGGGCATTTCGAAAACGTATCTGACCTTGTTTGGGCCATGGTCAACGATGCCCCTATGGTCATCAGATGGTTAGAAGATCTGGGGGTTATCTGGGACAAGGAGCAGGATGGCTCAATGCGTGAGTTAAAGCTAGCGGGTGAATGCCGCAAGCGTGTCCATTCATGTAAGGACCATACTGGACTGGAGGTCATGCGAGTCCTGTGCGACGAGGTCCGCTCTCACGAGAATATTGATGTATTGGAATTTGAAGCGGTCATCGAGTTTGTAATGGATGAGGCTGGTCGAATGTCCGGGGCATTGATGGTGAACCTGGAAACTAACAAATTGAGCCTGGTGAGAGCCAAGTCTGTGATTCTTGCTACGGGAGGCCTGGGACGCCTGCATACGATGGGGTTCCCCACAACGAACCATTACGGGGCTACCGGCGACGGGTTGGTCATGGCTTACCGGGCAGGCTGTTCGTTGTTATACGGCGCAAGTATTCAGTACCATCCCACTGGCGTAGCCTTCCCCCAGCAACTGGCCGGGATGCTTGTGACCGAGAATGTCAGGGCTCTCGGTGGACAGATTGTCAATGTCGATGGGGAAGAAGTTGCCTGCAACCTGGAGCCACGCGACGTATTGGCATCATTTATTATCCGTGAGTGCACCAAGAGAGGCAGGGGAATCAAAACTCCAGCTGGAGATAACGGAATATGGGAAGACATCCCTTTGATTGATATTATCCATGGAGAAGGGACTATTGCCCAGCGACTGCCAACCATGGTTCGTCAGTTTGCCCGCTTCGGCATTGATATTACCAAGGAGCCGGTGCTCGTATACCCTTCCATCCACTACCAGAATGGCGGAGTTAAAATGGACACCTACGCCGCCTCAGAGATACCCGGGTTGTGGGTGCCCGGCGAGGTAGGAGGTGGCGTACACGGAAGAAATAGGCTGGGGGGAAATGCTACCCTGGATATTTATGTCTTCGGACGACGGGCTGGAAAACAGGCAGCCGAATTCTCGAAGAAAGAAAAGCTAGGCAGGTTGACATTGGATCACGTTCGCCGGTTTCAACAAGAACTGGTGAAACTGGGGATTGCCGACCAGCGACCTTTTACCCCTATGATATTGCCCAATTACACCCGGGAAATACCAAATTACCTACCGGAAAACTATCGAAATACTCTGGTTGTCAATAAAATGCTATTGACATAATGAGGAAACAATATGCCACTACGAAATCAGACAAACGTTAATGAGATCGAGAATATACTAAACGAAGTCCTTAACACTAACAGTCCGCCAGTAGCCCGTTGTCGCCTCCTTTCCAGTGGTTTTAATCCCGGTCACGCCTTGAATATCACCGAAAATATCGGTGGACATAAAGAATGCCTTGCTTGCGGTAATTGTGTCGACATCTGTCCCTTCCTCTTCCGCGAGCCCAGGAGGCGTGAAAAGACGGAACAGCGTACTTCCATGGCACTGGAAAGTACCGTTGGGGAAGACTGTGATCACTGTGATGCCTGTGTTCTGGTTTGCCCGCAGGTGGATACGACAATCAAATATTACATCACAAGCCGGCGTATGGTAGAAGTCATGTCACGGCTTACTCAGCGTATGGGCGACGAAGATGAGCCTGATCTTGACCTGTTCGCTGAGGAAGCACTCGATGGAGTTTAATAAATACTACCGGGGATAATAAATGGATTTTGAGTTACCAGAAGAATTGAAAATGGTGCAAAGTCTGGCCAGAGCTTTTGTCAAAGACCAGCTTAGACCCATGGAACGGACATTGCTCGGACGTTCTGCCAACCTCTCCGACGCCCAAATCTGGTTACCCGCCGAAATAGAGGTAAAGTTAATCGAACTGGCCAGGAAAGCTGGTCTATGGGGAATTGGCGTGCCCGAGGAGTACGGCGGCGCCGGTTTAAACGTTCTCGGCAACTGCGTGGTCGAAGAGCAGCTTGCCCAGACGGTTGTCCCGTTCGATTTCGGCAACGTTAGCCCCTTTCTTTTTGACGGTAATGTGCAGCAAAGGGAAAAATACCTTAGACCGGTATTAAACAGGAGCAAACGTGCTTATGTAGCCCTGGCGGAACCGGAAAAGAGTCCCTCTTTGCTGGACTTCAGTACGAAAGCCGAAAAAGCAAATGGCTATTATATCCTTCAAGGCAGAAAAGTGTCGTTTTCCCGTCTTGCGGAAGATTACTTTGCAATAGTATTTGCCAGTACGAAAGATAGAGTAACCTGCTTTCTGGTTGATAAAGATACTCCGGGATTTATTGTGAAGGGCGGTGAAGAAAAGTCCGGATGGCAGAGCCAGACAAGGCAATCTCTGGTTCTGGAATTTGATGATTGTAAAGTCCCGCTAGAAAATGTGCTGGGGGAAGAAGGGAAAGCCTTCTCATTAGGTAAATACTGGCTTCCTAACCGGCGGATAATAAGAGGAAGCCAATGCACAGGTATTGCCCAGAGACTGCTCGATGAGGCAACGATTCATGTCCAATCCTGGGAGTCGTTCGGGCTATCAATCTCAAAATGGCCTGGCATTCAAGCCTGTTTAACCGATATTGCCATGGACTTACACGCTTGCAGGTTGATGGTCTTCCAGGCAGCCTGCAAGGCCGATAAAGGTGAGTTAGTGCGCGATGAAGCCTCCATGATCAAGCTGTTTTCAACCCAAATGATAAACAATGTGGTTGATAATATGGCGCACATTTATAATGGGCCGGCTTACGTGAAAGGATTACCTGTGGATAAGCTCTGCCGCAATGCTTTGATGACCAACATGTCGGACCTATCTTTAGAGCTGCAAAGAAGCATCATTGCCAAAAACATTTTGAAAGGGCTCCAAATATCGTAACTCTAATTAAAGCTAGTTTTACCCGTATTTATCAAAAGAGGAAATTAACATTTTGAAAGAGTCAGAACACCGATCCCAAATCCGTATGCACCAAACAAATTGACGTGCTTTAAATTCCGTGGAAAGCATTAACTTTCCATACTTGCCCTCGGCTAACAAGAAATTTAACAACAGGAGCAAAATGTTGAAAGGAGGACTGTCATGAATTATCGTAAGCTTGGCAATTCAGGGTTAAAGGTTTCCGAAATCGGTCTCGGAGGGAACAATTTCGGCTGGTGGGCAGACGAACCGACTTCCGCAATCGTCATCAACCAGGCCATTGACGCAGGCATCAACTTCATCGACACTGCTGACGTGTACGACCGTGGGCATTCTGAGGAATTCATCGGGAGGACATTAAAAGGGAAACGCCAGCAGACAATCATCGCAACCAAATTCGGAAACCCAATGGGTGAGGGACCAAATGAAAGGGGTGGTTCAAGGTATCATATTATCAGAGCCGCAGAAGCGAGTTTGAAACGGTTACAGACTGATTACATTGACCTCTACCAGATACACTTATTCGACCCAACAACCCCCATCGAAGAAACTCTCTCGGTCTTGGATGAATTAGTAAAAAGTGGCAAAGTACGATACATCGGGTGCTCTAATTTCGCCGCATGGCAGCTTTGCGAAGCGCTCTGGACTTCCAGAGTCAAGAATATAGCCGCTTTCGTGACTGTGCAACCACAGTACAACCTTCTTTCACGACAAATCGAGAGGGAGTTAGTATCCTGCTGCCAGGCATATAATATTGGTATTATACCTTACGGTCCTCTTGCCTACGGTTTTCTTACCGGTAAGTACCAAAAGGGTAAAGAACCACCGGTGGGTGCACGTCTATCTGGCCCGGACCCCGCTCTACGGCGAATTTTCACAGAAGCTAACTGGGAAAAGTTGTCTAAACTGGAGGCTTTTGCCACGCAGCGCGGTCATTCTGTTGGTGAACTGGCCATTGCCTGGCTGCTGGCAAAACCATGGATTACAAGCGTGATAGCGGGAGCTCGCAAACCCGAGCAAGTTACCGCTAACATTACCGGTTGTGCGTGGAAACTTTCCTCAGAAGATGTTGCGGCAGTAGATGCGATCACCGCGATTTAATCTGGTTTATTCCTATACAAATTATAGGGTTGAGAAGTGTTAATGAAATATTTATAAGAAGGAGTACTTATGGAAAAAGAAGAGACAAAGTACTGGAAGTTTCACCACCTTGGTGTAATTGTTGGCGACATGGAGAAGGTAGTTAACTATTACCGGTCACTTGGTTTCATATATATTGACCCACCTCCTCCCCAACCGCCAAAGACTGGTAGTGCTCTCCGTTGGGTGGAAATGACTTCGTATGGTAAGACGATTGTCAAGGATGGAGAACTCGTGGTTCCACTAAAAATTAGCAAGTCGCCCCCGAATACTTGGTGCCAGATTGGAACAATGACGCTGGAACTTATTCAGCCTGCAGAGGGTTTAAATAATGTACTCCTGGATTTTCTGAAGAAAAATGGTGACGGTATCAATCATGTAGGCTATACCGTTGGAGACGGGCGCTTCGAAGAAGAAATTGAAAAAATGAAAGCCAGAGGGCTCGATATTATATGGTCCGGTAAGTGGACCAACAACCATGGCGATAGCGGAGGCTTCTGCTTTTTTGATACCCGTAAATACGGCGGTATCCTGACTGAGCTGATGTATTTACCCTAACATGAGATCAGCTTTACTAAACTTAGCGCGGGAGAGGTTTAAGGCTTTCACCAACAATCTGACTTTACTTCCCCGTCGCACTGACATTTTCTCTGACCGGTTACCCGCTGATATAGTTGCTTACTAACAGCACAGCGCTAATTTCATATTCACTCAAGAAGTAAGTTATTTAGAGCTAATTCTTTACCTTATCAAAGGGTTTGATTGAATATGCAAACTGCAGTTTGGTTTTTATGGTAGATTTAACCCAACCGGTTGTTGTTTAGTTGCGGGCTTTTTGTTCCCGTAACTGCTTAATATGATACTTACTTGCGATAAAAGCGGGTAATGAAGCCTTTTTCTCCGTCCGATAACATTGATGTTTTATTAGTAAACGGATACTTTTGGATACTTTGGATTCATATTCTGGCAGTAAATAAGGTTATCGCGACAAAAACATACCTTAAGTGACGCACAAAATAGCCCATATCTGGTCAAATATTGACCCATGACGAGTGGCAAAATGCTTAATTAGTCAATAGGTGGCGGATAAATGCTCAAAATAACTCAGAATGAAAGATTTGTTGTATCAGGCGCCCTATTTCCCGGGCAGATATTATTTCACTGATGGCGGTTCCGGGGTTGCCGGTGGCGGCAGGTTACCCGGTTTCAGCGGGTGGATGGCGTCCTGGTATGCTCGCATTTTCTTCGCTGACTCTTCATCACCCTGGTTGATTAAATCCCTATAGGCCTTTCGGGCTTCTTCAATGCTGAGGCCTTTACCGATCAATTCGGAGATTGTTTCCCAATAAGTCATTTCGATTCGTCGCCACAATGTCTTCTCGCCGTCTTTCAGGATGGTGTCCCGTTCTTCAAGTGACAGTCTGTCCGGCTGCACGCGCCCCTGCCGTTCCTGTTCCGCGCTTACCTCCAGTATCCGGAGCATGAATTTAAGGTTCCTGTTATTGTCTACCGTTTCTTCATCCTCTTCTTCACGGTATTGCCGGTTTTCCTCAATCCAGCGCCCAAACGAGTATTTAACGTCTTCTAAATTACCGCCATGCTTTTCCATTTGTTCCGAAAGAAATATCGCCAGTTCAAATGCCACATGCCGGCGGTGGTCGGCTTTAGTCTGCAGGGGGAAATAGAACTTCCGGGTCATTATACGGCGCAAACCGTGGGGTTGGTGCAGAATCGTTTCCAACTCCTCTTGTGGAATCTGGAAAGCCCTGGCAAACCACTCCAGGTTTTTGTCACGGTCCGGGGCATTCTTATCAAAGAGCTGCTTGGCGAAAGCGAGCTGTTTTTCTAGAGTCGGTTCCTTTTTCCATTGCCGGTAGTAGGTGGCAACAGTTTCAATCGTGACACCCGCTGTTTTGGCGATATCTTCTAAAACAATATCTCCGGCCGGATAATCTTCGAACAGTTTGAAGCATTGCTGGCGCGCGGACTTCCCTCGGGCATCCCGTTTTATCGGGTACTTCCTTTTCTTCTTCCAACCCAAGAATTCACGTATTGACATCTGATTTTCCTCTATTTCCGTTATTTTATGTGGGTAAATGTTTGTAGATGGTATTTTATTATCAAAAGGATGAATGTTAGGTTAACAGCCAAATTAGACAGGAAGAATATGTAACCGTTTCAATGTAAACGGACGCTGCTATAGTGCGGATGGATGTGGTACTCTTCTCGCAGGATATTGGAGATAGCTCGATAGCCATAACCGCGGCGATAGAGTTCGACCGCGACTGATTCCAATTCCGGTGGTACCGACCGGGGACGACCGGGTTTCCTAACTTTTACCGGTGCAGTAACACCAGGGATTTGCCCATCATTAATATCGGTTTTCATAAAATAACCAGTATTAAAATAGTAGTAGAACTCGTCATTTTTTCAGACCACCATTTGAATCTTGATTTTCATTCCAAAGCCGCTGGTACCAGTTTTTATGTTCTTCCCCTGTTTTAGTCCTAATCTGGCATTACACTGCCGGCAGTTTAGCCATACCCTTGATTTCAAGTGGGCGATGGACACTTTACCGGTAATAAAATCGATTCCATCGGTTGATATTCCCAATGCCTCGCTAACGCGACAACCAAGCCGGTAGGATACGCGAACGAGGAGTCTATCTCTGGGGTTATAAGTGGCATCTTCCATACGCTGGATATCATTATCGTCAAGGTAGGTCTTCAATTATTCCACCCCGCTTTTTAACATCCGAATCCATAACTTTACTGTTTTGGCACTTTGCCAACAGTCGACGAGCAATCAATCGTGCAAGGATTTGAATATCTTCCCGAAATCCGAAAAGCCTACGGCCAGTTTTTTTACCGTTCCGGTTCTGGGTCTTTGCTATCTTCTTCTTTTCGTTTTTTCTTATTAATATAATTCTCATTTCAATTCTTCCTCGATATTTTCGCATTCCCAATAAGACGGAGTTGGAACAATTGGCCATAATCAAGTTATCAATGACTTTTACTTCTTCGATTACGATTTTTAGCCGGATGTAAGGCTTTGGCGGCTGGTTCTGCCGGCGGGTCTGGTGCCAGAAGCCGGTCCCAGAGTGTATGCCAGCGGTCTAATCCAACATTAGAAACGACAATATGCAACCCGCGTTGGATCTGCTGTTCTTTTTGAACGTTGACATGGTCAGTTTCCGAACTCATATTACTAGTGTATCAAATGGTATTTTCGAAAAAAGTGTTATTATATGCATAGATAACCTTTATATTTGTTCTAAATAGTAGTATAATCGGCATAATTGATAGTGAAACAAAGCTTGTCAAGGGGGTAATTTAAATAAAATGCCAAAGAAATCGAAAATTTCACCTGCCCAGCGAAGAGATTGGTTGAATAGGCATGAAAACGGAGAAAGGCGGGACGTAATTGCCAAGAAGGATAAGGTAAACCCGCGCACCGTAACCGCCCAAGTTGAGCGGGCCCGTTTGGAGCGAGCATTTGATGCCGCCCAACAGGACCAGCTGGCTGAAGCATTGCGCAAGCATCAGGATGACATGCTAGACCTATTGAATCGTATGAAGATTGGCATAACTGTTCCTTCATTAGCTACTGAATTCGCTTTCGAACGGCCAATCCATTCACTCGACAAAGAGGTACGGCTTCCTCTGGAAGGAGGAGAGAGCAATGCCATCACTGTAATCCTTCATGGCGGAAGTCCGGGAATTCCCCCATATATAACTCTGCTTGAAGAAGATTCCCATTTATGGCGTGCCCTCAAAGAGCACCTTGGTAACAAAAACTCTTTATGGCGTAACATCACCGACTGGCGAGGTGTCTTGCTAAAAGAGTTACAAGCTCGTGAAGACCTGACTAATATTATTAAGAACAAGATCGATGTAAAATATCATGTGCCGATACTAATGCAATCAAAAGGGAAAAAACCTTACTTTACCCCGTATGCCATTTATCTGATCCAAGCTGAGGCTGTCAGTCGTTCTCTGGGTGAACCGCCTTCGGACTTTCCATCCAGGCTTCGGGTGAGGGACGGAAGCTTGGAGGACCCAATAAATTCATCCAGCTTAACCCAGTGGGTGTTGAAACCCGAGAAAGTTAAGAATGCCCTGGAGGAAATAGTCGAAGGCTTGGTTAATTCTGATGAAGCAAAACTTGCTGCTAAGATTCACAATGAACTCATTGCTTGCACAAGGAAAGCCCACGAGGAGTTGGATGATTACCTACTGTTGCACCACATCCCCGGTCGCTGTAGACTGTGTAAAAAACTGGGTGGCCAATAGTTGATTGGTTAATGAGTATACTTAACGCTGATATTACAGATAATGGAGGGATCATGAAAGAGACTGACAAAGGAAGAGCAGCTATCTGGTGCCGGGTTTCTACCCATGACCAGCGGGAGTTGTCCTTGGACTCCCAGGAGGCAGCTGTCCGGCGAATTCTCGAAGCCGAAGGCTACATTGTACCTCCTCAATACATTCTTAAGGTGGACTGGACAAGTCTGGACCTGATGGCTTGTCCTCAATTTAAAATGCTCCGCCAATGGATTACCGATGGTCAAGTGCAGGCAGTGGGTACGTTGGACCGTGACCGGCTTCAGGCGCAAGGGCTTCAACGTCTGTTGTTCCTGTCTGACTGCAAAGAACGCGGGGTACGAATTTTGACCGCCCAAGGCATTCCCATGCTGGACAGCGAAGAAGGGCAACTCGTTGAGATGGCTCTTGCACTGGGAAAGGAACGTTCAGTCGAACGAGCCCAAAAAGGGGCTCGCGACGGAATGAGGGACCGCGCCGTAATTAAGGGCCTTCCGCCCACGATGCGCAATATTTATGGAATGTGTTGGGAAAATAATCGGCTTATCCCATCCGAGCATTACGAAGATGCCCGTGAAATTTGGCGCATGGCGCTATCCGGTTGGAAAATCTACGCCATAACACAGGAGCTGGGAAAGCGGGGCATTCTTACACCGAGTGGCAAACGGGATTGGAACACCAATACATTGCGCAACATGTTGAAGAACCGAACCTATTCCGGCGTGATTGAAGCTCTAAAACAGGAATCCGTTGAACCGCATCACCGGCGCAAGGCCACGTATGGTAAAACAAGCAGACGCTCGCGTCCGGAACAAGAACGTGTTTTGCTGCGTGATTTTGTTGAACGACCTCTGGTTACTGAAGAGGAGTTCGCTTGGATGCAACTCAGACTGAAAGAAAACCAGCTTTATGCGAAACGCAATACCAGTCTAAGGGAGTACGTTTTAAAGGGGTTAGTCCGATGCTCTGCCTGCGGGCGTACCTACATCGGCGTCACGCGCAACGGCAATTCCTACTACTATTGCGGTGCCAAGTGGAAACCCGTCAACAGAGAGGCATGCCAGTCAAGGGGCATTCGAGCAACAGAAGTTGAAGATGGCGCGTTCCAGACAGTGGCTCATTTTCTCCGCGGACCGCAGGGCTTCGAGAATGAAATTCGCCGCCGTTATGGGGTAACTCAAGAAAGCGAGGCCAGCCTTCGACGCCAGATCTCTAACTTGGAGAGTGAAGGCAAGAAGGAACAAGAAGCCGAATCACGAGCATTCCGTCTTGCCGCACATGCTAATGTAAGCGAGGAAGTATTCCAGCAGGAAGTTGGGCTAATACGTGGTAGAAGGCAATGGCTGGCAGAAGAGCACCAACGATTAGAACAACAGTTGGCTGATGTTGAACGCCTTTCATTCAGTCCCGATACGATAGAATCGTTGCGATGCCGCCTCGAAGAACATCTGACCCGAGCAACGCCCGAAGACCGAAGGTTCGTTTTGGAATCACTTGGTGCAAAGGTGATTGCTTACCCTGATGGAACCTGGGATACGGAAATAGAGTTGCCGCGAGAGGCACAAAATCATTTGCAAATTGAAAGCAGCAGAGCAGAGTTGGTATCTACGAGAAACACGAGAAATAGAGGTGCTGGGGTGGTTAGTGAGACAATATCTTTCTTTTAGCAAAGTTAAGGCCAGTCTATTTCTCTGCCTTTTAGGAGACTTCTAAAAGAACTCCTGTCGATTTCAAATATCCAATTTCCCTTTAAACTGATGTTTTTAAGCCTATTGGTATATTGATTAAGGGTAGCGCTGATTGAGACCCAATTTACTGGCTGATCAAATGGAAAATACTGATAATATACATTGTTCACGGAAGTGCCTGTTACCACTCCAATTCCAGGGGCTTCCATAGAATGCTGCTTGTATGGAAGTGTACAATACAAAAGCAATATATCACCGGGCTTCATGTTTAAACTGCTGATATATCCTCGGTGAGGATAATCCCCGTCCTCTACCTTTGGTTTGGTCGTACCTGGGTCACCAAAAACGGCAAAATAATATTGGGGAGGTCGTGGGGTAGTTTTCGTTATCAATCATTCACCTCCATCTTATTTATTACACCTTTATATTTTGAAAACATCCTGATTGGCTTCTTCATACCACCAGTTTGGGGTGTCATCTTTCACCGGCCTGAAGTCTATCTTCTGGACATCAAAATGCTTCTTCGCACAAACAATCTTTCGTTTCTCTGTTGGGAATCGGAGCGCATCTAGGTCCGTGGTGCCTTTCGTTTCCCGGACCAGCTGAAGAACAACTTTTCCACTATCGTCCTGCCTGGCAATCCCCCAATCTGGTATATAGTCACCTATTATTTTCGGGAAATTGATCCTGAAGCCATCTGGAAATTTGAAGTAAAAGATTATCTTGTTATCATTCTTCAATCTATTTTCCAGGAAGCGTTCCTCGATTCCAGATTCGGTTTGTATTTGATCATACAGGCACTTAACGCTAGCAACTCTAAGTCCGCTCGGTTTAAATGCCTTCACTGGTTTAAAGAGATCTGCCAGGTCCACCGGTTTTGTACTGCCATCCAGAACAAACTCAATCTTATTGGCTACGTGATTGGCCATCGTGCCGGTTATTATTTCAATGAATCGGGCAATGAAGCCTTCCGGATTCTTCAGCAGCATCTTCTTCTGCTCAGTGTTGAGTCCTTTAAAGATTTTGTTCAGTGTTGGCCGTGTCAGTTTGGTAGCTTCAGCCGCTCTTTCAAGTAGATTGGGTATCGGGTAAATTGCTTGTGCTTCAGTTGTCTGTCGCTGAGTCGGCACCTTTGTTTCGTGTTTCTGAAAATGGAATGGAGCAGATTTATGTAGTTCCCCACTCTTGTCAAAGGTTACTTTCTCTGTTTCAGGGTCAATGGCCACTATCTTGAAACCCTTCAGGTTCTCGTCCTTAAATGTCTTTGCCAGATCATTGTTTTTCATAAATGCATAAGACTGTTTCAAGAAACCCCCATCAGATCGGCGGCGTTCCAGCTCAATATGCGCACTTTCACCATAGATTTTTTCCAGTGTCAGAGTGTATTCAATCTGGATAAATTCTGCCTTTTCTACTACTATCACAGGGCTTGGAAAGCCGGTTTTGTTCAGCAGTGTGATACAGTCCGCAACCAGTTCGCCGGTGTCCACTTTTATCTCGTAGCGAGTACCTTGTTGAAGGCGTTTCCAGAACTCATTAAACTCAAGTGACTTAAAGACCTTGTCGTTTCGTGTAACTTTGGAGGCCTTCGCGTTCCCCACTGGAGGGGCTTCGGCATCCCCAGCTTCATAGTATTCACCCTGTAAGGATCGTGCGTAACTTTCATAGCTCTCGTTCGCTACCACAGTCAGGATGTTGATATCGTCGTCGTGAATGCGTTCGCCGTTCTGGTTTACTGGTAGCCGCAAACCACGCCCTATCTCCTGGCGTTTTTTCATTTCAGAGATTGTCTGGTTTAGGGTGCAAATCTGAAAGACATTGGGGTTATCCCAGCCTTCCTTGAGTGCCGAATGTGCAAATATAAAACTTGCTTTCTCGGATAGCGTGAGTAACTGCTCCTTGTCTCGCATTATCAACTCGAAGGCTGCCTTCTCCGCTTCCTTGTCTGCCACTGTTTTGGCCTCGTCTTCGATATGGGTGTCTATTGCTTCTTCGCCGGCTGCCGTCTTCTTTTTCGCAAAATAATGCCTTCGCACTTCTTCCGCCCGAAGCCCTTTGAAGTGTGGGTATTCTTTTTTCAACTCCTCAAATTCTTCATCAAAGATGACTTTTATAATTCCTTTTGAGTCAGTAAAATTGGCCACCCTATCTATAAAGAAAAGGGAAAGCACTTTAATTCCTTGTTTCCAGAGTTCTTCTTGCAGAGTTAAGTGTCGTTGGATCGTTTGCCGTATTTGCTCCCGGAAGATCAGCGGCCGCGATGGACCTATCGTCTCATCCAGATGCAGTCTCAATCCATTTTCAAATTCCAGGTATTTTTCCCCGGCGTGGATATTCGTCACCTTGTATCCGCCCTCGTGTTCCGCACGGTGAGTTTGTTTTGATAGATCGTCACCTTGTTTCAATGTCAAGCTCTCTTGGCGGGTTTTCCCATGATCAATCACATAGGCCTTCACTTTCGCCGTCCAGGGTGTTTGTTTAGAAATTGCTTCCAGCGCTAAAAATGGCTGATTATAATTTTCAGATTCTGTCACTCCCCACACTGAAATTCTTTTCACCAGTCGTCGTCTGAAAGCCTCGAAAGGAGTTAGCCGGTAAATGGTGTTGGGACTTTCTTTGTGTGTGGCGCTGAATCGCAAAGCAAAGAAGGGATGTAGTGTTCTTAGTGCCATTTTAGCTCTATCGCTGCCCATATTCTGGGGCTCATCCAGGATCAGGATAGGGTTGGTGTCTTGTAGGTATTCAAAAGGCTTCTTTTCTCCTGGTAGTTTCTCAGAAGTTTTATAAATCACATTACTGGCCTTATTAAACGCGTCTATCGTGATCACCATTACTTCGGTGAACGTTGAAGTGGCAAAGGACCGTAATCGGCTGATTTGTGTGCTATCGTACGCGGTGATATTCACCACCTCGTTATCGTACAGGGATCCAAAATGACTTCGAGTAATTTGAAAGTTCTTAAGCACTCCTTCGTAGATCGCGATACTCGGTACTACCACAATGAATTTCCCGAAGCCGTATTTCTTCCGTAATTCGTATATTGCGCGCAAGTAGACATAGGTCTTCCCGGTCCCAGTCTCCATCTCAACCGTGTAACTCGGGTAGCGCCAGGAACCTTCGCTCACGCCCTCTAATTCCATCCCGTCATCATAGTCTACCCCTAACAGGGACCGTGGTATGAGTGCTCCGATTGGATCGTTTCGGGTTTGTACCGCCAGCAGGTTAGCTTGCAGCCAGTCCGGGCTCAAACTGTCACCGGCGTTTATATTTGGGACCGCCTCACTGGACAGGCTGAACTCGGTTTTTCGCCTTTGCAGTCCGTCAAAGAGGTCCACCATACTCTGGATCGCTTCTAGTTGGAAATCCAGGTTAGAGTCGAATTTGAGTCGGAGCGCCATTTTAGATCGTCCTCAGAATACATTTATTAGCTATACGCATCTTCGCTTGGTCCGTCACCGCGCTATCCAGACAAACAAATATATCGCCAGCATTAAACTTTAGGCGGGTGAGGGTGTCTTCTCTTATCTTTTCGTCCAGGCATGTAAGCAGCCGGTGCTCAATCGTCTGTGAAGTTACTATTTTAATTACATTCTGTTTGCATTCAGGCTGGGTACTTATGGTGCTATCCAGCGGAAATCCTTGAATTAACATTATTTCCGTTAACAAGGATTCAGATGTCCATCCTTCGGTCAAAGGCGTCTCTGCACCGTCGAAAAGCATTTCGAGTTGTTTGATGTCTTCACCATGGTAGTCTTCCCAGGCTTTGTAATTAGAATGGTCGAGTTTAAAGACTTTAAAACCAAGATCTCCCTTGGCCTTTTCAGTTTTCTTAATTTTAATGGCTTTTCGAATACGTTCTTTTCCGATTTCGGCTATGTTGTTAAGCCCCAAATTATTAGCGATAGATTCATCGGGGGTATTTTCTGGTAATTGCACCATAATATAGTTATATGTTTTATTATCATCTTTAGCTTTATTCATAATTGCATGTGCGGTAGTGGAAGAACCTGCGAAGAAATCCATAATCAAATCACCATTTTCAGATACATTGGCAATTTGTGCAAGTCGATATATCAATGAAGTTGGTTTGGGAAAATCAAAAGGTACTTTTCCGTCAAAAAGTTGTTTGAGTTCATCTGTTCCATTGGCAGTAGTACCTACGTCATCTAACCAGGTATTGAATTTATTAATTCGCTCTTCGCCCTCGGAAGGTTCATATATTTTTTCGTATGCAATCCACTGACCTTTATCATTGTTAAACTCGATTAAACCTTCAGAAATTTTATTAGCCATTGTGTCTTTTCCAAATCGCCATCGTCCATCGTTGCCATCGGGTAATTTGGGAAATACATCAGCCCCGTTTGGTCCTGATATAGAATAGAAAAGATTGGGTCTATCCTGTCTTCGGCTTGCAGACCCCCATTTTCTGGCTAATTGGGTTTTATATCGTTTCTTTTTTATTTGGTCAAATTTGGGAAATACTTCTCCTTCTTTTATTTTTCCTCCCGCTGAAAAATCATTTATATTATTCGCATATAAAAGAATGAATTCATGTATTTCAGCAAGATGAGAACTAGCTTGCCTCCCGCCTCTTCCTTTCCACGGAAGTATAGCTACAAAATTCTCTTCGCCAAAGGTATCATTCATTAGCATTCTTAGATGATGGATCTCATTGTCATCTATTGATACGAAAATGACTCCATCATCGTCTAAGAGATTTCTTGCTAATCTAAGACGAGGATACATCATATTTAACCAATTTGAATGATATCTACCGCTAGATTTTGGGTTCGTAACTAATACTTTGCCTTCTTGATCTGATTGTCCAGTTTGGATTAGATAGCTTTCCAATGGTTCTTGAAATACATCATTGTAAATAAAATCGTTTCCTGTATTATAAGGAGGATCTATATATATCATTTTTAGCCGTCCAGCATAGCTCTTTTGAAGGATTTTCAGCACTTCCAGGTTATCGCCTTCAATGAAAAGATTATGGGTTTGGTCCTCGTCTATTCCTTCGCCTTTTGCCGGAATAAGAGTGCCAGTGCTCGGGACATTCGCCAGTCGTCTGGCTTCACGTTTCCCCGGCCAGAAAAGGCCGAAGTGCTCTGTATCGGCTATTTCCGATTCCAGATTATCCCCTAGAGCTGCGTGTAACACGTCCCAGTTTATCTTCCCGTCCGCAAAGGCTTCGGGAACTACTGCCCTCAGTTGTTCTATTCGTTCTTTATCGAAAGTAAAAGATGGCCTCATTTTTTCTTGGGGCATATTGTTGTTCCTCACAATTTCATACTTAAAAATGACCCTGCTTAGATAATATCAGCCAGAGTTACAGAGTCGGGTGCAGAATCAAGTGTAGTTGTGGTCCAGTCTTCGCGCTCAGGGTCCGGGCCAAGGTCATTATAATACTCCTTGAATGAATGCTCAATCGTATAGCCTTTAACGGTACTAGCATAGGCACGATATGCAGAACAAGAGAATCTCGCATCACAGTAGCGACATATGGCAGTCGCAAAGAGGCTGTTATCGCTTTTACCCACGTGCTCGCGAAGTTTCTCAACCGGCGTTGGCGAAAAGTGGTTTTCCTCAATCTCATCCACAATCCTAGCAAAGTCTGTAATCATAGCTTGCACATTTTCAGGCTTGAAGGGAAGACTAATCAAGGGGTCCCAGCTCGACAAAGCTCGGGCAATGGTAGCGGGGTCTCGACTTGCAATAGCCTCTCGAACCGCAGGAGGATAGGCTGTAGCAATAATGGCAGTTTCGTCAAGCTGTTGCCCACGAAGATGATGCCAAATATATGCATAGACGTTCAGCTGCTTTGCATATTCCTCGGGATGCGCTCTCACATAATCAACTTCGTGTGTTTTAATGTCGTACATAATGACTCGGTCATTAGCTCTAACAATATCTACTACACCCTCAATAGAGAATTTCCTTCCTGATGGGGTCTTCTGGTTGGGCAAATGCAACTTCACTTCGGTTTCAGTGATACTCTCAGCGACGTCTTTCAACTTCTTCCAGTAGAAAAGGACCTGACTCAATGCAAGTTCTTTAATATGAGGTGAGATGACATGGCCACTATTGCGGCGTATGTCTTCAAAATTTTGTTCAAAGGCATCACGTATGAACTGCTCTACAGTATCAATGTCCGTCATATTTTCTGCCTCTTTGAAATCAGATATTCGTGAAGGTCGGCCAAGGTCTCATGGACAAGGCTGCCGAAGAACATGGTTGTTGAACGAGATTCAACAAAGCCATATTTGCGAAAGATCATATACTGGCGCGGGCATTTAAGATAGAAAAGGTAATCGGAGGTATATGAATAATTCTTCAACAAATCACGGTCTTCAGATTTGGATTTGGGAACACTGCTGACTTTGAATTTCGGTATTTGTGTTAGCTTGCCATCAAGCATTGACGCAAATGGTTCCTTATGTGGATAACCTTGCCCACGGTAATCAGCAATAATAAGAAGGTCACGGGCACGGGAGAGTGCTACATAAAACATCCGCATAGAGTCGAAACCATCCATGCGGTCTAGAGGCTCGCCTTCACGATTAACAAGGGGCCTTACGATCTCTTCGATACGGCGAACGCCGTGATCTCTCCAAATTGCATTTCCCAAAACCACTACAGGAAACTCGAGTCCCTTGGCCTGGTGAATAGTAATGAACGGGATCCGGCCTCGAGGGAATGGATCTTCAGCATCCTCGTACTCTGATTCACCGCGGCGGAAGAGCGCAAACAGATACGAGCCAAAGAACAGATTTTGAAGACGTTCATCCGTCAGAATATCAGCTGTAATCATAGGAGTATATTGTTCAATAAAGCGCTCAAGGTACTGAGAGACGAGTCCAAGGTTCGCTACAGGGCCTTCATCTTTACCTTCCTCCGCTAAGTCGAACATAGATTTAAAGTGTTGAAAGCCGCAGATACGATAGAAGAGGTCGAGAAGGCTCCAATCCATAGCAGTGGCACGCCTGAGAATATAACTCAGGGTGAAAGGTGGTCTGTCTGATAGACCCTGTTGATAGTCCTGGATACGCTGACGAACAATGCGGTCAAAGTAGCTGCTAGATAAGCTGCGCTTTACCCGCTCTGACAGCCCAGGGACGCCGACAAGTGAACGCTTCATAGTTTCAATCTTATATTCGGTTTTTAAGTTCCATGTTTTTGCAGCAATGGAATCTATGAGAAGTTGATAATCTTCAATGGCATTCTCGATCTCTATTCGGCGATCCGCAACATACTGTTTAAGTCGTGGATCTCCTTTAACGAGTTCATCACCCAACTTATCAATATGGTCAAGCCAGTTGTGGAAATCGTTATAATCTGCTCCAGGGAAAGCGCCCCGGGGAGGGCGTCCGAGAATCTGCACAAAGATACCAAATATTCCTTCCGCTTCGGGGACTTCAAGGAATCGGCCGGCACGCGGGGCATAGACCTTGATTCCCTGCTCCGCCAAAGCCCATTTCATGGATTTGACAGTTACCGATTTAAGGGATGGAAAGACGAAAGCAATCTGGTTAGGATCGGTTACGGTGCCAGCATCAAGTAACTTACGGACCAAACCGGCTATTTCTGAGCAGACGATATCTGACTTGCCAGGCGTGCTTAAAATGACAGAAGGACCATCATCTTTACGCATAGCATCGATGTCTTTTCCGATACGAAATACAGCCTTACCCCGTCCGTTGCCATTCCGAGTCCAATCCCAGTTTTTAATAAACTCATTGTAGAACGATACGATTTTCTGCCGCGAACGGTAGTTCTTGGTCAATGGGATTTCGTGAGGTACTAACCCCAATTCCTTTTTGCACCTTCCCGGAAACTGAACAAAGTTTTCTACCGTAGCGCCACGAAATCGATAAAGACCTTGATCGTCATCCCCGACGACACAGATGTTCCTATGCCCGCGGGCTAATTCGAAGAATAGTCTCTCTTGAATTGGATTGGTATCTTGGTATTCGTCAATGATAACGTGTTTGAAAATACTACCTCCATTGGGACAGCTTTTTAAAACGTCTACCGCTCTTTGCTGGATAAGAGAAAGGTCCGATGTACCTGCAGGCAGTGGCTCCCTCAGTGACTTGAGGTATTCCCCATAAAGGGATAATAGGGTTTTTAGATCAGAATCTGAAGTTGCATTTCTCGCCAGTTCTGGATCAATATGCTCTTCTGAAAGACGGTTAAAGAGTGCGAGGCAGCTTGTTACTGCGTAATGTTTAGATTTGGACCCTTTGCCAGTGAAGAAGCGGTTGATATATTCGTTAGCATCATCGCTTAAACCAACGCAGTTAGTTAAATCGGTCCATCGTATACGTTTATAGAGGTAAAGATACTGGTCGATCTCATCCATTAATAAAGGAGTACGGCGGCGCCTTCTCTCTAGTGAAAATCGCCGGTCCGTAACCAGTCGCCGGCACAGCGAATGTACCGTACCAACGTACATATTTGAAATATCGAAATGAATGTTGGTTTTCGTAGTGACTGACCCCAGCAGAGCCCGCAATCCTTCTCGGAGTTGAAAGGCGGCTTTTTCTGTAAATGTGGAAAGAAATATTTCTTCTGGTTTGATGCCATGGAATACTATGAGATTGAGGGTGCGCCAGAGTAGAACGCGAGTTTTCCCAGAGCCGGGACCCGCAGGAAGGTAAAGCGGCCCGCCAACATAAAGAATCGCTTCCTTCTGCTCATCATTAGGCTTAAATTCGGCGTCACTCCATAGTTGCTCAAGCGAAATTGCGTTTTTTGTTTTCATAGGTTCATTCGGTATTCACTTATTCATCCATAGTCAGTCCTGTTATGCTGACATTATTTGACAAGCACAGCCCCCGGTTCTGGCGTCACAACGTAATACATACTCCAACTCAACATAGTCTACTTGTCTAAACTCGCTTTCGCAAACTTCTCTAGGATCAGGGAACTAGGACGATTCGCAAGCGAAACCAGTTTGTTTACGAGAGCTATAGGTATAAGTGACGAATCGTACATATCACATCTGAGTTTCTGGATGTTGCTTAGAATAGTATCCAAATTCGGATAATCCTTCATGGTCGGGGAAAGAACAACATTCTCATTCTTAACTGGTACCGTTACAACGTGGACTCCACCGTCTTTGGCCCTAAAAATCAACTTGCCACCGTAGTAGGATGACCTTGCATAAGGAGCGCTAGCGTCGGCTTTACCCGGAAGTATATTCTTATAGATGTAGTCGTTACTCAATAGAAGGATCTTTCCTGACCCCAGTTTGGATGCTATTTCGTCTGCATGCTCGACGAACGCCCCACTTTTCTCGAGACCGGCCAGATAAATGTTTTGGTTCTCCAATAGGTAAGTGGTCAGTTTTCGCATTGGTGCATGCATATTTGCAGTCTGTCCAAAAAACGCCAAGGGCCCATCCTTAATGAAGAGGATTTCACTAAGCAAAGAGGGTTTCGTCTTTATGACAATCCTCAGCAAATGGACTAGTATCATCTGTTCGATAAGCGTCGTTAAATATCCTAATATGCCACCAGCCCCCAGCTCGTCATCAATCGCTTCATGTAATCGAAACGCGTCAGTCAAGAAAACGCGTTCACCGCACTCGCCACATGCAAACGTATAGTCGTCTTGCATATCCTTCTTTTCAAGTAACACATCATGGCGAGCGTGATTGGGATTCGGGCACGTGGCGAGATGCCATTGTGAAGAAGTCTTTGAATATTCTTCGAATAGAAACCATGCCAGAGTTTTTAAGAGACTATCTCCCTCTACGGATTCGGAGAAGAAATCGTATACTGCCTGTCTGACTGAGTAGGTCAATGATGGCTGGTCTTTCAGGGTGACATTCTTTGTGGGCAAGCACAGTTTGAGCCGCTGTATATTTTTCAGCTTTTCAATATCTTCTGGATCAATAAAAGATTGCCCAGCAATTGTTTCCAGGTCCGAAATACTGAAAGACAAGACTCCAAATTGGAAAAAGGTTATTGTTGAAGAAGGAAACTCCTTTTTTACAAAAACCTCAGAATAACCCCCGTCAATTGCGATGACGTGGGTTATTGGGTTTTTAGCCGAGTCATCCAAATCGTGGACTAATTCGGTGGGTAATTCTATCTCGCTCGATGACTTGGGGAGGCTGCATTTCCCAAGAAAACCGGACACCGTCGAGTCATTGATAACATGGCTATGAGAAGACCGGCTTGCATACTCATTCGGCCTTCTCCCATTTCTGCTTACATATCCCATCTTATTGCCTCTATGCCACTACGAATCGGTCTATCTGCACAGGAACGACAAACGGGTTGGAGTAGGTCTTCATACGCACAAAGCCTTTGTCGGTCCCAGCGCTAAAACGGATCAAACTCTCTGCAAAATCAGAGAAATCATAGTATTTTCGAATTTCCTTGAGTTCATCATCATTGTTAAGGTGAGCAATGAACCAGTTCTGAGTGTTCTTGAGTATGTTGGGACTAATCGAACTCACTTCTTGGGTTGCATAAATCAAGCCAAGATTCAACTTGGCCCCTTCCTTGGCTAAGCGATTGTATATCTGTCCTAGGTCCTTGTCCTCCTTTCTTGGGAACAAGTTATGTGCTTCTTCAAAGTAGAACTGAATGAAGTTATTCGGCTTGTTAGATGTAAATCTCTTCATTGAGTCCTGAAAGATTTCCTGACAGATTCTTTCTGAATAGAGTTGTTGAATGGACGGCTCACCTTGGGACAGATCTATAATGACTATCTTGCCCGCCCTGAGGCAATCTTTGATGTCGGACTGAAACGGTTTGTCGGTCGTCTGCGTATGGAGACCAATAATCCCTCGTAGCTTCCTATAACCGTTTACGCTAGCATTACCGCCGGGCTTAGTCTTTCTGGACAACATTATAAGTATCGCCTTCAGGTCCTCATCAGCCCACTCGTGTCCTTTATCTTTCTTGTAGTCTGCAAAAAAGGAATAATCTTCATAATTATCCCAAACCGAGTTGAACCAGATTGTTGCCTGGTCTAATGTTATTCCATTTTCGGGGTTCCCCGGAATTACTGTTTTGAGTTCCTTGTTACTTGCGAATGTGATTTTAAAATCGTTGGGAGCCTTAAACCCTGCCTGGTGGAGACAGCATAAATACGCTGCTACTTTCCTTTTGTACCGAGTCATTGCTGAGATATCCTGTAAATCTTCCGGTTCGTTGAGATCGATGGATGTGAAACTCTTAACATAGTCTCCTTGATCGTACTGTATATATGACTTAATAAGTTCGAACCCGGCCAGGACGTCAACAAAGAAGTTGGTCTTCATGACTTTGAAACCCGGTTTCTCCAATACGCTGTATCTAATTACGTCCTGCTTATAGAGTTCGAAAATGGCTGTACCTGCATCTTGCATGTTGGCATTAGCATACTCACCGTTCATATCAAATATGATTTGGCCCACCGGATACCGGGGCGCACCTTCATCTGAAAACGGATCAAGATTATCTGAGGGATGCTGTTCGCCAACCAGAAGCCCAGATTTTGCTCTGGAGCTAATATCGACCGTGGCCTGAATGATTTTCTTTACGGTGTTGGACTTGCCGGTTCTGGTCATGCCAAAAAGAGCCGTTCGTTTGCCTAGAAAGTCCTTCGGACTTACAAACACGGGGACATCTTCCTCTTGCTCTTGGAATCTTTGACTTGAACTATAGCGAACCTTGCCAAGCCTAACATCATTAATGTTGCCCGGAATGTAGTCTCCGTCTCTCAGGTTAGCTATTACTTCAAGAACCTTGCCAGATGGTTTGTAGACACTGTAATTGTTGGCGCTATAGAAGTTCTCAACATCGGCACCAAAGACCATACGACCCTTCTGGTCCCTGTAAAAAGTGCCGAGGACCCGACAATCTAGTCCTGAGAAGCTGAATTCATACCTGGTGAAGTCATCAAGTTGGTTATTCTTGCCCGCAGTCTTGGTATTATCCTTGTAATACTCGACCATCGAGCTAACGATGTCATTGTCCGTCGGCAGTTTAGATGGCCCCAGGGCTCTCAGAAGTAAGGCCTCTGAGACCGCCTCCTCATTTTCGTAGAACGCGAGAAGAAAGCCCCCCTGGGGTACTCCACCCACTTTGACCTTCCAGGCATCAGCGACTAGCAAATGGGCATTCCCATAGTCCAGATAGAATGGGCGGCCGATGAAGTTCTCCTTGTTCTTGCCTTCTTTGAAGATATCAACTAGAGCTAGTTTTAGAATCGTTCCTGTCATTTCCATTTTTCGCCTCCGGATACGTAATATGAGTATCAATTAATGGGTCCTCGAACCTCACAGCTGACTGGCTGGCATAGCTCTTATCTATCTCGATTGCAATCCATTTGCGCCGTAAGAACTCTGCCGCAAACCCGGTGGTATTGCTTCCTGCGAATGGATCAAAAACCAAGTCTCCTTCCTCGGTCAGAAACTTTATGAAGAAGGCGGCCAGTTCCGATGGCATCCTAGCCGGGTGTAGAGGGATATTTCTTTCGCGGCATGTCCTCGTGAAGAAATCGTTTGAAGTTGTGTTAGCGATGCTAAAGACATTTGGTAAACGAGGCTCACGATTAGGGTCAATCTGTTCTAGCTCGAGCAAATTGTGTGTGATACTGCCACCATTATCCTTTAGAAAGCCCTCAGGACTGATTTGATGCTCGGATGGCCGTTTGCCTGAATTGTAGGATCGCTTTTTCAAGAGTGATTTCATGCTGGCGCTGTAGGGTCTGAGAACCCTACGATTATCTGCTTTGGGAAAATCGTTCTTGGACATCCACCATATGTTGGTGTAACTGTCAATAGCTCGTATTCTATTTAGTCTCGATGGGTTATAGCAGATGAACTGCTGGCATAGTCGTAGTCCTGCTTTTTTGTTATTAACAAAGGCGAGAAGTGATTCTAAAGGTAGTACGGACTGAACAGGCCTCCCGGGTTCCCAAGCGTTGCCTAATTCAATGACGATAGAACCGGTATCAGTTAAAAGGGGGGCAAAAACTTCCGCTAGGTGTGTAAACCATTCCCGATAATCTGTTCCCTGCTTGTTTCCGTAGCGTTTCTTGTTATTAAGAGGAAACGGCGGTGAAGTTAGTATCAGTTGGACTTTATTCGCTAATTCCTTGCCTATCTTACCTGCCAAGAGCCTAGTTGAGTTCCCTACGACATATTTTCCGAGATTTGTCTCGTATCGAATATCAGACATAGCAGTAACAATCCAATTCATTAATCATTAGCCCATATTCCTGGGTTGATTAGCATGCTTATCCTTCACTTAGAAAGTATTCGCTAAGCAGGTCCTGACCGCGTTCCCCCAACCCTCTCAGAAGTTCTTCAATCCGTTTCATGGCCAATGGCGATGGTTTTGCGCGCCCATTCTCCCACCGGTTAATAGTTGGGTAAGTTACGCCAAGCTTGGCCGCAAATTTCTCCTGAGTGAGTCCAATGCGCTCGCGGAGTTCCTTGACCAATCGAGGTATATCGGTTTGAGTATTCAACGGGCACTCCTTAATACGTAAAAAACACGGTTATTGCATATGAGGCATCAAGTTATATATCATACTATATAGAAAAGAGGGCGCTGTCAAGGCGTGATTGAAGTAACATTATCGAGGATTAGGGAGCCGCTGGATTTCTTGAAAATCGTGATCTGCATACTCCAGATGCGTTCTGGATTGCCCCCAATTATGAGAAGAATTGGTTCTGGACATTGATAGCTGGAAGACGAAGCGATCTCTTCCATTTGTCGAACGTCAACGGCACTCGCCTCAGGCGATCCTTTGGGATGATAATGCCATTCTCCTAGGTAGTAATGCCTCTGCCTTGCCCAAAGTCCAAGTATTAAGACTTGAAGTCCTGAAATACCGCGGTGAAACCAATTTCGACCACGGCGAGAATCATCAGGGGCATCAACGACTCTGGTTACGATCGCAGTATTTAGTTTTTCGCTATAGTAGCCTATCAAGATACCGCCGGTTTCATACTCACCTGCATTGGCACACTGTTTAAGTAAATTATCCATCTGTATTGAATCGATTAAGACAGCAAATTGGCTCCCTCTGTCCCTGAATGTTAGCTTTGATTCCTGCTTATCCTTGTACACGCATTACTCCGGCGAAGTTGCTATCTATGATGCGTGTTTCGAACACTGACAATTCGGGCTCAACCAAGGGTCTCAAAGCCATTTCTTCGATTTGTTTCACGGCGAGGGCAGTCAGCATAGACACATCGTCGATTCTGGCTGGGAAGACGGGGTGCCAGCAACCAACCCCTTCCCTTGGCAGAATTAACCCGGAGCTTTCTTCTGCTTCTTTTGAGAGCCAAGGTCCCATAAGATCTCGAAATTTGGTGTGTGAGAATGTTGCTCCGCGCGCGGCGAAACAAAAGAGGCGTCTAGCCTTCATCCCCAAGGAAATAGAAAGAAAGATTTTCTCCCCGTTCCATGTAAAGTTCTCAATGGCATTAAGAACTTCATCGCTCGCGGAACAATCGACAATTATTGAGGTCTGTTGGATTTTCTGCAATGACTTCTCGTCAGTCGGTGGAAACTTACTATTGATGGCTTCAACATTCGCATGGGGCGACACGGCGTTTAGTCTTGTAACAAGCTGCTCAGCCTTGTATTTACCGACGTCTCCCAGAAGGAGAGAATGCCTAACTAGGTTCTCGACAACTAACGTCTCACCGTCAATGATAGTTAGATGCGACACACCTGCCCGTGCCAGTAACTCAGCGACCGCGCTACCTACTGAGCCTGCACCTATGACCAATATATGCGCCGATGTAATATGGTTTGGCAGGCTACCACGGCTAGTTAACTGGCTGGGATGCCAGTTTTCGGAAGTCGCCCAACTGAGTGGAATTTTATCAGTCAATAATTCCGTGCGATCACGCTGCCAACGCCCAGTCTCGTTTGTGCGAAACCCCGGTGCCGTTTGTGTACCCCAAGAGAGAACTGGCAGAATCATCGCTTGCCAATGCATTTGAATCGGAGGAGAACCAACCGTGTCAGTGGTTGGGAAGCCAATCAGGGCAAAATGTGCGCGACCATCCCTAACTATCTCCAAGACTGGCCTCATCAGTTCGTCGAGGTTGATGTTTTGGTGATGCAGTGTCTGCCTCAATTCGCCCCAGCATATTGGTGCTTGCCATGGTTTAAGCACCGGAGGACTGCCAAGGCGAAGCCAAATACCTGTGAATTTGCTACCTCGCTGACATGACAACGCATTACCCCAATCCAATTTCCACAAAACTTCCTTCTTACGGCTAAGGAACGATCCCACAATGAAATAGTCTTTAGCTAGCGTGGTGTCAAAGAACTCGACTAAACCAGCGCCTTCGGTGATGTTTTGCCAATTTGAGTACGTGTCCGGTCCTTCTGCAAATGCTACGCTGATGCTTGGTCCCTCACGATTGGGAAATTCGGGAAGCTCGAAAGGCTCACCCTCCCGCACAAGGTCATTCTTTGATGCAGCTACAAGCCATTCAAGAGCTCGTTCAAGGTGCCAGCAAAGACGCTGGTTGGCCTCGTATGGTTCAACGTCTAACCCTGGTCGGCCAAGAACGTGCAGAGATGTACTAACACATAACTCGCCAGTACGCCAAGGTTTATTTGTCTTGCCATACGAGTTAAACAACTGATGCGGAAACGTTACGTTAGGCCCATGTTCCTTGTTAGGGTAGAGCTTTACCGATCCCCAAGGATATGAAGGATCCACCAGCAAGTGCCATTCCGTCACCGCGGGTAAAAAGTCTGTAGGAGTAATATCTACGGTAAGCCGGCAATGAAGCGCCCACTTTTGCTCATCTGATTCCCAATGCCAATCTTCAAGCAGATCTACACCCGTGAGTCCTTCCAAAGCTCGCCG
>Ga0209777_10002082_pt1 | contig 27151 bp, 27 predicted proteins | sample FrelakmetHBP12HB_FD_187147 | JGI IMG/M metagenome (GOLD analysis project Ga0209777, IMG submission 187147) | Freshwater lake sediment microbial communities from the University of Notre Dame, USA, for methane emissions studies -HBP12 HB (SPAdes)... | ecosystem: Environmental > Aquatic >...
AGTATTCCTTCAGATTGGATCAAGAGGATCAGCATCCTTTACCTGCTGATCCCATTTTTGATCTTTTGCCTGGGCTATCTAAAACCGTACATTTCTCTCTGCATCACTCTGATCTTCGTGTGGCTGATCATCAAAAATTGGAGATCCACAACACAAGAAAGCAGATCCTGGTTGTTTTCACGGCGCAATATCGTTATTACTTTTCTTGTCGTTTTGCTGTGGGTGGGACTCTCTGGCATCGGTGGATTTGCCTTTCAAAATGTTGATTTTCATATCCGAAATGCCATATTTCGAGATTTGATCAACTTTGACTGGCCGGTAAAATACTATACCAATCCTGCAGATCCATCCATTCCCTACAATTTGGTCTACTATATTGGTTTTTGGCTACCCGCGGCCCTGGTTGGGAAGGTTGCCGGGTGGCAGGCCGCGAATATCGCTTTGTATGTTTGGTCGGTTCTGGGAATCGTACTGACCTTGCTCCTGCTTTCGTCCAAGATCAAGCTTACACCCATAAAAATAGCATTATTACTTATCTTCTTCAGCGGGATGGATGGCCTGGGCACCCTGATAAAGATAATTGCTGTCCCGGGTGCAATCGACAGGCTTTGGCCACCGATTTTCCATCTCGAATGGTGGATGCCCGGTTTCCAATATTCTTCATTCACAACCCAGCTCTTCTGGGTTTTCAACCAAGCCATTCCTGCCTGGTTGTGCATGGCACTTCTATATGTGGTCGTGGATCGTAAGAACATCCTCCTGATCTGGAGCTTGTGTTGCTTCCTTGCCCCGCTACCCGCGATCGGAATGTTCCCTTATGTACTTTTAAAGATCCCTAAAGAACTTTTCGACGCCGAGGATCTCAACGTAAAACCCAAAATACAATCAATAGGCGATTTCTTAGCGCGACTTCTTCAGGATATTCGTCCATTATTTTCTGTTGAAAATATCCTTGGAGGAGGGCTTGTCCTGGGTATTTCCCTTTTGTATTTTAGTTCCAATGTACAATTTTCCAATAGTTCTGCATCCCAGATTCAACCAATCCAATTGATATTGTTTATCATCTTCGTGATCTTCGAAGGATTGATCCTCTGGTCGATCTTCAGAGGCAGGTACAAGGCCAACCTTAATTGGTATTTGGCTGGTGTACTATTGATTGTTATTCCCTGGATCAGGATCGGGAAGGCGAATGACTTTTGTATGCGCGGCTCGATACCAACCTTATTCATGCTATTGCTCTGGTCTGCAGAGACGCTTTCTGTACCCGGGGCAAAGGTCAAGGCCGGGTTGATCCTCCTACTATGTATTGGAGCGGTCACCCCCATTTACGAGATCAATCGTTCATTCTACCGGACTGCAAGCTATTATTTAGCGCCACCTACACAGGCTGAAAAGTTGGCCGGCCAGGAAGTAAATATCTACACACCTACATCGTTTGAATTTGATCACCCTTATACTCTGACTGCCGATTCATACAAATCGCTGGCTAATTTTGACCCTGAAAAGATCCAAAATTTTCTCGGTAAATCAGGCCATAATTTCTTTGATACTTACCTATTAAAATAGGTTTGCTAAGGAATATTGGGAATTTCTGTGTTATGGTGACCACTCTCGATAGGTATTCGAAAAGAAACTATTTTCAAGTATTGAAAATCAGTGGAGAATATGATAAGGTATTTAGAGTAACCTACTTCATTCAAGGAGGAGTGAATGACTGAAAGTATACGTATATTAGCCTTTCTTGGGATTTCCTTTTTTTGTGGCATCCTGCCGCTCGGTTTCGCGGCCATCCTGTTCTTCACCTCCCGACAGCGCGGACGGGTCGGATCTGCAGTAGGCGCAGCGAAAAAGACGACTGTCTCCACACTTCAACCCGGGCCTGGTCTGGTACGGCTGCAAGGGAAGATTGCCTCTGGAGAAAATGCAATTGACGGCTCTGCTGAAAATGCTGTGGTTTATCTCCGCTTGAAAGTGGAAAGATACGAGAGCGATTCGGATAGCTCCGGCTGGGTAGGCTTCACAGACAAAATCCGCAGCATCCCGTTCAAACTGGATGACGGCTCCGGAGTAGTCTGGGTCAACCCAGAGGGGCTGGATAAGCAATTGCTCGGCGAGGGGATTGTCCCAAATGATGACCAGATTCAAGCGGCCTGCATCTTATTAGGAATTTCACCCAATATGCTGCGCGGCCGGTTACGCTTCCGCCTGTGGGAATTTCGTTCCGGTCAGACCATCACTGTGGTCGGTGGCGCGACCAGTAGCACGAATGGGCTTGGGATCGGCCACATTCAGGGACAACCATTCGTGGTCAGCCCGTTGCTCGGAGAAGCAATCGGGTCGGTTGTCTCCTCACAGACGAAAAAAGCCAAGACTTGGACCTTGATCCTCGGCATTCCCGGTATGATCTTCCTGCTGTGTGGATTGGTCGGAGCGCTCGTATCGCTAATCAGTGTACTTATGAAACGATGACACCTAATATTGTCCTTCCCCTGACGTCTGACCGCTGGAATGACTTCGAGCAGCTCTTCGGTCCACGCGGAGCCTGCGCCGGTTGTTGGTGCGTGTATTGGAAATTGCCGCGCAAGGATTTCGTTGCCGGACAGGGTGAACGTAACCATCTACTCCAGAAGGAGATTGTCGCTTCTGGCCTGACCCCGGGTCTGCTTGCCTACGTGGACGGTATCCCTGCGGGATGGGTTGCTGTTGAACCTCGGAAAAACTACCCGGTGCTTAATAATTCCCGCATCCTGAAACCGCTCGATGATTTCCCGGTCTGGTCGGTGACCTGTTTTTTTGTTGCAAAAAAATATCGTGGCCAGTGGCTGACAGTGGCTTTGTTGAAAGCTGCGATTGACCATGTGGCGAAACAGGGAGGGAATGTGGTGGAAGGCTATCCGGTGGAGCCGCGCCAAGCGGGTAAGATGCCGCCCGTGTTCGTTTATACGGGACTGGCATCGGCTTTCAAACAGGCCGGTTTTACAGAAGCCGGCCGCAGGTCCGAGACACGGCCGATTATGCGTTATTTCATCAAAAAAGTATAAAAAAACTCCCGCAAGTTATCAACTTGCGGGAGAAAGGCATTAATTTAAATCTTCGACCAGTTCGGCTGGCATCACTGCTGTTCCGACGATACCAGGACCGGTGTGTACACCCAACACGGGGGAGATGCGCAGGATTTCCATCTTATTAATATTCAGTCGCTCAGTCATGGATTTCGCTAGCGAGTCGGCACTTTCGGCGAACCGTCCATGCAGGACTGTGGCCCATAGTGGAATCGACCCGTACATTTCCGCAATATGGTCTACAATGACACCTAAATTCTGCGTAATAGTACGTCCCTTGGCGACGGTGCTATATTTTCCGTCTTTATGGTCGACGTGGATGATTGGTTTGATCTTGAGCACCGAACCCATCAGAGCCTGAACGCGTCCTATGCGTCCGCCACGCGCCAAGTATTCCAGCGTTTCGAGCGTGTAGATGACCTCAGTATTATCGCGGATTTTTTCCAGCCTCTCCAGTATGGCTTTCAAGCTCCATCCGGCTTTGGCGGCACTGGCGGCTGCCAGCACCTGGAAGCGTTCCCCGCCGGAGAGGGTCATAGAATCGTAAACGTTGACAACGGCTTCTTTGATATGTTCAGCGCCCACACGGGCGCTGTTGATTGTCCCACTTAAACCGGATGAGACATGGATTGACAAGATGCTTTTACTTGTGTTGGTAATTTTCCGATAGATCTCATTAAATACTCCACTCGAGGGTTGGGCTGTGGAGGGAATTACCGGGCGCATGGCTTCCAGTCGATTATAGAATTCATCTGCGGTGATGTCGGCGGAATTGACCTCCCCTTCTGGAAATTGGATATAAAGTGGTGCCTGGATGATACCCAATTCTTCCAGTTCTTCGTTGGGTAGATCGGCTGCGCAGTCAGTAACTATTTTCATATTCGTCTCGCTTTCTGTAATTTTGACAATTATATTCCAATTCAGCAAGATAGGTTAGTGCAGGGTTCCTTGGTGACTGTTGCGGTAATAGATCAAATATGGGCATATTGGATGGGTGAGGTTGGCGCGACACGCCCATATATTTCCTTCTTTCACGAGAATCCCCGAAGCCCCTCGTATTGTTTATGCTTATCTGTTGTATAATGCAAGCCCTTATTAAGGCGAAAATAGTGGCCACCTTACAAAATTAGCCAATCCCAAAATTCACCAATTTATTAAGAGAGGCATTACAATCACTCCCATGCAAATTCATCAGCCTGTCAGTACCACTAACGGAAATATACGAGCCACCTGGGCCGAAGTCAATTTGACTCGGCTGAGCCAGAATTTACAGGCTATTCGCGCCTACGTTGCTCCGGCAAAAGTGATGATAGTAGTAAAGGCGAATGCCTACGGTCACGGTTTGGCTGAGGTGGCTAAGCACCTTTCCTCCCAGGCCGATTATATTGGTGTGGCAGTGCTGGAGGAGGGGATTTTACTGCGTGAATTGGGTGTGACTGCCCCCATCCTCGTTCTCGGAGGCATCTGGGGAGACCAGGTTCCGCAATACCTTCAGCATAATCTGACTCTAACGGCTTCTTCGGTGGAGCGCTTGGAACAGATTGATTCGATCGCCGGGCAGATGGGCGTAAAAGCAAAAGTCCATCTGAAAATTGATACAGGGATGGAACGGATTGGGGTGCATTATTACAACGCGCATACAATCCAAGAGACTGCACTCATGTGTGTAAATATAGAAGTGGAAGGGATCTTCTCTCATTTTGCAAACGCCGACTCGACTGATCTTACGCATGCTCACCTGCAATTGGAACGGTTTGCAGAGGTCCTGAGTTTCTATGAAAGCCACAGCCTGCCCATGCCCATACGTCACATGGCAAACTCGGCAGCGATTTTACAACTACCGGAAAGCCATTTTGACATGGTAAGACCAGGGATCATGCTTTATGGGGTGTATCCCTCTCCGGAAGTAGCGCGGACTGTTCAGGTCCAGCCAGCACTCGCCTGGAAGTCGCGCGTGGTGTATTTCAAAGTCGTAAATCCGGGCCACCCGGTTAGTTACGGCTCCACCTGGCAGTCTAACCATCCAGTACGCATTGTCACCCTCCCGGTTGGGTACGGGGATGGGTATTTTCGCAGCCTGTCGAACAAGACAAAGGTGATTATTCATGGAAAGAAATATCCGCAGGTGGGGAATGTCTGCATGGACCAGATGATGGTCAACATCGAAACCGATTCGGCCTTCAATGGCGATGATGTGACACTCCTCGGCGAATCAGGCAGCGAGGCGATTACAGCCCAGGATTTGGCCGATTGGGCTGGTACAATACCGTACGAGATTTTGACGAATATCAACACGCGCGTTCCGCGCGTTTATATCACGGAGGATAAAAATTAATGGAATCTCCCCAGCCGACCATTCGGACGAAGCGTTTAAACCTAAGCGCTGTTTACAATTTCTTGAAAGATCATGGTTTTGATTATCTAATACTTTTTTTGATTGGCGCGGTCATCATCGGCCTCGACCAATGGACTAAAGCCTTGGTGCGATTAAAAATTTCACTGGGCACCGTTTGGCTGCCAGATGGATTGGCGTGGTTGCTGCCTTATGCTCGTATTCGGAACTGGTATAACACTGGTGCAGCATTTGGTATTTTCCAGAACGGCAACCTGGTTTTCACTATTTTGGCAATTATTGTCATCCTGTTGATCCTCTATTATTTTCCGCATACAGAACGGAACGATTGGTGGCTGCGCGTGGCCATGGCAATGCAGTTCGCGGGTGCTGCTGGCAACCTGATTGACCGGTTGGTCTTTGCCCAAGTCACCGACTTCATCTCTGTTGGCAATTTTGCGATTTTCAATGTGGCAGATGCGAGCATTTCTGTCGGCGTGGCGGTGCTGCTGCTTGGCGTCTGGCTTAAAGAACGGGCTGAAAAGAAACGATCTGCGCTGGCTGCCTCGCCTGAAAACGAGCCGCATATGCCGACCGATGATGAGGCAAAAAGTGGGTGATCGGATCGAAACCTTTCGTTTTAAGGAAGAAAGGAGAATGAGGCTGGACGTTTTCCTGACCACTTGCCTACCGGAGTTTTCTCGTTCACGAATTCAGGGACTGATCAAGGATGGGTTTGTCAAAGTGGAGGCTGAACCCGTCACGAAGGCGGGGCGGGATTTGGAGGCTGGTGAGCAAATCGAGATTTGGATTCCCCCGCCCGTTCCAAGTAGATTGATAGCTGAAGATATCCCGCTCGATATCGTCTTTGAGAATAAGGATTTAGTGGTGGTGAATAAACCGGCCGGGATGGTGGTTCACCCTTCTCCCGGACACAACAGCGGTACGCTGGTCCATGCTGTCCTTGGTTATATCCCGGAACTTGAAGGCATCAGCGGTGAGGAACGTCCAGGGATTGTCCACCGGCTGGATAAAGACACCTCCGGCCTGATCGTGATTGCAAAAAATGAACGAGCGCATCGCTGGCTGCAGGAACAGTTCAAATCCCGTAAAGTCGAGAAAATATACCTAGCGCTGGTGGATGGCAGACCACCCACACCTGCTGGACGCGTGGAAGCCCCGATTGGACGCAATACCACGCATCGCAAACTGATGGCAGTTGTTTCAATAGATAAAGGCCGTCAAGCTGTCAGCGAATACCGCACGCTGGAAAGTTTCCCTACCCATACCTTGCTCGAAGTCCATCCGCTGACCGGACGCACGCACCAGATTCGCGTCCACTTGGCGTTTTTAGGTTGTCCAGTGGCGGCGGATATGGTATATGGGTTACGCAAGCCCACGGTGAAATTGGACAGGCATTTTCTTCATGCATACAAATTGAAGATAATTCTTCCCGGCGAGAACCGGACCAGGGTATTTCAAGCTTCTCTTCCTCAGGAGTTACAGTTTGTGCTTGAGCACTTACGCCAAGAATAGGAGTGATTTATGGAATTCGTTGATCTCCGTTCCGACACTGTTACTAAACCCACGCCTGCCATGCGCGAGGCGATGGCGAATGCCGAAGTCGGCGACGATGTTTATGGTGAGGACCCCACTGTTAATCGTCTACAAGAAATGTCGGCCGAAATAATGGATAAAGAAGCAGGTCTATTTGTTGCTTCGGGGACGATGGGTAATCTGGTAGGGGTTTTAGCTCACTGTCAGCGTGGCGATGAGGCGATCGTGGGCAATAAAGCGCATACATTCTTGTTCGAGGCGGGGGGGATTTCAGCGCTGGGTGGCGTCCACTCATGTCAACTGCCCAACCAGTCTGACGGCTCGCTGGCTTTGGATGATATTGAAGCAGCCGTCCGCCCGGACGACCCGCATGATCCCATCACGCGGCTGATCTGCCTAGAAAATACCCATAATCGCTGCGGTGGAACATACCAGACGCCGGAATACCTGAACAGGGTGAGTGAATTTGCTCATGGGCGCGGGTTGTCCGTCCATCTGGATGGGGCACGGATATTTAACGCTGCAGCTGCACAGGGGATTAAAGCAAAGGAAATAGCCGAGCCTGTCGATTCAGTTACTTTCTGTCTGAGCAAGGGGTTGTGTGCACCGGTTGGGTCGGTTTTGTGTGGCTCGAAAGAGTTTATCCATAAAGCACACCGCCTGCGGAAGATGCTGGGCGGCGGAATGCGCCAGGCCGGGATCCTGGCGGCGGCTGGGATTGTCGCATTGGTGACGATGACCGGGCGGCTGTCGGATGACCATGCCCGGGCCAGGAAGCTGGCCAGTGGCTTGAAGCAGGTTCCGGGTCTCGTTCTTGACCCGGAAGTTCCAGCGACGAATATGGTTTTTCTGTCGCTGAAACCGGAAGTGAAGTTGCAAACCAGCGAAGTTGTTGAAAAACTTAAAAGATGCGGCATCCTGGCCGGTGTGACAGGTCAGCGAAGTTTCCGCCTCGTATTGCATTACTGGATTGATGATGCTGGGGTTGAGAAAACCATCGCAGCATTTGGCGATGTGGTGCAGAAAGGTTAAAAATAGGAAAACCTTATTACCTTAACAATTTCCAGAAAACCTTGTTTATTGTGCTGATTTATAGTATTTGGATCACCCAGAAGAACACGCAAAGCGTAGCCTGGGTGGTTTCAACTTACGATCCTTTTGGCTAGTTAAGATATAATTCTCCCGGCAAATGGTGCTTTCAGTACTTTGGAGAGATGGTATGCAGAACATGCCGGAAATCATTACCCGTTTGGTTCAGGGTATTCAATCAAGAATTACATCCAAGCCGCGCATTGGGTTGATATTAGGTACTGGATTAGGCGGACTGGCACAAGCGATTCAAAATGCAACTACCATCCCTTATCAGAAATTACCGGATTGGCCTGTTTCAACCGTAATTGGCCATGCCGGGCAACTAGTTATCGGCGAGTTGGAGAGCCAGGCGGTGCTGGCGATGCAAGGACGTATTCATTATTACGAAGGTTACAGTATGCAGCAAGTCACACTGCCGGTAAGGGTAATGCAGCGGTTAGGAATTGAAATTCTAATCGTGACCAATGCTGCTGGAGCCATCCAACCGGATTTTGTTCCCGGCGATGTGATGCTGATCACAGACAACCTAAACTTGACAGGGATGTCTGGTCTGAATCCGTTGATAGGGCCGAATCTTGATGAGTTCGGGCCGCGCTTCCCCGATATGAGTCAGGCTTATGACAGGCAATTATGCGACTTGGCGCGTAAGGTTGCAAGAGAATCCAATTTGCTCTTGCGCGAAGGTGTATATGTCGGTTTGAGCGGCCCGTCGTTTGAGTCTCCAGCAGACCTGCGCTTTTTACGAATAGCCGGTGCAGACGCGGTTGGCATGTCCACTGTATCAGAGGTGATTGTGGCGCGTCATGGTAGGACCCGGGTGCTGGGGTTCTCCGGAATAAGCAATAAGGCTAACTTGGATGGGAATACCATTACCTCGCACGAGGAGGTTCTCGATGCCGGCCGCTTGATTGTTCCTAAGTTGGAAATACTCATTCGAGGCGTTTTACGTTTACTTTAGCGAGTGGGATGGCGTCTATTCTGCATTTTTTTACCAGTTATGAAATTCTGATATACCTGCTTCTTATTATAGGGCTAATATTTTCTATTCGCGGTTTGGCGCGAGCTCGGCGCGAGATGGACGAATCTCTTTATGGTCTGGAACGTGAGTCAGCCCACCAACATACCAGGCAGGCTGTCGCTGCCCTTACAATAATTGTCTTCCTGACCATTGCTGAATTGGTGTCAACAGTATTCCTGGCACCTACCTTACCAGCACTTTCGCTACTCATCACGCAGACCATGAATCCGCTGATCACATCAACAAATACCATCCCCCCTGAGTTGTTGGCAACAAAAGGTGCCTTAACACCTGAGTCTACGCCAACAGCTCAGACATCCGGTTGTATTCCCGGGCAAATTATGATCGCTTCTCCCAAACCAGGAGAGGTAGTCAAAGGTCAGGTTATATTGGTAGGAACGGCTGATATCCCTAACTTCGGATTCTATAAGTACGAGTTCTCTCCTTTGGGAACAGACGTTTGGTCCACCATCCAGGCCAATCGTGAGGTAAAGCAGGATGTTGAATTAGGACGCTGGGATACCAGTGAGGTTTCACCGGGCGATTACTATCTACGCCTGGTTGTTATAGACAATCAAGGCAATGCGCTCCCGCCTTGCATTGTTCCGGTGCGAGTCTCAGCCCCTTGAGGTAACAAATGCCCGAGATCCAGATACGTCCCGCAATTACGACCGATTTATCCACTCTGATGGCGATTGACCATTCATGCCAGACCGACTACGTTTGGCAAATGGATGTACAACGGGAGGACGGCCAGTTCGGTGCTGTTTTTCGGGAGATACGCTTACCGCATACGGTATCAGTCTTGTACCCGCGGCAGGTAAATGCGTTATCTGAATCCTGGAGTCGCCGTTCAGGGACGCTTGTCGCCGTCATTGGCGGGCAAGCAATTGGGTATATTCGGGCGAATGATACGATTTTCCCGCACACTGCCTGGTTGATGGATGTGGTGGTTGCTACCCGTTATCGCCGCCAGGGGGTTGCAAGCGCACTGGTATTGGCAGTGCATTCTTGGGCAGTGCAACGTAAAGATCGCCGCGTTTTGCTCGAAATGTCATCGAAGAATAATCCAGCCATTCGGCTTGCACAAAAACTAGGTTACGAGTTCTGCGGGTATAATGACCAGTATTACGAGACACTTGATATCACGCTGTTCTTTGGGCGTTCCATTCGGTAGTTGTACGGAAGGTCTGAATGCTTAACGGTTGGTTGCATGATTTGCTGGTGGGGATAAGAACGATCAATGATATTCTCACAGCCGGGATCGCCATCACGGCCTTTTCTTTATTTCTATACGCGCTGTCTTTCAATCTACGTGACCGAGTAGCACGTTCGTTTGCCATCATCTTGTTGTGCGTGGTGGTTGTTTTTACATTTGAGGCGTTGGAAAGTTCAGCTGCTTCACCAGACATGATCGCTATGTTCCTTCGCTTGGAATGGTTGGGTATCATTTTTTTACCCCCTGCTTATTTACATTTGTCTGATGCTATTCTTGTTACAACCGGCCGCCCTTCACGTGGGCGTAGGCGCATTGTTGTAAGGGCGATGTACTTCATTTCAACGATATTCCTGTTGTTATTGGGATTTGGGTATCTACTTGGCTCTATGGTAATGGCGGGCCAGCCTGCGCCACACCTCCAACGTACTATTTGGACAGAAATCTTTACAGCTTATTATGCTGTGATAATGATCCTGGCGTGGGTCAATTTTGGCCGCGCTTACCGCCACACGTTAACCCGTTCGGGTCGTCGCCGCATGATTTACTTGTTAGCGGGAGCTACTGCTCCGGCACTTGGGTCGTTCCCTTACCTTCTTTATGGGTCGATTCTTGCTGAAAGTCACCCATATATCTTCTGGGGAATGGCGCTGGTTAGCAATTTGCTGGTAAGTGGGTTGATCATAATCATGGCTTATGCGGTGGCTTTTTTCGGCGTTTCTTGGCCAGATCGGGTGGTCAAAAGCCGATTATTCAAATGGATCATGCGCGGACCTGTGACAGCCTCCGCTGCGCTAGGCGTGATGACCATCGTTCGGCGTGTGGGCGAATTATTTGGGACAATTTATTCCGGTGCGGTCCCCACTGCCATGGTAGCGACAGTATTACTGATGGAACATACTATTACGTTGGCTGCTCCGCTTTGGGAACGTTTCATTTTTTTTGGACGTGACCGCGCGGATCTGGTTTTGTTGCAAAACCTTGAAGAACGGCTGATAACGCAAAACGATTTGCGTCAATTCCTGGAAGCCGTACTAGCCGCCGTACGCGACCATTTACAGTCACCGGCGGCGTTTGTAGCGGCGTTGGATGGAGGGGAACTCTCGTTGGTTGTATCCACGAAAAATTTACCGCTTCTTAAAGAGTCTAACCTTTCGGAAGCATTACAGGTGGTCACTCATGAGGGGAACGGTAACGGCGACGAATATATTTGGGGCGATTATTGGCTATTCCCGCTCCATCAACCGCCAGAGACAGTAGAAGGAGAGCCAGCTCTGCTTGGTTTACTGGGGGCGGTCCGTCACCCAGAACAAGCCATTCTTAAAGAACAGCGACAGGCCCTCAAACTTCTTGTCCAAAGGGCGTCTTTGGCATTGCAAGACCGTCGTTTACAGAAAAGCGTTTTCCGGACTCTGGAAGACCTTCGTCCACAAGTGGATATGTTCCAGCGTCTGCGTGCTGTCGGTCGTTACGATAGCAAGACCAGCCTACTAGAGGAGGCTTTGCCTCCAGAATCAGATATGGCGGAATGGGTGAGGGATGCCCTGACACATTACTGGGGCGGCCCGAAATTAACCCAAAACCCGTTGCTAAACCTTCAAATTGTCCAGCAGGCCCTGGATGAGCACAACGACAATCCTGCCAATGCTTTACGATCCATCCTGCGCCAGGCGATGGACAATGTCCGCCCGGAGGGAGATCGCCGTTTTACCGGTGAATGGATTTTATTTAATATCCTTGAAATGAAGTTTGTTGAGGGTCGTAAGGTACGTGAAGTTGCTACCCGCCTGGCAATGTCTGAAGCGGACTTGTATCGTAAACAGCGAGTTGCAATAGAGGAAGTGGCGCGCGTGATCCTAGATATGGAGCGACAGACACAGGTACGGATTAATGGGAAGGAGGTTGGACAAGTTAATGGTGCATAATCAATTCTCTGAACAAGATGTGCCGGTTTATGATGATGGCTGGTGGGAGTCAGTCTTGGCAGAAGAAGAAAGCCGGGCTGTACAAGCCACAGGCAAGGCTCAGAAGGCTGAGGAATCTACTAAGCCATCATCTGATTGGGAAAAAGCTATGTCATTGTATCGCCAGGATGGTATTATCGAACTGACGGTCACAGGATATAACCGGGGAGGTTTACTGGTCGAAGGAGAAGGGCTAAATGGCTTTGTACCATGTTCGCATCTGGTGGACTTGCCGTTCAAACCCAACGAAGACCGCCGCGAAGAATGCCTTTCAGTATACGCCGGTCGGACATTGAGGCTGAAAGTCATCGAGTGTGTGCCAGAAGAGGGACGCATGGTCTTTTCAGAACGCGCCGCGCGTGCTGAGGCTGGAAAACGACCGACACTTTTCAACACCATCCAGCCAGGTCAGCAAATTGAAGGCGAAGTGACCAATGTTACAGATTTCGGGGTCTTTGTGGACCTTGGCGGTGTTGAGGGCCTTATCCACATTTCCGAACTTTCCTGGGGACGCGTCTCTCACCCCAGTCAAGTGTGCCAGGTTGGTCAGCACATCAAAGTCCAGGTAATGGAAATTGTGCCGGAGCGCTGCCGGATCGCTCTTAGCCTGAAACGGTTATCACCTAATCCTTGGGAATTGGCCGAAGACAGATACCCGGTCGACAAGATTGTCCCAGCGGTAGTGACAGCGCTGGTTCCTTTTGGTGCGTTTGCCCGCCTTGAAGAAGGTTTGGAGGGCTTGATCCACGCTTCGGAAATCCCGCTGCCTCCCAATAAAACGATAAAGGACATCCTTTTGCCGGGACAATGTGTGCAGGTGCGGGTTCTGCAAGTGGAGGCTTCGCGCCAACGCCTTGGTTTAAGCATGAAGATCAACTGATATGTCTTCTAAGTCACGCAAATCCCATTCGCCTTCTGAAGACGAGCACTTCAAGACACCCCGTTTCAATGACTGGGTAGATCATTTGGCGAGGCTTGAAACCCACTTTGGGCGTTTTCTCTGGGATATCCTCGGCGTTTTCCTGCTGGTTTTTGCCTTGATGACCCTTCTGGGGATATTCGGCTTGTCAAAAGGTACCCTGCTTGCAAAATGGGTCTCTTTACTTGAAAACTGGTTGGGTTGGGGCAGCTTTCTAGTTATTATCACAGCCGGAGCAGCAGGCTTGTTTGCATTTCACCGCAGCCGCCAAGTAGTGAAAGTTCGCTGGGGACAGGTAATTGCTCTGGAACTGACAGCTTTTCTTTCGCTCGCGGTACTTTCGGTTCTCAGTGGCGACCGGTTAATTGAAGGGAATATGTGGGGCGGGCAAATCGGCTGGGGTATTTCAATGCTGGTGGTACAGTTCATCGGTCCGATATGGGGTGGGCTGGTCATTTTTTTGTCCTGGGGGATGGCGTTGATGGCCGCTTTCGGTCTCTGGCATCGCCTCGAAACCTGGTTGTTTAAGTTATCTGGCGAACCGCTCGCGCCAGATGGGGGAACTGTTGCGCCGGAAACGCCGATCATTTCTCCACTTCCAATGGAAAAACCAGCCACAGGATCTGCCAACGGCGCAAAGAAACATGCCCAGAAGCTGCCACCGGAATTCCGCAAGTCGTTCAAGATTCCCGAAAAACAAGACAGCCACCCGGCCTCACTTCCACCACGTGGAGAACGCCTACCTCCTCTGAATGTGTTACTCGGTGAACAAGCTACCCGCCCGGACGAGCGGACAATTAACCAGACAGCCGGGCAGATCGAAAAATCTCTTTCAGAGTTTGGCATTCCGGCCAAAGTAGTCGGCTTTCGCATCGGGCCGACGGTGACGCAGTTTGCAGTCCAGCCGGGGTTCATTAAAAAAGGCACAGAAGAAGATGCCCAGCAGATGAAAGTTCGCGTGGCGCAGATAGCCAGCCTTCAAAAGGATCTGGCTCTATCTCTTTCCGCGGAACGTCTGCGCATCGAAGCACCAGTACCAGGGCGCGGGTACGTGGGTATAGAAGTACCGAACCCGCGATCTTCACTGGTACGTTTACGTCCGTTGTTGGAAACGGAAGCTTTTTATAAAGGGGGTTCACCATTAACGATTGCGCTGGGACGGGATGTTTCAGGCAATCCGCTCCTAGCAGATCTGGCTCGTATGCCGCACCTGCTTATCGCCGGGACGACAGGTTCAGGTAAGTCGGTCTGCATCGCTGCAATGGCATTATGCCTCGCCATGAATAATGCTCCCGAGGATTTGCGCATGGTCATGATTGACTCAAAAATGGTCGAGTTGATCCGTTTCAATGGATTGCCACATATGTATGGCAAGGTCGAGACGGATTTACAACGCATCCTAGGTGTATTGCGCTGGGTGGTGGAGGAGATGGAACACCGATACAAGTTATTGGAAGCCGCAAAGGCCCGAGATATTGATGCATATAACCGTCAACTCCAACGCCGAAAGGAAGTCCAGACGCTACCCCGTATTGTTATTTTAATAGATGAGATGGCTGATTTAATGATGTCGGCCCCCGATCAAACTGAACACAACCTGGTTCGCCTGGCGCAAATGGCGCGCGCCACTGGCATTCATCTGGTGATTGCAACACAGCGCCCCAGTACGGACGTGGTGACCGGTCTCATCAAAGCCAATTTTCCGGCACGCCTGGCATTTTCTGTGGCCTCAGGCGTAGATTCGCGTGTTATCCTGGATTTGCCTGGTGCAGAGACTTTACTCGGGCGCGGCGACCTGCTCTTCCTGAATCCGGAAGTGGGCAGTCCGGTACGCGCTCAAGGGGTGATGGTCACTGACCAGGAGATCGAGCGTGTCATTTCCCACTGGCAGAAGATGGTACCGCATAAGGATTTCCGCCCACCGTGGGAGTCAATGCTTACTGAAGCATCTGAGGAAGGCAGCGACGATGTATTGATTGAACAGGCGATTACTGTGCTCAAAAAGGAGCGGCGCGCCAGCGCTTCCATGCTCCAACGGCGCTTAAGGATTGGGTATCCGCGAGCTGCACGTCTGCTGGATCAGCTCGAGGAAACAGGGGTAGTGGGTCCTTCCATGGGCGGCGGACGCGACCGAGAAGTACTGCTCGAACCGGACGATGAGAAGGGGGACATACCCGCGGATGATAATTCCTAGTGTGGTATGATTGCCCAGTTTTAATGTCTTACTTCAAAGGATTTCCATTGACTCAAACTTCCGAACAAAAGAAAATGACATTTGCTGATAAGATGCGGGTCTGGTTCCGATGGTATTTGAACCCGATTGCTGGTTTCTTAAATCGTCTCGGTATCCGGCCAAATACAGTCACATTGATTGGACTTATTGGAACAATTGGCTGCGCCGTGCTGATTGCTTTCGGTCACATGACCTGGGCTGGCATCCTGCTGTTGGTCATGGGGCCTGTGGATGCCATGGATGGGGCTCTGGCACGCTTGCGTAATGAAGCCAGTGACTGGGGCGCGTTTGTGGATGCGGTCACTGACCGCTATTCAGAGCTATTCCTTTTCCTTGGTTTCCTTATCTATTATATGCTCCAAGCCAATGCTGCCGGCGTGATTTTAACATACTTGGCGGCAGCCGGGTCGGTGCTGGTGTCTTATGTTAAAGCGCGTGCCGATGCTTCGAAACTGGATGCAAACGTAGGCCTGTTGACGCGCGTCGAACGTTACATTGTGCTTATCCCCGGTTTGATTTTCAACTTACCATTGCTAGTTTTGATTATTATCGCAATTCTGGCGAATTTCACAGCTTTGCAGCGTATTCTGCGCGTGCGGCGGGATGCTCATCGCCATCTTTCTCAGGCTCAGGAGTAGATCATGCCAACCTTACCAAACGGTTTTGATATTCCCATCCCATTTCTAAACCAATCCTTTCACATTTATTATTATGGGATTTTGATCACACTCGGCGTGATTGCTGCTGCCTTCCTGGGACAAGCTGAGGCGAAACGCCGCGGCATGGATCCGGAATTCATTTGGGATGCGCTATTCTGGGTGGTTCTGGCTGGGATTGTCGGGGCGCGTATCTGGCATATACTGACGCCGCCGCCTTCGATGGTCGAACAAGGGATAACCACAAAGTGGTATTTGATGCACCCACTGGATATGCTAAACATCCGAAATGGAGGGTTGGGCATCCCTGGAGCAGTGATTGGCGGGGCGCTGGCATTATGGATTTATTGCCGCCGGAAGAGAATATCTTTTCTGACCTGGGCAGATGTGGCTGCACCGGGTGTGGCGCTGGCACAAGCCATCGGTCGTTGGGGCAATTTCTTTAACCAGGAACTCTATGGTTTACCCACGAACCTCCCCTGGAAAATCTACATTGATCCTCTCCACCGCGTGGAAGGTTTTCAAAATTACGAGTACTTCCACCCGTTGTTCCTGTATGAATCACTATGGAACGTGGTCAACATGGCGGTGCTGCTCTGGCTGGCGCGCCGCTTTGAGAAATGGCTGAAACCAGGTGACATCTTCCTTATCTACATGATTATGTATTCGATAGGGCGCTTTAGCCTTGAATTCCTGCGATTGGATGCATCCAAGGTGGCGGGCGTCAATTTTAACCAAACATTTGTTGTCATTGTAGCACTGGTTGCGGGAGTTACCATATTCTTGAACCACCGCCCCCGGCATGCCTGAAATGTAATGATCCATACTGAAGACCTGAGTAAGCAATTTGGCGATTACTGGGCTGTGGATGGAGTCAGTATTGACGTTTATCCCGGACAGGTGCTTGCGCTCCTAGGCCAGAACGGGGCCGGGAAGACCACCACCGTCCGTTTGCTAACCTCGGTGCTGGCTCCCACTCGGGGCCGGGCGCGTATTGCCGGGTTCGACGTGGTCCAATCTCCGGAAAAAGTACGAGCTTCGGTTGGCGTGCTGACCGAACAACACGGTCTATACCTGCGCATGACTGGTCTGGAATACCTGGATTTCTTCGGAAGGGTATATCGCCTGGACTCGAATGCGCGCCAGAAGCGAATCCGGGAGTGGATGGAATACTTTGGTCTGGTCGAGGTTGCCAAACGTCCCATTGGCCAATATTCGAAAGGAATGCGTCAGAAACTGGCGCTGGCGCGCACATTAATCCACGAACCTCCCGTGCTATTACTGGATGAGCCGACCTCGGCCATGGATCCAGAATCAGCACAGTTGGTGCGGAATGCAATTGCCAGCTTGCGTACGGAACAGCGCACCATTATTATCTGCACACACAACTTGGTTGAAGCAGAAATGCTGGCGAATAAAATCGCCATTATTTATCGCGGGCGAATTTTGACCAGCGGAACTGTTGAGGAGTTGAAACGAAATTTGCTAGGGTTGGCTGAGTACGAGGTGCGGGTGCGTGGTGAATGGCCGCGCGGGATCCTAAACTTACCGGCGGGTGTCACCCAACTCAAAGCTGGCGAGACCGGTCCCCGGTTCCGTGTTGAAAACCCGCTGATTGCCAATCCTATTTTGCTTAAAGAGTTAATGAAACGCGGGGCGGAAGTGGTGGCGTTACAGGAATTACCGCGAACGCTTGAACAGGTTTATCTAGCTGCCATGGCGCAAGTGAATCGTGCATAAAAGTTGGAAGGACGATCTTCGAATGACTTGGATGATGGCCTGGCGCGAACTGCGTGACCAGCTCCGCGACTGGCGTATCATCTTCCCGATGGTTGTGCTGACGCTGATCCTGCCGTTCTTGGCCGATTTGGGTGCGCAGGCTGCTATCAATTTTACAACCCAATATGGGACCCCATTGGTTGCCGAGCGGCTTGTGCCGTTCCTGCTTATGGTGGTGGGTTACTTCCCGATTACGGTTTCGCTCGTTATTGCTCTGGAGTCGTTCGTAGGCGAGAAGGAGCGCGGGACGATTGAACCTCTTCTGCTCACCCCACTAAAAGACTGGCAGCTTTTCATGGGTAAATTAATTGCCGGGACGGCTGCACCGCTGGTGACTTCTTACCTAGGTATTACTGTCTACATGATCGGCCTCTATTTTCAAAGTATCCCATTCCCCGATCTGAATCGGATGATCCAAACGTTGACGCTGACTACCGTTCAGGCGCTCCTGATGGTCAGCGGAGCTATTCTGATTTCCACGCAAGCTACATCAGTGCGGGCGGCAAACCTGATGGCTTCGTTTATCGTCATCCCGATGGCATTGCTTATCCAAGGCGAGAGCATCATGCTATTCTGGGGTAACGACCAGGTGCTCTGGCTAGCGGTGGTCGGGGTGGCTGTTTTGACAGCGCTGCTGGCGCGTGTCGGTATTGCTCATTTCCAGCGTGAAGCCTTGCTAGGACGTGAAATTGATATACTCAATCTGCGCTGGGTTGGACGGACTTTCTGGCAGGCTTTCAAAGGAGACGCCAGGACTCTTTGGGGATGGTTTAGGTTCGAGGTCCTAAAAACGGTACGAAAACAAATTCCATCGATAATCCTAATGATTTTTATCGGCTTGATAGCGGTTGTAGCAGGCTATATTTGGGTATCCATGAATTCCACAAAATTAGTGGATCAGTTTAAGGCGGGTGATCTTTCCGGCCTTTTGTCCTCTGGGGTGGGCGTACCAATTGCCAATGTTGGAATTTCCTTCTTGGCGATCTGGGGACACAATGTGCAGGCTATTGTAGTTATTCTATTGTTGGGCTTGTTCTCCTTCGGCGTTCTGGGAGCATTGGTTTACATTCTGAATATGGGTATCATTGGGGTGGTATTGGCGTTAATCGGATCTATGGGAGGGTCGCCATTGAAAATGGGCGTGTGGGGAATCCTTCCGCACGGAATCTTTGAAATCCCGGCCTTGATTCTTGCCAGCGCGGCAATTCTGTATATAGGGATTGCGCTAGTAACCCCGCGCCCTCAACGGACCCTTGGTGAAGTGCTCATTGAAGCGATTGCCGATTGGACAAAGATTGGTCTTGGTCTGGTGCTGCCGTTGTTGACCATCGCGGCGATTATCGAGACGTGGGTTACTCCTAATCTATTGTTATTTGCCTTGAAGTAAGGGCAGGATTAAGTAAGAAAGGCACTTCATATGCCAAGACTGTTTTTTTTGGGAACATCGAATGCCATCCCTGACGAGAATCATGAAAATACCCACATGGTTTTGGTGGGGAAACAACGGGTTGTATTAATTGATTGCGTCGATAGTCCGATATTACGTTTCAAGAAAGTTGGTGTGGATTTTAATCATTTGAGCGATTTGATCCTGACCCATTTCCACCCTGACCACGTTTCTGGTGTGCCTCAATTGCTTATGAATATGTGGCTGATGGGGCGCAGTCTTCCTCTCAATATTTATGGATTGCACCATACTCTCGACCGAATTGAAGGTTTGATGGGACTTTATGGCTGGTCTGAGTGGCCTGATTTCTTTTCGGTCGTCTTTCATCGCCTGCCCATGCAAGATATGATTTCAGTTTTGGAATGTGAAGAATTCCACATCCTGGCTGCACCGGTGCAGCATTTTATTCCAACCATTGGTCTGCGGATCGAATTTTTGAAATCAAAGAAGGTGGTGGCCTATTCCTGCGATACCGAACCCTGCCCTCAGGTGCTGCGATTGGGTGCCGGAGCGGATGTGCTGATCCATGAGGCTTCCGGTCCACTTCCGGGACATTCGTCTGCGGTGCAGGCTGGAAAGGCTGCTGCTCAGGCGGAGGCAGGCGCGCTATTTCTTATCCATTATCCGACAGGGCAGTTTGCCGTGGGCAACCCGCTCTCCGAGGCACGGACGCAATTTGAAGGTCCGGTGACATTGGCAGAGGATTTTGCATCATTGAGTTTTGATTAAGAACAGAATTCCCGGTGTTTGCGCAGCAACGGGAATTCATCTGATCCTTTACCATCCATGGATGAATTGTTCCCATTCGGCGTTTTCCTCAAGATGCCGTCCGAAGATATAATAAGCATTGGCAGGGGGCTCCTTTGGAGCATGAAGCAGGGTCATCTGGGCTTCCTCAAGTTGTCGTCCGCCTTTACGATGGTTGCAGGATGGACAGGCGGTTACAACATTCGTCCAGATATGTTCGCCTCCCAGATGTTTGGGCCAGACATGGTCAACGGTCAAATCACTGGAGCGCCGTCCGCAATACTGGCAAGTGTATTTGTCACGGCGAAAAACCTCGCGGCGGGTCAGTTTGACCTGTAAGCGCGGGCGATGAATCATCTGTTCAAGGCGGATAACGGAGGGTATAGGAATAGTCTGTCTAACTGTCTGAATATAGCCGCGGCCATTCATGACCAGATCGGCTTTCCCCGAAAAGATCATGCCAACAGCGCGGCGGGTGTTGCAGACATTGATCGGCTCAAAATTAGCGTTGAGTACCAGAACTGGCGCATTCATAGCGCCTCCACATTGGCGTGTATTATACTCCACACCTGACAGGTTTGATGATAAGAGGGCACTATGCAAATACTTATTGCGGGTGGTTCCGGACTTATCGGAACGGCTTTAACGAAATCTCTACTGGCGGTGGGACATCAGGTCGTGATTTTGACTCGCTCCCGCAAACGGCACGACTGACTGAAGGGGCGCGAAGTATCGGTTGGGATGGCCAGACGATCACCGGTTGAGGAGAAGTGGTCTCACGGGTGGATGCCATTGTCAATCTGACTGGTGAGAGTCTGGATTCCGGACCATGGACCGGGGCTCGCAAAAACCGGATTCTGTCCAGTAGCGTGGAATCCAGGAAGGCAATAAGTGATGCCATCCGCTAAGCCAATCCGCGGCTGAAGGTTCTCATCTAGGCTTCTGCAGTTGGTTTCAACGGTCCGCATGGCGATAAGGCTTTGATCGAAGAATCTGCTCCAAGCCGCGGCGTCCCAGCGGAGGTTTGCAAGGCATGGCAAGCCTCCAGTCAACCAGTCGAAGAGTTAGGTGTGCGGCGTATAATCGTCCGCACTGGTGTCGTGCTTTCCACGCATGAAGGCACATTAGTGCGCATGGTGCTACCCTTCAAGATGTTTGCCGGGGCCCATTGGGAAATGGCAAGCAGGGACTTCCCTGGATTCACATCTCTGATGAAGTGGCAGCTGTCCGCTTTTTACTGGAAAATGAATATCCGCATGGCGTTTTTAACTTATCCGCGCCAGAGTCGCTCTCCAACGCTGATTTTGGCCGTTTACTGGCTAAAGCAGATGAAACGCCCTTATTGGCTGCCTATCCCTTCCTTTCCTTTGCGGCTTGTCCTTGGTGAAATGTCCACCCTTGTGCTTGAGGGACAATACTTGCTCCCGAAGCGATTACAAGAACTTGGATTCCGTTTCAGCTTTGAGACCGCTGAAGCTGCGTTGCATGATCTGTTAGGACACAATGATTTCCCAAGCGCTTAAGAATGTATGCGACCCTAGACGGAATATATCTGGCATGGTAGAATACCGCCCGCTGGAATTGGGGGCTCGTCCAATGGCAGGACGACTGACTCTGGATCAGCAAATAGGGGTTCGACTCCTCTGCCCCCAGCCTCATATATGGCGGTAGACCGCCAATAATCCCCTAGATATAGGGTCAAAAAGAGCCTCCTTGTGTGGGAGGCTCTTTTACTACAGCAACCTTACAGCAACCCATAAAAAGCTAATTTCTGCATCCAAATGACTAAGCAGAATATAACTGCTCCACCTCTCTGAGATGTTTTATTTCTTTACTTACTTCTATGGGTGTAAGAAGCTCGTCTAGCTTTTCTGCTGCTTCCTCTTGCATGGATGGGAGCACATGCGAATAAGTGTTCAGGGTCATGCTGATGTCTGCATGCCCTAGGCGTTCCTGGACTATTTTCGCATGGACCCCTTGCTGCAACATGAGCGTCGCCGCCGTGTGTCGAAGATCGTGAAAGCGGATAACTGGAAGGCCGATCCTCTTCAATAGTTTCTTGAAATCCTCATACATGTTCCTAGCCGCCATTGGTGTGCCAATCGTGGTGGGGAAGATCAATCCATTTTCCTGCCATTTCTCTCCTGCCTGTTGCCTGACCTGATTTTGATTATCCATATGCTCACGTAGTTTTTCAACCATGGACTTGCTAAGTACTATCGTCCTTCGCCCAGCTGCAGTTTTCGGTTCGGCGAAGACCAGCCCCTTGCCTGACATACGCTGGAGCTGACGCTTGACTTGCAATTGGCGAGTAACCCAATCCAGGTCTTCCCACTTCAAACCAAGCAATTCACCTTCCCGCATCCCAGTATGCAAGGCCAGATGGAAAAGGGCCTGATAGCGAGTACTCTCCGCAGCAGACAGGAAAGTTCTGGCTTGATCGCTTGTAAGAACTCTCATCTCTTTATGACTGACCTTTGGCCGGGACACGGCCTGTGCAGGGTTGCGCCCGATCAATCCCAATTTAAGAGCTTGATTCAGGGCTTTATGAAGAACACTATGGGTCAGTAAAACCGTTCTTGCACTAACGCCTTTATCCAATTCTTCGTTGTAGAGCGCTTGGATTTGATCTGGGCGCAGATCCTTGAGCTTAATTGCTCCAAGATGTGGTGAAATATGCTGCCGGACAATTTGCGTATACTGATACAAAGTCTTGGGACGGACTGATTCCCGAATTGTTCCCAACCATTGTTGCAGAAACTCGATCACAGTTGTCCTGGCCCCTGCCACCGTCAAGCCATTCTGGATCTGGTTCAGCGTATTCCGAAGCCATTCCCGGCATTCTGATTGCGTCTTGAAATATTTGCTGATGCGCTTGTTTTGGATGGTAACTTGAACGGTCCATAAACCGTCTTTCCTTTGGTATATGCTTCCTTCATTTTGACCTCTTTTCCGAGCCATATGATTCTCCTTTTTGATATTACTGGATCAAATAACTGATCCTTTCTGCAAATTTTGTAAAAATCCTTTTCTAGCTTTGCTCTTGTTCTTTGGTTTTTCTTTCATGGATTAACCCTTATAGTCTTAAGTCTTGTGTACTAGGCAAGTTCTTGCTCTTGATCTTCCTCTACCCCTCGCAGAAAAATGCGTTCTTTGCATTTTTCTGCGTATATCTTTGAATGCTTTCTTATCATCCTTTCTTAAAATACTATCTTTAACGGACTCTCTGACCTACCACCATCGGACTCTGTGACCTACTTGGGTAGGACTCACTGACCTACCCGGGAGGACTCTCTGACCTACCTGCTTGAAATCTAGCCTTTTCCTCGTTCCAATCAGTCTTCTTTTTTGGAGTTGGGAGAGGATTTAGTTTATCCTCAAGCATGTTATAACGACGAGGGGTGAGTTCACCCTGGTCCTCGAGGTTGTCTACCACGAATTGAAGCTTTTCTTCCATTTTCTTACTCTTATAGGCGGTGTGAGGATGATCTTGATCAAGAATAGCGTCATCAACACTGGCAATCATCGAAGATCGAACTGCAGCTTTCCCCGTATCACGATAGGTATGAGGTGAATTGCGTAAATGAGGTGTAACATCCTGCAAATAACCCAATGCCACAAGTTTGTCAATATGGCGCTGGACGGTCTTGTAACTCAACCTTAACCTATCTGCAATCTTCTGAATACTTGCATAGCACTCACCAGACTCCATTTGACAATAGCGCCACATAACGCCAAAAACCGAGGCTGTTATCAGATCAGTATCCTGCAATACGCGATCTATTATTGGGGTAAAACCTTTCGTATCCATCAAAATGGTCTTACTCATATTTCACTCTCCTGTGGATATCTCCAACTTGGATAAATCCAATTATGATTGAATATCATTGACGTAATCATTCTGCCTCCACTAAATGGGCATGATATGGGGATTGGAACCCACTTGATCAATACGGAGATTTTTCTCAATGAATTGATCAAGGTCCTCTTGCCTTACACGTACAGTTCTTCCAAAACGTACTGCTGGAATTTGGCCCTCAGCAATTAAGCGATAGGCATACGCCTTGCTTATATTCAGTACCCGGGCAATTTCTGTTCCTCGTAATAAGTTATTAAACATATGAGCCTCCAATGATGAAATGATTTGGTCACTGGTTCCATCTCCTGGGAATCAAAAAAACACATAGAACCAGTTACCTGGAATAAAATACAACTCTCATTTAATCTGGTTTAGGTCGTTTAATTGGGCTAAGTGGGGGAATTGGTGTATAGCGTCTTACAACTATATTATAGCACATATTTTCTTCCTGTCAAATAATGATCATCAGTATCCCCAGAATCCATCAACCACTATATCTACTATGTCCATCGAGTAGTGAATCTATATATGGCCTAGAAAAGAGCAGTATAAACCGGTTCCCAAGCAATCAAATCGCCACAATTTTAATGCTTCCAAGGAAGAAATTCTCTTTTCATCGTACCAGAATATCTATTAACTCCCTCTAAGAGTATAGTAAGAAATCTCCAAGTTGGAGGACAGGTAAAGTACTCAATATGGAAAACGAATTCTATATTACCCTAAATATCATGTCCCCTAGTATTTTATACTAGGGGACACAGTACATGGGACACGAGGACGAGAGAATTATCCTGAGTTTTTATCGGGAGGGGGATTAGTGTTATCGGGAGCTGGACCAAGTGCATATATTGCTGGCTTTACAACGCCTGCATCAGGATTAGTCCTATGAATCTTCTTTGACTTAGGAGATGCATTTTTCGATTTTGCGAAGGACGTATAGGAATATAGTACTGAGCAATCCTTATGAGGTTTCTGCGGGGCAGGCTGTTGGTCCTGCCCCGCTTTAGACATGTTTTATACTTTTTCTAGGTGTGGATGCGCCAGCCAGTCGTAGGCATGAGATTGACAGAAAAAGTGGGTGCACCACCATTTCCTCCACCGTCGTGCTGGCCATGGTAAATCAGGCCTCCATTCATTGAACGTTTACCATTGGGAGCGATTTCCTCCCAATAAAACGAATATGGTGCGAAGTCTTCGTAAAGCACGACTGTGTAACCTTCCGCTGAAATGTAGCGGAATAGATCAGACAAACGGCTTTCGAATTGAGCGCGCTGGTTGGTCTTGTCTGCAAAGTCGCGGACTGTTTGTAAATGTTCGGGACATTTGACAATCAGTTGTGCAGTCATAGAGTTATCTCCTCTTTTGCAAGTATCAGATTCAATACTTGATCTATATGATGTCCGGCCTTCATAATCGCTTTGAGTGGGTCGGCACTGAACATTCTAAGATATTGCCAAGTTGTGCCCGTATAATCGTAACCATAAAGGTTGGCGATTACACAGGCTGTAAACTCTGCGACGATCTCCTTATATTGGGATGATCGGTCTTTATATTCCGAATCGATAGCCTGGTGTGCGGCATGTGCTAATTCATGCCAGAAAACTCTAGGGTCATCAGTGCCCATGTTGATCTGACCATGGCCCATGTCACCCAGCCTATCCGGTGCCACAGGTTGGAATTTTACGGCTGCACCCAGACGAGCAGCAACCTCGAAGAGAGGTGGCAATTCCCGGGGAGTTAGATCTTCCTTGAGCGGTTCGCCCTCGGTGGTTTCGATGGGGAAGACAGAAACAGGGAAAAAGCCGATCAGTTGGGCTTTTTCTTCTCCGTTTTCTTCTTTTTTGATCATGCGGGGAGCCCAGATATAAATAGAATGTGCACCTTTCTTTACTTGGCGTTTGACTTCCTTCCATGCTTGGAAACCTCGTGCATTGAGGGTGCGTGCTTGGACATAGGCAAGCATCTTATTGCCCATGCTCCATTTGGCCGAAGGCCATGAGGCAGGGATCTCAAAGGCGGCGATATTTATTAACTCGGACAATTCGCCGGTCTGGAACTTCTGAATCACTTCTTGCATTGCTTTTTCAGCATTGGGTGTCATGATTATCTCCTTTACAAAGAGATCGGGCCGCAACCAATTTGGATGCGGCCCTGATCCGATAGATGTAGTAGATATGATGGTGTTACTCAGGTATATAAAACTTCACCACCACTCCGAGGCTTGATCCTGGGTAGCACGCACCAGTGAGCCTTTTCACGGTAGCTTTGATAGGTCTTCTGTAGAAATCCATTTTTGGAGCAAGGATCCTTGCCAGTTCCCTTTCCACATAGCCAATTTGTCTGTGATCCCAGCGGATGACCTTCACCGCATTGGGATCGAATGGATTATCAGGTTCCCGAATGAGAGTGACTCTTTCCCCCTCAGTGAGCAAGGCAACCACAACCTGTCGATTATCAAAATTGACCCCCACGACCCTTGTTTCAATAGATCGAGTAGATACGTTCATCGTATACATGTTTTCCTCCAAAAAAGTAAATAGTCCGATTCTCCAATTTGGAGAAATGGACTTGAAGGTGCAGGTTTTCAGCTAAAGCCAAGACCTCGCTCTTTGAGGCTGATCCAACGATTTCCACCAATCACAAGGTGGTCCAGAACGTCAATATCTAACAGCTTGCCTGCCGCAACAATTGCACGTGTCACGGCCACATCATCCGGAGAGGGCGTAGGATCTTGACTAGGATGGTTGTGTGCCACGATAATCGCGGGGGCGATACGCTGAATTGCGGGTCTAAAAACCTCTGCCACACGCACCTGAGACGAGTTAACCGACCCGTGATAGACCTCGACAATATCCAGGACACGATTGCGCGTATCGAGCAACATGACACACAAGTATTCCTGTTCGAGCAAACTCATCTCGTACTGCACAAGTGCCGCAGCATCGGCAGGGCTGTTGATTACCGGTCGTTCTCCAGTCGGCTCATAAAGTCTGATTGCCAGAGCCAGGGCAGCCTTGAGACGTACTGCGGTTTGTTGACCAATGCCATGCACCTGGGCGATCTCAGCCACATTCGCTTTGTAAATACGTTGGATGTCTCCCCCGAAACGGGATAGTAAGCCTTCTGCAACCTCGATCTGCTTTGCACCGCCAACCACTGCCGCCAGTAATTCAGCTAAATTGCAGCCATTGGCATTGGATGCCACACGGTAGGCAGGCTGATCCCTCAGCGGGAGCGTTCTTAGTTTAATCGGTTTATATGAGAGATCGG
>Ga0209777_10002083_pt1 | contig 27129 bp, 20 predicted proteins | sample FrelakmetHBP12HB_FD_187147 | JGI IMG/M metagenome (GOLD analysis project Ga0209777, IMG submission 187147) | Freshwater lake sediment microbial communities from the University of Notre Dame, USA, for methane emissions studies -HBP12 HB (SPAdes)... | ecosystem: Environmental > Aquatic >...
TCTTACTCTATCTCGTATTTCAAAATTACATCAACTGTTATTTCTTGCGAACCAGGCTCTACTGTCGGGACAGCCGCAGATGAAGAAACTTTTAATGAATCACCACCACCCAACCCATAAGCAGAATAAGGCGTGTAACCTTCTTCAACTGAGAGCAATCTGCCCACGCTAAAACCACCAGCTTTTGCAACTATTTCTGCTTCCGCCTTGGCTTTTTGAATTGCCTCTACTTTAGCTTGGTTTTCAACTGCCGTTCTGTCATCAATTGTAAATGAAAGTTCAGATACCGAATTGGCGCCATTATCAATAACTCCAGCTAATACATCTCCGATTTTATTAAAATCTCTGATCTTTACCGAAACTGTTTGAGTTATGGTGTACCCTACAATATCTGCCGGCGGGCAAGGTTCAACACTACTTCCCGGATTGTCGCACTTATAATATTGATAACGCGGCTCCAAATTATAATTCGTGGTTTTTATATCTTTCGCTTCGATACTCTGGGCCTTCAAAAATGCAATTGCTTTATTGATTTTTTCAGTATTGTCTTTTTGCAAAACGGCAATATCTTTTCCGCCTTGTGCTATAACGCTAAAAGTAAATTGGGCTACGTCAGGAATGGCTACCACTTTTCCTTCGCCAGTTACCGAAAAACTTCTGAAAGAAGAAGGTTGAATTGATTTTGAATAAGAATTTACATAATTCAAATATCCGAAAGCGAAAACAAACACCGCTATAATTAACGCTATCCCTAAATAATTTTTTATTTTACTGTCCATAAAATTTAATTAATTTTTATTAATCATTAATTTCGGCTTTCTGTCCATATTGTATCATCAAATTTTTAAAAATCAAAAGCCCCCGGCGTACGTACCGGGGGCTGACTAATTTAATATTCTCCGCCCATTCCACCCATACCGCCCATTTCCGGTATTCCTTTTCCCCTTTTTTCTTCCGGTTTTTCAGCCACCACAGCTTCTGTAGTCAAAAACATTGCCGCCGCCGAAGCCGCATTTTGCAACTCACTTCTGACCACCTTTGTGGGATCAACAATCCCGGCAGTCATTAAATCTTCATATTCCATTTTTTCGGCATTAAAACCAATTCCGTCTTTTCCTTCTTTTATTTTTTGAACAACAACGGCTCCATCAACGCCGGCATTTTTCGCAATCTGACGTATGGGCTCTTCTAATGCTCTTTTCAGAATATTCACTCCGGTTTTTTCATCACCTTCAAGTTTTAAATCTTCCAAAACGGAAACGCAATTTAAAAGCGCAACTCCGCCACCCAAAACGATACCCTCTTCAACGGCCGCTTTGGTCGCGTTTAAAGCATCCTCTGTTTTTCTCTGACGTGCCTTTTGCTCAACTTCGGTCGCGGCACCAACTTTTATAACTGCCACCCCGCCAGAAAGTTTTGCTAATCTCTCCTGAAGTTTTTCTTTATCAAAAGAAGATTCTGTTGTTTTCAATTCCGCCTTAATCTGCGCGATTCTACTTTGGATAATTTCAGGTTTATTTTCCTGTCCATATCCTCCAATAATAATGGTGTTATCTTTAGTTGAAATCACTTTTTTTGCCTGGCCCAACTCATCCCATTCCAAATTCTCTAATTTTTTTCCGATTTCTCCAGGGATAACGGTCGTTCCAACAACTATCGCAATGTCTTCCAGCATTTCTTTTTTTCTGTCGCCAAAACCAGGAGATTTAACGGCTAAAGTGTTAAATATACCCCTAAGCTTATTGATTACCAAAGTTGCTAAAGCATCTCCCTCTACATCATCAGCAATAATTACCAAATTTTTCTCACCCTTTTGGACTATTTTTTCCAAAATAGGCAAGATTTCCTGTATAGATGAAATTTTCTTATCCGTAACTAAAATACGGGAATTTTCATATACCGCCTCCATTCTTTCGGAATTAGTAACCATATAAGGAGCGATATAACCTCTGTCAAACTGCAAACCTTTTACAATCTCTTTCTGGATGCCGAAAGTTTTTGATTCTTCAACGGTGATAACTCCGTCTTTTCCCACTTCCTGCATCATCTCAGCAATCAAGTTTCCCACCTCTTCATTTTCAGCCGAAATGGTTGCTACTTGCGCCATCTCCTCTTTTGACGTAATTTTTTTCGATATTTTCTTTAAATTATCAACGATTTTTTCCACTCCCTTTTCAATTCCTCTTTTAATAGCCAGGGGATCTGCTCCCGCCTCAACATTTTTTAATCCTTCAGAAATTATTGCCTGCGCCAAGACAACCGCTGTTGTCGTTCCGTCTCCTGCCATATCATTGGTTTTTTCAGCAACCTCTTTAATAATTTCTGCTCCTAAATTTTCTATCTTATCTTCCAGCTCAATTTCTTTAGCTACCGTTACTCCATCGTCGCAGATTTCCGGCGCTCCAAAACCCCTATCTAAAACAACGTGTCTACCCTTTGGCCCCAGGGTAACTTTTACGGTATTTGCTAATTTATCTACGCCCTCTTTTAATTTTTTTCTCGCGTCTTCTTTAAATAAAATTTGTTTTGACATAGTGGTATTATTCTATAATTGCTAATATATCTTCTTCTCTAGCGATTAAATATTCTTTATCTTCGACTTTTATTTCATTTGGTCCGTATTTTGTAAATAAGACTTTTTGTCCGGGCTTTATATTAACAGGAATAATTTTTCCATCCTCTGTTTTTTTACCGGGGCCAACGGCGACAACTAAACCCTGTTCGGGTTTTTCTTTTTCAGCGCTTTCCGGCAACAATATCCCGGACTTTGTTTTTTCTTCTTCCTTAATCGGTTCGATTAAAATGTGATCTGATAATGGTTTAATATTCATAATTTTGTTAATTAATTTTTAGCACTCACGACCTTTGAGTGATAATTTATTGTTACTCTATAATGATAGTCTGACAGAAAAAATCTGTCAATATTCTATTCATGCTAAAGCCTTCAAATATTTTCCAGTATAACTTTTTTTATTTTTTTTAATCTCAGCCGGCGTTCCTTCGCCAACAATATAGCCCCCCCCATCTCCTCCTTCTGGTCCTAAATCAATGATCCAATCGGCATTTTTTATAACATCTAAATTATGCTCAATAACTAAAACTGTATTTCCTTTATTGACCAGCTCTTTTAAAACATAAAGTAATTTTTTGATATCTTCCATGTGCAAACCCGTTGTTGGCTCGTCTAAAATATATAAGGTTTTACCGGTAGCTTTTTTTGATAACTCTGAAGCTAATTTTATTCTTTGAGCCTCACCGCCGGATAAAGAAGTTGCTGACTGGCCGAGCTGGATATACCCTAAACCAACCTCGCTTAAAGTCTTAAGTTTAGGGTATAAACCTGGAATGTTTTTGAAAAGCTCTAAAGCTTCCTCAATTGTCATTTCCAGAACCTGAGAAATATTTTTCCCCCTGTATTCTATAGACAAGGTTTCCTGGTTAAATCTTTGACCCTTGCATTCTTCGCAATCAATATAAATATCCGGCAAAAAATACATTTCTATTTTTTTTACCCCCTGCCCCTCACAAGCTTCGCATCTGCCACCTTTAACGTTAAAAGAGAACCGCCCAGCCTGATACCCCCGAATTTTTGCCTCTTTAGTTTTAGTAAAAATATCTCTTATATAATTAAAAGCTCCCGTATAAGTTACGGGGTTTGACCTTGGCGTTCTGCCGATTGGCGACTGGTCAACTAAAACAACTTTATTCAAAAATTCTATACCCGATATGGATTCGTGTTTTCCCGGCTCTTCCTTTGCTCTATAAAATTTCTTTAATAAGGCTTTAGCCAAAATATCGTTCATTAAACTGCTTTTCCCAGAACCAGAAACCCCTGTGATACATATAAATTTCCCCAAAGGAAATTTAACATCAATATTTTTTAAATTGTTCTCGGCTGCTTTTTTAATTGTTAAATATTTTTGAGGTTGTGAATCATGGTTCGGAATTTTTTTAGAAATTAGGGTTTCGGATTTAAGATTTCTAACCTCTACTTTCTTCCTGCCGGACAGATAATCTCCAGTTAAGGTATGGCTTTTCAATAATGCCTTTGGGGTACCCTGAAAAATGACTCTTCCGCCGTGCTTCCCCGCGCCCGGCCCAATGTCAATAACCCAATCTGCCGCCTCAATGGTTTGAGGATCATGCTCCACAACGATTACGGAATTACCGACATCTCTTAATTTTTTTAACGTTTCTATCAATCTATTTTGATCTCGAGCATGAAGACCCACTGAAGGCTCATCTAAAATATATAAAACACCCGCCAACTTCGAACCAATTTGAGTAGCAAGTCTTATTCTTTGTTCCTCACCGCCGGCTAGAGTATCCGTCCTTCTATCCAGCGTCAAATAACCCAGCCCAACGTCAATCAAAAACTGAAGCCTTTCTGCAATTTCTTTAATTATTAATTGGGCAATTTTATAATCGTTAATTGTTAAAATTTTTGATTTTGGATCAATAAGTTTTTGGAAAAAATTATAGTTCTGATCAATATTCATCTCAACTATAGTATCAATTGATTTATCGGCTATTGTTACAGCCAACACTTCAGGCTTTAATCTTTTTCCCTTGCAGACTTCGCATTCTTTTTCAATCATATATTGTTCAATTTCCTGCCTGGAATAATCAGAGTCTGTTTCTCTGTATCTTCTTTCAAGATTATTAGTTACTCCTTCAAAGTCTCCATCACCATACAAAATAATATCCACCATTTTTGGGGGAAGATCTTTTACGGAATCATCTAAAGAAAAACTATATTTTCTAGCTAACTCAGATAATTTCAGCCAAAAGAAAGACTGGCGGCCGATCTTATGGGAAGCGTAGGCCCATGGAAAAATTGCGCCCTCAGCTAAAGACAAATTTTTATTGGGAATAACTAAATCTGGATCTACTTCTAATCTCTCTCCTAATCCCTGGCAGGTAGGACAAGCGCCAAAGGGAGAATTAAAAGAAAAAAGACGCGGCTCCAATGCGGGCAAAGAAATTCCGCATTCTTCGCAAGCAAAATGTTCTGAAAAAATTAAATCGTCAGATTTTTTATTTATGTTTTTTGATTCACGGCCTATAATAACAACCCCCTTCCCCAGCTTCAAAGCCGTCTCCACGGAATCAACCAACCTTGACCTGTCCAAACTTTTGTCTAAAACTAATTTATCTACAACTACTTCAATATTATGTTTTTTATTTTTATCTAAAATTTTCTCAAGCGCTTCGTCAACTCGAAAAACTATATCGTCAATTCTTATCCTTACAAAACCAGCCCTTTGAATTTCTTCCAAGACACCGTGATGTTCACCTTTTTTTCCGCGGATTACCGGTCCCAAAACATTAATTTCTGTGCCTTTAGCGATTTTCAAAATTTGCTCGATAATTTGATCTATCGTCTGATGAGAAACTGGTTTCTTGCATTTTGGACAATGTGGCTTTCCGATTCTAGCAAATAAAAGACGGAGGTAATCATAAATCTCCGTAATTGTTCCTACTGTTGAGCGAGGATTATGGGAACCCATTCTCTGGTCTATCGAAATGGCAGGAGAAATTCCTTCAATTTTATCAACGTCGGGCTTGTCCATTACCCCCAAAAATTGGCGGGCGTAAGCAGAAAGAGATTCTACGTATCTTCTTTGGCCTTCGGCATACAAAGTATCAAAAGCCAAAGAAGATTTACCCGAACCAGAAAGTCCGGTAATTACTACCAGTTTATTTTTAGGGATATCTATATCAATATTCTTTAGATTGTGAACTCTTGCCCCCCGAATTTTAATATAGTTTTCTGCCATTTTGGATGGGTAATTATACTCTAAATGCCAACTTAATTCAAGTGTGAGTTCGGGGAAACGCTGAATAGTGCTAAAATCAATAAAGATATATGTTAGAACAAAAAAGACAAAAGGGGCAAAGTTTAATTGGAATTATTATTGTCTTAGCTATTGTTGGGGCAATAAGTGGTGGTTTTTATTATTTCTCAAAAAATTTCTTTGAAACCCCTGAAATTAAAATTGAAGGACCAATCGAAAATCCTGAACCAACTGAAGGGATTATTACTACCCCCGAAGTGAAACCAACGCCGTCACCAACATTGTCACCAACGACACCAACCTGCAAAGACGAATGCTCTCCAATTGATTCAAAAGAATGCTCTGGAAACGGCTATAAAATATGCGGGAATTACGATGATGACAAATGTTCAGAGTGGAGCTCTGCCACCGAATGCCCGAAAAATAATGTTTGTAAAGACGGCAATTGTACTCCTGAAAAATGTACCGATAACACCATTTACGAAAAATGCTCTTCAAGCAAACCCAAATATTGTGATAACGGAAATTTAATCAATAAGTGTTCTCTCTGCGGTTGTTCTTCTAATTATATATGCCAATCAGATGAAAATTGCGTCCAGTGCATAGAAGGTTTTTGTTGCGATATCCAAAACAAAACTTTCAGACCAAGTAGCTATAAATGTCAGGAAAAAGCAAACTTAGAATATGATTGCCCTTGGGGGTATACGCCAGGAAGTGACGTGGCAATCAGATATCAAAGTAAATATTGTTCGGGTGAATCTGCTACCTGTGACGGAGGCTTAAAATGGGAGGATTGGATTGTTTATACGGATTGCCCGGCAAATGAAGCTTGTCTTAATAATTCCTGCGCTCCTTATGTTGAATTTAAGCTTACTGTTTCTAAATCGGGAACGGGTTCGGGAATTGTAGCAAGTTCGCCATCGGGAATTAATTGCGGAAATTATTGTTTAAAATCTTTTGCCTCCGGAAGTTCAATTACTCTTACGGCTACTCCAGATAGTGGATCAATTTTTATCGGCTGGTCAGGTGCTTGCAGCGGTACCGGCAAATGTACAATAACAATAAATGGCGATAAAACTGCCACGGCAAATTTTTCCATCGGCCATTCTCTAAATGTGGTTAAATCCGGGACGGGATCGGGAACGGTTACCAGCTCCCCTTCTGGTATTAGTTGTGGAACGAGCTGTTCAAAAGATTTTGCTGATGGAACATTAGTTACTCTTTCTGCCGTAACAGCTAGCGACTCAAATTTTTTCGGCTGGTCAGGCCCCTGTTCGGGAACTGATGAATGTATTTTGGTTATGAACGACAATAAGTCTGTTTCGGCTGCATTTGATTATGTCGGAATTATAAAATATGATCTATCTGTTAGTAAATCTGGGACAGGGTCAGGAACGGTTACCAGCTCCCCTTCCGGTATTAACTGCGGAACAAATTGCACAGAATCTTTTGCTTTATGGACCGCTATTACGCTTACTGCCAGTGTAAACAGCGGCTCTGTTTTTGCTGGCTGGACGGGTGCCTGTACTGGAACAGAGAAATGCTCTTTAATTATTAACTCTAATAAATCTGCCGTTGCAATCTTTAATGCCAAGACTACCCTCCCCAACTATAATTTATCCGTATCTAAGTCTGGCACTGGATCGGGAATGGTTACAAGTTCTCCAACGGGAATCAGCTGCGGAAGCGATTGCTCTGATGCGTATCAATCGGGTACTTCCGTTACTCTTTATACCACAGCGCTCGGAGATTCTGTCTTCGGCGGCTGGGAAGGCGCTTGTACTGACACCGATACAAATTGCGTCCTTACAATGGACGGTAATAAATCAGTCAAAGCGACATTTAATGCCCCATAGAAAGTTCCCATGGAAAATCTTAAAATTTTACCCAAGAATAAAATATCAAAAATTCCCGGATCTCCGGGCATATATTTTTTAAAAAATAAAAATAAATTTCTTTATATCGGTAAGGCAACTAATCTGAAGGAAAGAGTAAAAAATCACTTCCAGCAGCCAAATTATCGAGACAACCTTTTTAATGGACAAGTTAATAAAATAGGGTATATTAAAACGGATTCGGAAATCGAAGCTTTAATCTTGGAAGCAAAATTAATCAAAAAATACCAGCCAAAATACAATGTAATGTGGAGAGATGATAGGAATTATTTCTTTGTCGGAATTACAAAAGAACCCTTTCCAAAAATATTTATTACCCACCAACCAAAAAATCTTAAATCTAAAGTCTTAGATCTTAAATCTTTTTATATTGGCCCTTTTGTTGATGGAACCGCCATAAAAGAAACCTTAAAGGTTTTAAGAAAAATCTTTCCCTATCGAAGTTGCAATTTTATACCAAAACGCCCCTGCTTGTGGCACGACTTAAACAGATGTCCTGCTCCTTGCCTATTAGGGGCTGATTTATATCAACAATTGCCGAATGCAAAAACTTCAATCCAAAAAGAATCAAAGAAAAACGCTAAAAATATAGCAGAATTTTTAAGAGGAGGGAAATATAAAATTCTTAAAGAATTATTTCGGGAAATGAAAAAAACTTCTGCTGAAAATAATTTTGAGAAAGCAGCGGAAACAAGAGACAAAATTAGATCTTTTGAAAGAATCTTATCTCATGCAAAAATATTCTCCTTAGCGGATTTGTCGAAAAAAGAAAAGCAAAGAAATAACCAAAAAACTTTGGGCAGTATTTTGGGTACAGAAAAACAAATTCATAGAATAGAAGCTTATGACGTTTCTAATATCCAGGGAAAACTAGCCACGGGATCAATGGTAGTTTTTGTTAACGGCAAACCCGATAAAAATTCTTATCGCAAATTTAAAATAAAGCTTACTAAAAAACCAAACGACGTCGCAATGATAAAAGAAATTTTAATGAGGAGATTTCGCCATAAAGAATGGCTTTATCCTGATTTGGTTTTGATTGACGGCGGACTCCCTCAACTCAACATAGTGCTTAAGGTTAAATCCCAAATTCCTAAAATTAGATCTATTCTTTTTACGGCTTTGGCAAAAAAGGAAAATAAACTTTATTTAGAAAATCAAAAAAAAACAGCCTATTTAGACTCTTTTCCTAATCCTACCAAGTTTTTAATCTTACAACTTAGAGATGAGGCTCATCGTTTTGCAATAGCATATCACAAAAAGTTAAGACAGAAATCCTTGCTACAAAACTAATTTTATGATATTATTTTGATATATGGATCGTCTGATTCTTCAGATTATAGCCGGGATTATCAGTATTTTTCTGGCTACGAAATTTATCCCCGGCGCTTCTCTCCATATTATGCCCGGACAAAGCAGTCTTTTTGGAATCCAATTTACTGCTTTTTGGCAAATTTTAATTGTAATTGGCGCAACGTTGGGATTGGTAAACTTTTTCGTAAAACCCATTTTAAACCTAATTACCTTTCCCCTGCGGCTAATCAGTCTTGGTTTTTTTTCCTGGATAATAAACATACTGATCATTTGGCTTATAGATATCTTTTTCCCCGAATTAGAAATTAAAGGAATCATTTCTCTTTTCTGGACGTCAGTTGTTGTTTGGGGAATAAGTTTTATTCTCGGAGTTTATAGAAAAAAATAAGCTTAAGAAATATGAAAAATTATCTACCATTCGTACAAATTATAAGCGCGGCAACGCTAATAATACTAATTCTTTTACAACAAAGAGGAACGGCTTTAGGGTCAGCCTTCGGGGGAGGAGGAGAAGGAGGATTTTATGCAACCCGCAGAGGTATCCAAAAAAAACTATTTTGGATTACAATTATTATTGCAATCATATTTATTGCCGCTACTCTATTAAACCTCTTACCCTAAATTGATGATTAATCGATTAAAGGATTTTTTTAATTTCTGGAAAATCAAAAAATGGCCTTCAAAAAAACAATGGAGGCAATTTTTTGGAATTTTAACTAAAAAAGAAAAGATTATTTTTTCCGTTCTTTTAGCGTCTACCTCTATAAGCTTATTTCTTTTATTAACTAATATTTATTTTAACAACACGGAAATTAAACCGGCTAATGGCGGAACTTACACAGAAGGCTTAGTGGGTACTCCAAGATTCATTAATCCAATTTATTCTCCCACTAATGATGTTGATCGCGATTTGGTTGAACTTATTTTCTCAGGATTAATGAAATATGATAGTGAAGGAAAAATTACGTACGATTTAGCTAAAGAATATAAAATTGAAGATGATGGAACCACATATCTGGTTTATTTGAAAGACGGGCTTCTTTGGTCTGATGGCGAAAAAATTACTGCTGACGATGTAATCTTTACAATTCAAACTATCCAAAACGAAGATTATAAAAGTCCTCTTCGAACAGATTGGTTGGGAGTAAAAGTAGAAAAGATCGCAGATAATGCTGTCAGCTTTAAATTAAACAAATCTTACAATCCATTTATTGAAAATTTAACAATAAAAATAATTCCGGAGCACATTTGGAAAAACGTTTCTCCTCAACAGTTTCCCTTAGCCGATTCAAATTTAAGCCCCACTGGTTCTGGGCCTTACAAATTAGCAAATATAGAAAGAAATAAAACTAGCGGCGATATCAAATCTCTAAATTTAACTTTAAATTCTAAATATTTCGGGAAAAAACCCTATATCTCCAGAATCAGTTTTGTATTTTTTAAAACTGAGGGGGAATTAGTTAAGGCTGCTATCCAAAAAGATATAAAAGGCCTTTCGATAACCTCGGCCCAAAATCTTTCTTTATTAAAAGAAATGGGATTAAAAGATTATCATCTTTTTTTGCCCCGTTATTTTGCCCTATTTTTTAACCTAGGTAATTCAAAATTGTTGGCCGAAAAAGAAATAAGAGAAGCTCTTAATTATGGAACCAATAAAGAAGAATTGTTAAACAATATTTTAGAGGGACAAGGAAAAATTGTTGATTCCCCCGTATTGCCAGATATTTTTAATTTTAATAATCCTTCGAAAACTTATCAATTTGATGAAAATCTTGCAAATGAAATCTTAGACAAAGCAGGTTTTATCAAAAATGATTCTGGATTAAGGGAAAGAAGTGTTAAAAAAGAATTAGCCTTTCAATTTAAAAGCAACCTCACCTTAGGATCTCAAGGTGAGGAAGTTAAAGAACTCCAAAAATGCTTAGCTAAATATTCTGACATTTATCCCGAAGGTGAAATTAGCGGATACTTCGGGCAACAAACAAAGTTGGCAGTAATTAAGTTCCAAGAAAAATATAAAGAATTCATATTAACGCCACAACAGTTGAGTAATGGAACTGGTGACGTAAAAAGCAGCACAAGAAATAAATTAAATGAGGTTTGCTTTGAAAAACCAGAGGAAAAAACTCCGCTCAAGTTCGGTTTAACCACCGTTAACCAGCCCAATTTGATTTCTTTGGCTAACCTTTTAAAAGAACAGTGGGCAAAAATAGGCGTCGAACTCGACATTAATGCTCTGGATATTTCTAGCCTGGAAAAAGACGTTATAAAACCACGCGATTATGATATTCTTTTATTCGGCGAAATGCTGGGATTAGTGCCAGACCCCTTCCCCTTTTGGCATTCCTCTCAAAAACAAGATCCTGGTTTAAATCTATCTTTATTTAGTGATAAAGATTGTGATAAACTATTAGAAGAAGCTCGTCAAACCTCAGACGAAAATAAAAAAGAAAAAGATCTTGAAAATTTTCAAGATTTTCTGATCAGCGAAGCACCGGCAGTATTTTTGTATAATCCCGACTATCTTTACTTAGTCTCGGATCAAATCAAGGGCATAAATACAAAAATTATCTCAGACCCCTCTCAAAGGTTCTCGGGAATTGAAAATTGGTATATAAAAACTTCTCACTATCTCAAGCCTTAAAACTCTTATTATCTTCTAAAATGAAAACAAAAAGATTAAAAAAACCAGACACTCGTCGTTTGGATGAAATAAAGAATTTGCTTTATGACCAAAAATGGGCGAAAACAGCTCGTAATATTGAGCTTTATTATATGTACCGCGGCGTTAAGAAAGAGAAAGGTTTAAGATATGATATAACAGTTATTCCTCCAAAAATGCTAGGGAAAGAATTTGTCAAAACAAAAGGCAATCATAATTCAGATAATTTTCCCGAACTTTATTTTGTTCTTAAAGGAGAAGCCTTGATGTTAATGCAAAAAACAAGAGGCAAAACCATAGAAAACGTGATCGCTATAAAATTAAAAAAGGGCGAATCGATAATTGAACCTGCAGACTATGATGTTGTGACAATAAACCCCACGAATAAAGAATTAGAAACAGCTAATTGGGTTTCGGAAAAAAATATAAATAGTTATGACAATATGGAAAAAATGAAAGGAATGTGCTATTTTTACACAAGGTTAGGCTGGGTTAAAAATAAAAATTATAACAAAATACCTAAACTTCGTTTCGGAAAACCATTAAAGGATACTCCAAAAAATTTGGATTTTTTGTATGGAAAAAATTAAAAAAGCAATAATTCCAGCAGCGGGACTAGGAACAAGATTTTTACCCCTAAGCAAGGTCCTGCCAAAAGAACTCTGGCCATTAGCCGACAAGCCAATGCTTCAATATACTATAGATGAAGCTATAGATGCCGGAGTCAAAGAAATTATTTTTGTAATAAGCCAGAAAAAGAAAATTATCTTAAGCTATTTAAAAAATTCTCCTGAGCTAGAAAAATATCTAAAAATTCTTGGCAAAGAAAAATACATAGAAAAACTTAGAAATTTTCAAGATAAATATAAAAATATTTCGTTTTCTTTTATCTATCAAAAAAAACCGCTAGGCGATGGACAAGCTATTTTATTAGCAAAAAATTTGATAAAAAAAGAGCCCTGTTTTGTTTTATATCCTGATGATATTGTTGAATCGAAAATAAATTGTTTGAAAAAACTTACCGAAATTTTTGAAAAATATCACCAAACCGTAATGGCGCTCTGCCGAATACCAAAAGAAAGTCTATCTTTTTACGGAGTCGTAAGGGCTCAAAAAATCGCTGAAAGAGTTTTCAAAATTGAAAAAATGATAGAAAAACCCAAAAGAAAAGAGCTTGATTCTTTGTCGAATCTGGCGATTATTGGCAAAAGAATTATTTCTCCCGAAGTCTTTTCTTATCTTAAAAAATCTTTACCCGGCCCGAGAGGAGAAATAGGATTGACAGATGTCTTGATAGAAATGATGAAAGATAAAAAAGAGAATGTGTTTGGCTATGAAATTGACGGGAAATGGCTGGAATGCGGCAACAAACTGGCCTATTTAAAATCAAATCTTTATCTCTCGCTAAAACATCCTCAATTTGGAAACGAATTAAAAACTTTTCTTAGAAAAACTTTATAGCGGGCGGACGTCGCGTTAAACGCGACCAATCCGCGTTTAACGCGGACGTGGTGGAATTGGTATACACCTTGGTCTCAGAAGCCAAGGGGCGCAAGCCCATGAGAGTCCGAGTCTCTCCGTCCGCACCAGAATTAATTATTAACCTTAAAATCATAATTTTTTAAAAAATATTTAAATATGGCTAAAATAAAAAACCAACCTGATCTCCGCATTATTCCATTAGGAGGACAAGAAGAAGTCGGAAGAAATATGACCGTTTTTGAGTATGAAAACGATATCGTTATCGTCGATATGGGACTTCAATTCCCTGATGAAGATATGCCAGGCATTGATTATATTATTCCTAATATTAATTACTTAAAAGACAAAACCAAAAAAATAAGAGCCGTGGTTTTTACTCACGGCCATTTGGATCACATAGGAGCAGCTCCAATACTTTTAGAAAAATTGGGCTATCCCCTGGTTATCAGCAGAGAATTCACGGTAGCCCTGATAAAACGCAAAATGGAAGAGTACCAAGAAGGATCGGCATCTAAATTAAAAACGATCCAAGTGAAACGCGCAGGAGAACAAATAAATTTAGGGCAATTGAAATTAAGTTTTTTTGACGTAGAACATTCTATAATGGACTCTGTCGGGGTGGTAATTTCAAGCCCCGTTGCTACCGCCGTTCATATGGGAGATTGGACTTTGGATGTAAGTTATAACGACAAAAAACTATCTTATAATTTTCTTTCGAAACTGCCCAGACCCACTATATTAATGATCGAAAGTCTTGGCTCAACCATTAAAACTCCCCTAGTCACCGAGGAAACAATGTGGAGAAATATTAAAAAAATTATCGACGAAGCCACGGGAAGAATAATAATTGCCACTTTCTCCACTCAGGTAAAAAGGATAAGGGATATTTTAGTTTACGCCCATAAAATTGGGAAAAAAGTAGTAATTGACGGATATAGCATGAAAATGATTGTAGAGGTTGCAAAAAAAATGGGATATATAAAAATTGGCGAGGGAACCATCATTGACGTTAAAAGAATAAACGATTATCCGCCCAATAAATTAATAATAATTTGCACGGGAGCCCAGGGAGAACCAAGGGCCGTCTTATCAAGAATAGTTTCTGATACCCATCCATTTTTAAAACTTAAAAAAACAGATACCGTCATCTTTTCTTCCTCTATTGTCCCCGGAAACGAAAGAACAATCCAATACTTAAAAGATAATTTGTATCGCAAATGCGACAATATAATTCATAATGAAATTATGGATGTCCACGTCAGCGGACACAACAACATTGAAGCAATACAAGAAGTGGTAAGGCAGATAAAACCAACCTATATTCTTCCCGTTTATGCTAACCATTATTTTTTGAAAGAGTCAGCTAAAGTCATAAAAGAAATTGGCTTTCCGGAAAACAATATTTTTGTTTTAGACGATGGGAATGTTATCAAGTTCAACGGAAGAAATCTTCCGGTTATTGAAAAAGAAAAAGCAGACACGCATTATATATTTATTGACGGACTGGGCATTGGAGATGTCGGAGAAATCGTCATCAGAGACAGGCAGATGCTGGCAAAAGACGGAATGTTCGTGGTTGTTGTAATCGTCGATAAATCTACGGGTGCGGTAAAGGGATCTCCCGATATAATATCCAGGGGGTTTGTTTACTTGAGAGAGTCTAAAGACCTGTTGAAAGAAACGAGAAAAAGAGTTATTAATATAGTAAACTCAACTACCGGTTCCGGCGGAGCCGTAAATTGGAGTTACGTCAAAGATGAAATCAGGAATAAAATCGGCCAATTCCTATTTTCAAAAACCCAAAGAAGGCCAATAGTCTTACCGGTAGTAATTGAGGTATAAGTTACGAGACCAAATATGAGAATTTTTAGCGGAATACAACCAACGGGAATAATCCACATAGGAAATTATTTAGGGGCAATAAAGCAGTGGGTAGAACTTCAAGAAAAAAATGAGTGTGTTTTTTGCATTGTTGATTTGCATGCTTTAACTGCGCCATTTGATCCAAAAAAACTACAACAATTGATTTTAGAAAAAGCTATCGCCTATTTGGCGGCGGGGATAAATCCCGAAAAATCAATTATTTTTATCCAGTCTCAGGTTAGGGAACATTCGGAAATGAATTGGCTGTTAAACGCAGTAACGCCAGTCGGGGACTTGACCAGAATGACCCAATACAAAGAAAAATCTAAAAAATTTGCACAAAATCTGAATGCCGGCCTTTTAAATTATCCCATTTTAATGACGGCCGATATTTTGCTATATCAAACAGAAATAGTCCCGGTAGGAGAAGACCAGCAACAGCATGTTGAATTGGCAAGAACAATAGCAAAAAAATTCAATCAAAAATTCGGAGAAACTTTTAAGATTCCCGAGGCGAGACTGCCAAAAATGGGAGCCAAAATAATGAGTTTGACCCAACCCACAAAAAAAATGTCAAAGAGCGATCCGCAGGAAAGCTATATCGGATTGTTCGATGAACCGGAAATAATAAAAAATAAAATTATGAAAGCCACCACCGACACCGGAAAAACAATAAAATATGATCCTGAGGCGAAGCCTGGCATATCGAATCTTTTGACTATTTATTCTTTATTTTCAGAAAAAACAATAAAAGAAGCCGAGAAAAAGTTTAAGAACAAAGGGTATGCCGAGTTTAAAAAACAGCTTGCCGATTTGTTGATTTTAAAATTAGAAATTTTCCGCAGAAAAAGGAAAGAGCTTCTCACAAGAGAAGTCTATGTAAAAGAAATCTTATCCCAGGGATCAAGACGAGCTCAAGCTCTTGCCCAATCAACACTCCTGGACGCCAAAAAGAAAATGGGATTAATTTAGTCTTTAAACGCCTCAAGATTTAGATTAATACTTGAATTCCAGTCAACTTCTTCATAATTATGAAGAAATTTTTTAATATAATTTTTTAAAAAATTATATTTTTCCTCAATTTTAGCTTCAAATTTAATTGTCAAATAGGGAGCATTTTGGGAATACCGAACAACAATCATTCCATCATCTAAATCGACCCTTACCCCATCGCCGGCTCGTTCATCGTCAATAATCTTAGCATCTAGGAAATCTTTTTTAAGAATCGGGCTGATTTTATTTATTAGCTCAACTTTTTTTTCATCGGCGCAGTATATTTTTATTTCTGGACTAGATATGTATTTAGGAAGAGAAGCGACTACACTAAAAAGCGACTGATTGGTTTTTGCTAAATAACTTAGCAAACGTAGGGCCGAATAAAGCCCATCGTCATGATTATAAAAATCAGCGGAAAAGAAAAAGTGACCAGATAGCTCTCCAATAAAGGCTGCTTTAATTTCTTGATTCTTTTTCTTCAAAAACGAATGACCAACTCTCCACATAAAAGGTTTACCGCCGTATTTTAAAATCGTTTCTTCAACCACCTTGGAACATAAAGTATTATACATAATTATTGCTCCCGGATGCTCATTCAAAACATCCATTGCAAAAATCGCCACCAATACATCGTTCCAGATAATATTTCCCTTATCGTCAACTATCCCGATTCTGTCGCCGTCAGCATCGTAAGAAAAACCGATATCTGCTTTTTCACTTAATACTTTTTCTTTTATTCTTTCGGCAATCTTAATACTAGTTGGGTCGGGAACGCCCATGGGAAAAGATGGGTCTAATTCGCAATTGTTTTCAATTACGGTACATCCCGTTCTTCTGAGCAAATCTGGCGCTATTACTCCAGCTGTCGAGCAACTAGAATCAACAACTACTTTGAATGACTTATGGATGGGCAATCTTTTTAATAAATCGGCGAAATAAAATTCGCGTACATTCTGTCTTTTTATATTTCCCAAAGTCTCGCTTTTCTTATATTGCTCGTTTTCGATCATTAACCTTAACTCCTGAATTCCTTCTGAAACTAATGTCTCAGAAAAGTCATTAGCCAATTTAAAACCATTATAATTTACCGGATTATGAGAACCGGAGACATAAACTCCACCTCGGCAATTTAAATAATATTGCGACCAATAAAAAGTGCCAATAAGCTCCATGCCAATATCAATTATATCGATACCACTCCAGTTCAACCCCTTAATAATAGCTTCACTATATTCGGGACTAGTGGCTCTTGAATCGCGGCTGACCACTGCTTTTTTAATGCCACGCAGTTTTAAATAGGTACCGAAGGCTTTTCCAATACATTCTACAACTTCTGAATTTAAATCTTTATTGACTTCTCCCCTTATATCGTAACCACGGAATATATACGGATTGATTTTCATATAAAATTATTATATCACATCGTTGAAAGTTTTTCAGCAGACTCTTTACTCAGCTTGACCAGCAAACTCTATTTTGATACAATGCTTTTAGCGTAAACAACTAAAAATTGAGTGAAAATACGGTTAAAATAGAAATAAAATATGAGAAAATACCAACTGATTTATCTCTTAACTCCTGAACTTACCGAAGAAGAATTAAGGGGTGTTTCTGAAAAAATAAACAATCTATTCGGAGGGATAGGAGCGATTTTAAATGAAGCTAGAAATCCCATTAAAAAGTACTTAGGAAATCCTATAGAAAATAAAAACGAAGCTTTTTTAGCAACTTTAGATTTCGATGCCAATCCGGAAAAAATAGATGAACTTAAAAAAGTCTTGGAATCAGAACAAAAAATTCTTCGCCATGTATTTTTAATCAGGAAACCTGTTTTCTATCCTAAAAAACCCAGAGCAAGGGAGTACCCAAAAGAAACTGATACTCAAACAAAAATTGAAAAACCAAAAGAAAAAAAGGTCGGATTAAAAGAAATAGAGAAAAAATTAGAAGAAATTTTAGAGTAATAATAAATGGATTTAAATAAGGTATTTTTAATCGGCCGCCTTACCCAAGATCCGCAGTTAAGAACTACTCCTACGGGGCAAACCGTATGCAGTTTCGGATTAGCTACCAATAGGGTGAATAAAGATCCGAGAACTGGCGAAGTAAAAAAAATGACTGAGTACCACAACATAGTTTTGTGGAGAAGGCTGGCTGAAATAGCTTCTCAATATTTAAGGAAAGGCGGACTGGTATTGATTGAGGGAAGAATTCAAAACAGAAACTGGCGGGATGCTTCCGGAAACCAAAAAACAAAAACAGAAATTGTCGGAGAAAGAATACAACTTGGACCAAAAACAAATAGTGGAGCACAACCCGCAGCAGCAACAACAACAGAAGAAGAAAAAGAAATCACCTCAGAAGAAATCCCAGTTATTGAAGAAGGCACCGAAGAAATTGACGTAAAAGATATTCCTTTTTAGGAAATCCTGGATATTAAAATCTGAATGTCAAATTTATTTACTATTTTTGATTTTGAAATTTTTATTTTATTAAATTTATGGCTTGTTATTTTTGCCAAAGAAATCTAAAAGAAATTGATTTAAAAGAAACTGAGATGCTTCGTAGGTTCATTTCTGCTTTAGGTAAAATCAAAAACAGAAAAAAAACCGGAGTCTGCGCAAAACACCAAAGAAAACTAACAAAAGCTATTAAGGGAGCAAGGCATTTGGGATTATTATCTTCTACGTTTCGTTAAATAATTTCTATGAAATAGAAAAACTGCCCCGCGCGCGGGGCAGTTTTTCTTAAGAATTATAAATGTTTTTTAATTTCTAAAATAATTTTTTTAACAACTTCCGGACTCTCTTTAAGGAATTTTCTTGCACCCTCCGTCCCCTGACCCAATTTGATATCTTCATATTGCAACCACGAACCTGATTTTTTAACTATTTCGTATTTCAAGGCGGTGTTTAAAATATCTGCTAATCTAGAAATACCTTCATTATAATAAATATCAAATTCTGTGATTTTAAAAGGTGCTGCAACTTTATTCTTTACAATCTTTGCCTTAACCCTATTGCCAATAATTTCATCCCCTTGCTTTATTTGAGCCAGCCTTCTCAAGTCAATTCTAATTGAAGCATAAAATTTTAAAGCTAATCCTCCGGAAGTCGTTTCTGGATTACCAAACATTATGCCGATTTTCATTCTGGTTTGATTCAAAAAAATAACTACTGTTTTTGTTTTAGCAATAATCGCTGATAATTTTCTTAAAGCCGAGGACATCAGTCTTGCCTGAAGGCCAATTTGGAATTCCCCTATTTCGCCGTCAATTTCGGCTCTTGGCGCTAAAGCCGCTACTGAATCAATAACGATAACATCTACTTCGCCAGACCTGACTAAAGCTTCTACTATTTGCAACGCCTGTTCCCCAGAGTCAGGCTGAGAAATTAATAAATCATCCACGTTTACGCCAATTCTTCTTGCGTAATCAGGATCTAAAGCGTGCTCGGCGTCTACAAACGCTCCAACCCCACCCTGCTTTTGAGATTCAGCTAAAATATGCAAAGCAAGGGTTGTTTTACCGCTTGATTCTGGGCCAAAAATCTCAATTACCCTGCCTCGAGGTACTCCGCCAACTCCCAATGCAACATCTAAAGAAATCGAGCCCGTTGGGATTACGTCAACCGTAACCAACCTAGCTTCTTTTAATTTCATTATCGCGCCATCTCCGAATCTTTGTTTGATCTCGGCAATTGCTTCTTCTAAATCTTTTCTTTCGTTGCCGTTTTGTGAATTTTTATTTGTTTGTTTTGTCATATATTATAATTATACTATTATATTATTTCAGATTTTTTATCGTCAACTTCTTCAAAATAAACTTCTCTGGGTTTAGCTCCTTCTCCGGGACCAACAACTCCTCTTTCTTCAAGGATATCTATCAATCTTGCTGCGCGAGCATATCCTATTCTTAATCTTCTTTGCAAAAGAGAAGCCGAAGCCTTTCTCGCCCCTAGCACCAATCTTTTTGCTTCTTCGTATAATGAATCGTCCCCTATAGAACCATCAAATTCTTCCGGAGGCATGTCTAAGCTTTTCTCAAGATCCTCGGCTAAATGATTTTCCAAAGCACCTTCATCTATTTTTTGAGTTATTAATTCAGAATTCTGAGTACTTATATAATTTGAAACTTTTCTAACTTCTTTTTCAGAAACATAAGCTCCCTGGATTCTCCGAGGCTTACCAACTTCAGCCGAAAGATAAAGAAGATCCCCTGCTCCCAATAATTTTTCCGCCCCTGCCATATCTAAAACTGTTCTCGAATCAACCTGAGAAGCAACTTGAAAAGTAACACGTGAAGTAATATTAGCCTTGATTAAACCCGTGATTACTTCTACTGAAGGCCTTTGCGTGGCGACTATAAGGTGAATACCGACTGCTCTCGCCATTTGGGCCAATCTAACAATTCCCCCTTCAATATCTCTCCCCCTGGCAGCCATTAAATCCGCCAATTCATCAATAATCACCACTATGTAAGGCATAATAACTTCGCCTTTCTGACGCATCTTTTCATTATAACTTATAATATCCCTGACTTGAGCTGACGATAAAATGTCAAATCTTTTTTCCATCTCCGAAGTCAACCATTTTAATGCGCTTACCGTCCTGTTAACATCAATAATCACCGGACACAAAAGATGGGGAAGATCATTATAAACCGTAAATTCAACCCTCTTTGGGTCAATAAGAATAAATCTTAAAATTTCTGGTGAATTTTTATAAAGAAGATTAATAATCAGACTATTCAGAAAGATAGTTTTTCCGGTTCCCGTACTCCCAGCTACAAGAAGATGCGGCATACGGGACAAATCGGCGTAAATCGGATTTCCGGAAACGTCTCTACCTAAAACAAGGGAAAGATTCGCCGGAGATTTTTGAAAATTTGGATCACTTAATAAATCTTTCAATCTCACGTGTATTCTTATTTTATTTGGAACTTCTATCCCTACCAAAGCTTTACCGGGAATGGGCGCCTCTATTCTCAAAGGATGCGCGGCTAGCGCCAAAGAAAGATTATTAGAAAGAGCTGTGATCTTTGAAAGCTTAACGCCATCAGCCGGTTTTAAAGTATATTGAGTTACGGTCGGACCTATGTTTACTTCTGACATCTCTACGGGTACTCCAAAATTATCCAAAGTTTTCTTTATAATTGCCGAATTAGTTCTTGTATCCCCACTTGTCGGACTTCCTTTGTCCGACTCTAATAGCTCAAGAGGAGGCAGTTCGTATTTTAATAAACTCGTTAAGGGCTGGCTCGAACTACTCGCAGAAACTTCTGATGATTTTATTTCTTTAACTTCCGGAACACGAACAGAAGGTTCAATATCTTTAATTTTAAATTTTGGCATTCCCCCTTTAAAAATTCTTGTAATTAAAGGTTTTTTCTCTTCACCAATTTCTACTTCTTTTGGCTTTTCTTTTTCCCCCAATTGATAGTTGGGCTTTAAAAGATACCAAAAAATTATAACCCCTATCGTGATTGTCGCACCGAAAATAATTTTCGCCACTAAAAATCCAAACAATTTTAAGAATGGCCAGACTGTGATAAATCCCATAAACCCTCCCTGATTTTCCCCGGGATTAAAACATTCTAGAATTCCAGCTAATCCTATAAGTAAAATTAAAATAGCCAGAATGGTTGGAAGAAAAACTTTTTTATATTTTGTAGTTAGAAAAACAAAACCACTAAGAATAAAAACAAGCGGTAAACTGAATACCGCTTTACCGATTAAATAAGTCAAAACCCTCATCATCGTCCTACCGGCAACTCCAGCCAAATTAAAAAAACTTAAGGCAAAAATCGCCGCAATTAAAAGCATAAAAATACCGAAAATCCATTTTTTAACCTCTTCCGGCAAAAGAATTTTAGGAATTTTTCTTTCCCTTAAAATCTTCCTATCATTATTTTTCTGGTTTTTTTTCTTTTTTGGCACTTTTCGTTTTCTCTGTAAAATTTTATTATTTAGGAATAAAATTTATTTTTTCTTGAATCCTGTTCCTGCGGGTATTAATTTACCTATTATAACATTTTCTTTTAATCCACGCAGTCTGTCTTCTTTACCCTCAAGAGATGCTTTTATTAACACTCTTGAAGTTTCCTGAAAAGAAGCTGCAGACAAGAAAGATTCCGTGCTAAGAGCTACGCGAGAAATCCCAAGCAAGATAGGAATTCCTTTAGCCGGCTCTTTTTTCTCTTTCTTCAATCTTACATTTTCCTCTATAAGCCTAGATCTTTCAATGGTTTCACCGATACTAAAAACAGAATCCCCGGAATCTTTAATCCTCAAACGAGAAAACATTTGACGAACGATTACTTCCAAGTGCTTATCGTGAATAAGAGCTCCCTGTGAAGCATAAATTTTTTGAATTTCTTTTATTATGTAACGCTGAGCTTCTCTGTCATTGGTTAATTTAAATAATTCTTTCAAATCCAGACTTCCTTCGCATAACTGCTGGCCCCTTTTTACCCCTTGTCCGGGCTGAACCCAAATTGCTGTTTTGGGAGGAATTTTATATTCAATAATATCTGAAGCTTTTCTTTTATCTTTTTTATCATCTTCGTTTTTAATTACTTGGCTTTTTGATTTTGGCTTTATTCTAATTACTCTTTCTGGCGTTATTTCTAAAACCGTACCCTCAACCTGGGAAACTTCAGCTTTACCTCCTGGTATTCTTGTTTCAAAAATTTCCTGTACTCTTGGCAAACCAAAAGTAATATCTCCTCCCCCGGCAACTCCACCGGTATGAAAAGTTCTCATTGTAAGCTGAGTTCCCGGCTCTCCGATGGCTTGAGCCGCAACAATCCCGACGGCCTCTCCTAGCTTTACCATAGAATTAGAACCCAAATCCCAACCATAACATTTTTGACAAATTCCCCTTGTCGCCTTACAACTCAAAGGTGATCTGATTCTAACCTTATCAATTTTTTCGCTAATGATTTCTTCAGCCTTCGTCCAATCGATAACTTCTCCTGTTTTTGTAATAATTTTGCTTTTTGAAGATTTATCTTCTGGATTTTGAGCTTTTATATCTTCCAATGTTATTCTACCTAGAATTTTTAAAATAAAGTTTTGTCCTATTTCGTCAGCTTCGGATCTAAAAAGCGTAACACCCTCATCATCTCTGCAGTCTTCTTCAAAAATAATTATTTCATGAGCAACATCAACCAGTCTTCTAGTTAAATAACCTGCCGTTGAAGTTCTTAACGCAGTATCGGCTGTTCCCTTTCTCGCGCCATGAGTAGAAATAAAGAATTCCAAAACTTTAAAACCTTCTTTAAAACAACTTTTTACGGGTAATTCAATAATTTGCCCGGCCGGATTAATAACAAGGCCTTTCATGCCAACCATTTGTACGGGCTGGCCCCATGAACCCTTTGACCCAGAATCTACAATCTGGAAAACAGGACCCGTCTGAGGGAGAGCTTTAGGCACCAACACTTCGATCTCTGATTTTGCTTTAATCCAAATTTCAATAGCTCTGTTTGTTTTTTCTTCCCTGGAAAGCAATCCTTTTTTATAATGATCTTCTAATTTATCAATTTCTTCTTCAGCTTTAGCAATAATTTTTTGTTTTTCAGCCGGAACAATCAAATCATCCATTCCCCAAGTTATTCCAGACAAAGTTGCGTACTCAAAACCAAGGTTTTTAATCCTATCTAAAGTCTCTTCACATACCTCTTTGCCATATTTTTCAATAATTTTATTTATTAATTTTTCTATCTTTTTTGAATTAAAATGATCGTTCAAAAATGGATAATCTTTCGGCACGGTTTCGTTAAAAATAATCCGACCAACGCTTGTTTCGATAAAACTATCCTTCATTCTCACTTTTATTTTTGCTCTCATATCTATTTCGCCAAATTCCTGCATCATTATCGCCTCAGAAAAAGAACCAAGAATTTTTCCCTCGCCCTTGGCTCCTTCAATAATTTTAGTAAGCCAATAACACCCCAAAGTAATATCAAGAGAAGGACTTACGATGGGGTTACCAGTAGCCGGCTTTAAAAGATTGTTTGTAGACAGCATGATTTCTCTAGATTCTTTTTGGGCAACATCAGACAATGGAAGATGAACTGCCATTTGATCTCCATCAAAATCAGCATTAAAAGCCTTACATACTAGAGGATGAATCTGGATTGCTTCGCCTTCGATTAAAACAGGTTGAAAGGCCTGGATGCCAAGCCTGTGGAGAGTAGGCGCTCTATTTAATAAAACCACTTTATCTTTTACAACTTCTTCCAAAATTGCCCAAACCTCATCGGTCTCTTCTTCAATTAATCTCGAGGCGCCCCTTACGTTGTAAGCAAGCTCTCTTTCTAAAATTTTTCTAATAACAAAAGGCTTAAATAATTCCAAGGCCATTTTTTTTGGCAAACCGCACTGATGCAATCTTAATTTAGGACCAACGATAATAACGGATCTCCCCGAATAATCAACTCTTTTCCCTAAAAGATTTTGTCTGAAACGGCCCTGCTTACCCTTTAGCATGTCGGCTAAAGATTTAAGTAAACGCTTCCCGCCTGTTGTGGCTTGAGTCATCGTCCCCTTACGCATGCTATTATCAATCAAGGCATCGACAGCTTCTTGCAACATTCTTTTTTCGTTTCTGACAATTACGTCAGGTGCGGAAATTTCCAATAAATATTTCAATCGATTGTTTCTATTAATCACTCTTCTGTAAAGATCGTTTAAATCAGACGAAGCATATCTTCCGCCATCCAATTGAACCATTGGGCGAAGATCCGGAGGCAATACCGGCAAAGCAGTAAAAAACATCCATTCAGGACGTATACCGCCCTTGATCATTCCTTGAAAAATTTTAAGTTCTCTTAAAATTTTTCTCCTTTCGGCGGGCTGAACCGTTTCCAGTTCTTTTTTTAATCTAGCAACTTCTTTTTTAAGGTCGATTTTTTCGAAAATTTTTCTCAAAGCCTCAGCCCCTGTCCCCGCCTCAAATATCTCTCCGTATTTTAAAGAAAGATTGTGGTAATTAACTTCATACAAAACCTTTAATGGCTTTAACGAATTCAGTTCTTCTTTAGCTCTATCTTTGGAAAATTTAAGCTCGTCCAATGATTTGCTTAATTCTTTTTTGTTTTGAATTTTTGATTTTTGGATTTTAATTTTTTGTTTATATTCTTTTTCAACTTCTTCTATCGCTTGTTTTTTTGCTTCTTCATTAACGCTCGTAACTATGTAGGCAGCGAAATAAATTACTTTTTCCATCTGCTGCATCGGCACATCTAAAACCATGCCCATTCTTGAAGGAATTCCTCTTAAAAACCAAATGTGGGAACAGGGCGTAGCTAAACGGATATGCCCCATTCTTTCTCTTCTGACTGAGGACTTTGTTACTTCAACGCCGCAACGATCGCAGACAACTCCTTTATAACGGATCCTTTTATATTTTCCGCAATAACATTCATAATCTCTCTCTGGACCAAAAATCCTCTCACAGAAAAGACCATCTTTTTCCGGTCTCTGAGTTCTGTAGTTAATTGTTTCCGGCTTTGTGACTTCGCCGTGAGACCAAGCTAAAATTTCTTCAGGCGAAGCTAATTTTATTTTAATTAATTCTAGATCTGTTACCCACATAATTTTATTTTTCTTCGGAAGTTTTCTCCGACCTTTCGGAATCGGAAAAACCAATTTCTTTTGGCTTTTCCTTAACTTCCATATTTAAACCTAATGATTTTAATTCGTTAATTAAAAGATTAAATGAAGCTGGAACGTTTGGCGGTTTAATTTCTTCTCCCTTCAGGATTGCTTCATAGGTAGCCGTTCTACCAGCTACGTCGTCTGACTTAATTGTCAACATTTCCTGAAGAGTATACGCTGCTCCATGCCCTTCCAAAGCCCACACTTCCATCTCTCCAAATCTTTGTCCGCCAAATTGCGCTTTCCCACCCAAAGGCTGCTGAGTAATTAAGGAATAAGGACCTATGGAACGCATATGGATTTTATCTTCAACCATATGTATTAATTTAAACATATATATATATCCAACGGTAATTTTTTCCGGAAAAACAAGACCAGTTCTACCATCATATAAAGTAATTTTTCCATCTTCCGGTAAACCGGCTTTTTTTAATTCATTTTTAATATCAATTTCGTTAGCCCCAGCTAAAGCTGGCGTTATCGCGCAATATCCCAATTTTTGAGCTGCCCACCCAAGATGAGTTTCTAGTATCTGACCAAGATTCATTCTAGAAACTACCCCTAAAGGACTTAAAACAACATCGACCGGAGTTCCATCTTCCATAAAAGGCATTTCTTCTTGAGGTAAAACCATAGAGACTACTCCTTTATTCCCATGACGACCAGCTAATTTATCGCCGGCTTGTATCTTTCTGATTTCGGCTACTTCAACCTCAATTCTTTTTATAACTCCCGCTTCTAATTTGTGGCCAGCTGCCCTTTCAAATATTTTTACGCCAACAACCCTCCCCTTTTTGCCATATTCCACCCTTAAAGAAGTATCCCTAACTTCCCTTGCTTTTTCACCGAATATTGCTCTTAGCAATCTTTCTTCTGCCGTTAAATCAGCCTCTCCTTTTGGTGAAATTTTTCCGACTAAAATGTCATTTGGCCCAACCTCTGCGCCAACTCTAATAATTCCATCTTCGTCCAAATCTTTTAACCTTTCCTCTGAAACATTAGGGATATCGCAAGTAGTAATTTCTGGTCCTAGTTTTGTTTCCCTGACGTCGCAACCAAAATTTTCAAGATGAATAGAACTATAAACATCTTTTTTTATTATTTTGTCTGACAAAACAATAGCATCTTCAAAATTTCCTCCTCTTAAAGCCATAAAGGCAACCAAAATATTCTGGCCCATTGCCAAATGTCCATGATCAATGGCGCCACCATCGGCCAAAATATCTCCCCTTTTTATCTTTTGCCCTTTTTGAACTATTGGTTTTTGATGAAAACAAGTATACTGGTTAGTTCTAATAAAAGTTTTTAAATTGTACTCTCTTTCTTTATTGCCTTTTATTTTTATATGATCCGCATCCACTTCTTTTACCACACCATTTTCTTCTGCTATAATTTCTTGGCCCGAATCTCTCGCCACTCTTTCCTCGGTTCCCGTCATAACTATAGGCATAGAAGGA